>Ga0190273_10000391_pt1 | contig 17223 bp, 18 predicted proteins | sample Popmic504IS_FD_134513 | JGI IMG/M metagenome (GOLD analysis project Ga0190273, IMG submission 134513) | Populus adjacent soil microbial communities from riparian zone of Shoshone River, Wyoming, USA - 504 IS | ecosystem: Environmental > Terrestrial > Soil > Riparian zone > Trees stand | place... | reverse complement strand
CGCGGCCCTCGTTGCGGGTGCGCTGGGCGGTGATCGAGCGGTAGAACCAGTAGGTCTCGCGCTCGATGGCCTTGGACAGGCGCCGCAGCGTCTCCTCCTCGTCGGCCATCAGCTTGCGCGACCATTCGTCGAAGGCGGCAAAACCCTTGTCGAGCATCTTCAGCCGGCGCGCATAGAGCCAGTAGCAGCGCTGGGTGACGCGGGTCAGGAAGGCGCGGTCGTGGGAGACGATGAGGGCGGCGGCGCGGCTTTGCGCCAGCTCGGCTTCGAGCGTCTGGATGGCGAAGATGTCGAGGTGGTTGGTGGGCTCGTCGAGCAGCAGCACGTCGGGCTCTTCGGCGAAGGCGCGGGCCAGGGCGGCTCGGCGGATCTCGCCGCCGGAGAGGCCGGTGGTCGGCTTGGCCGGGTCGAGGCCGAAGGTGGCCAGCTCGGCCTCAGCCTCATGCGGCTGGGCGCCGCCGGCGGTGCAGTAGTCGAGCACGGTGGCCCCGGTGATGACCGGCTCCTGCGGGACGAAGACGATGCGCACGCCGGGGCGGGCCGCCCGCTCCCCGGCGTCGATTTCGACAGAGGCGGCCAGGATGCGCAGCAGCGTCGACTTGCCCGCTCCGTTGCGCCCGACCAGCGCGGCGCGGACGCGGGGCTCGATCGCGATATCCACGCCCTCAAACAGCGACGAGCCGCTGTCGGCAAGGCGGGCGTCCTTGAGGGCGAGAATGGGGGCGGCCATGGGGCCGCGTGCTTAGCCCTTCCCCCTCGAGGGGGGAAGGGTTGGGATGGGGGTGAGTGCAGGGAGATGGGCCTTGGCCGCCGTATGGCTCCGAGCCTAACGGCGCCTGCCTGTCAGCCCAGCGGCTACACCCTCACCCCTACCCCTCTCCCCTCGAGGGAGAGGGGTTCTAGTTCACCCCCACCTTCTCGAACGCCGCCTGGACCGGGGCGATTTTGGCTCGGACCTCAGCCAGCGTCCCGGGGGAGGGTTCGGTGTAGGTGCGCTGGACGACGCCGGCGTCGATGCGGGCCATTTCCTGGCGCAGGCCGTACATGGCGGGGACAGGCTTCATGCCATGGTGGCGGGCCGAGTTGGCGTACTGGCCGTGGCTCAGGAACAGCAGGTAGTGGTCGCCGGGCTTCAGCCCGCCGGGGAGGCCGGGGAGCATCATCGGCTCGCCGTTGGCCTGCTGGTACTGGCCGTCGGGATCGAACCCGGACTCCAGCCGGACGGAGACGGTCTCGCCCGGTCTGGCCGTGCCTTTGAGGGTCTCGGTGACGCGGAACTGGACGGTGGAGCGGGCGCCGTCCTTGAGGTCGACGCGGTTCGGATCGACGGAGAGCACCTCGCCGACGACGACCTGCTCGGCCAGTACGGCGCGGTTCTCAGGCGTGGCGGCGCCGTTCTGCTGGACCCAGGCGCGGACGGGGTCGACGCCCACGGCCCGAAGCTTGCGGATGTCGGCGGCTGTGAAGCCGAGGGCGAGGAGGAAGCGGCCGATGTCCAGTGAGGAGGCGCGGGTCACCGGCCTTGGCGGCTCGCCGTAATAGGGCTGGGGCACGGCCTCAATCAGGGTGCGCATCTCGGCAAAGTCGGGGGCGGACTCCAGCACGCGGTAGGCGGCCTCGGCGTTGTCCTCGCCATAGCCGCCGACAGGGGACGAGCCGTTGGTGACCACCTGGGCGTCGTCGGGAATGACGACCTTGCCGGCCGCGGCGGCCTGGCTAAGGGCGAGGATGTTCTCGGTGGAAATGTAGAGGCGGCCGGCCTCGACGTCCGCGCTGACCGAGGTGTCGATGCCGGCGGCCTCGATCTGGTCGAGCAGGCTCCCTCGGACGGCGTTCAGCTCGGCCAACGGGCGGGGTACGCGCTCGATGGTGATGTCGGAGGCGAACCCGGCGGGGATCAGACCGCGCGGCGCCTCGCCGGCCAGCTTCAACGTCGCCTTGCCTTCCGAGACGTACATCGCGCCGAACAGGTCGGGGCGCGCGGCCTGAAGCTCGGAGCCGAACGCGCGCAGCTGCCTGTTGCGCTCGCCCTGGGCTTCGAGGACGCGGCGGGCCTGGGCCAGGCTAACGCGATGTGACCCGGCATATTCCTTCACCTGTTGTTCGAACTGCTGAGCTTCCATCGGCGCGTAGGAGGAAAAGCCCGTCAGGTAGAGGTACGGGCCGGGGCAGGCGGGGTTCTGGTCGATGACCTCCGCGTCGTCCTTCAGCATGTGCGACGAGCCGCCGAGGGCGAAGGTTCCGCCGACGCGTATCGAGTTGCCGTTCATGCGGTGGAAGACGCGAACGTCACCGTGGGAGAGGTCGATCGCGGCCTCGTTCGGCCAGGCGATAACCGGGCTCTTGCGCTCGCCTTCCAGCCGCAGGCAGCCGTCGGGCCCGAGGATCACCCGGCCGGTGCGCAGCTCCAGTGTCATGATCCCGCCGCCGCGAAACTTCATGCGGGGAAAGGCCTTCACCGGATTGACGAAGCCGGGCGGCGCAGGGGGCGGGGCTGCGTGGCGCAGGGGCGGTGGTTCGGTGATGTCGACGTAAGCCGGGACGACGACCTCGCCGCGTTTCACCGCCGCGCGGAAGGCGGCCAGATCGCCGGTGACCTCGAAGCCGAGGCGGCCGGTCTGGACATTGGCGCTGCCCATGACCGGGCGGGCGCCAAAGCGCTGGAAGTTTGCGAACAGGCGCTCCTGGGTGTTCAGCACCTCGCGCCAGCTGGGGCCGGGGCGGTCGAACGGGATGAACAGCGGGTCCTTGGTATATTTCGCCAGCGTTTTCGCGGCGTCGCGCGTGAAGGCGACAACGACGCCGTAGGTGGGCTGGTGCTGGATCCACAAGCCGGCGAAGGTCGGTTCCTCCGCAACCTGCCGCTGGACGGCGCCGATGCTGTCGGGCGGGGGAGGCGGCGGTGGGCCGGGCTCTTCGGGAGCGCGGACGGCGTCGCGGTTCTGGATTTCCAGGCGGCGGATGGCCTCGGCCAGGGGGACCTGCTGGTCGAGGGCGTACATGGCGGCGTCCATGTTGGGGCCGTGGCCTTCGATCACGGCCTCGATCTCCGCCTTCTGGGCCGATGTCAGCTGGGCCGCGGCGGGTCCGGCGGTGAGCAGAAGGGCGAGAGTCAGCGGGGCGATCTGGCGCATGGCGCTCAAGCTGAAGGTGAAAAGCGGCTAATCTTCGCCGGGATTTGGGTCTAGGACGGCGGCATGACGACGCGCCCGTTCTGGGAAACCAAGACCCTGCCGGAGATGACTGTCCGCGAGTGGGAGAGCCTGTGCGACGGCTGCGGCCTGTGCTGCCTGGTCCGTTTCGAAGACGAGGACACCGGCGAGATCATCCCGACGCGGGTGCACTGCAAGCTGTTCGACGCCGGGGCCTGCGTGTGCACCGACTACGCCAACCGCAAGCAGCACGTGCCGGACTGCATCAAGCTGACGCCGTACAACATCGACGACCTCCAATGGATGCCGCCGTCCTGCGCCTATCGCCGCCTGCACGAAGGCAAGGACCTGCCGGCCTGGCACCCGCTAATCACCGGCGATCCGGAGAGCGTGCACCGGGCGGGGGTGTCGGTGCGCGGCCAGACCGTGAGCGAGGCGACGTTGGCCCACCCGGAAGACGCGCTGGACTTCCCGGCCTGGGACCTGACCCGCGACAAGAGCGACGATCCGTCCGATTGATCCACCCCGTCATCCTCGGGCTCGTCCCGAGGACCCATAATCGAGGCGCTGCGCTATGAGTCGCGACGGCCGCCACCGCGCGCTACCCACCGAACATCGGCGTGCATGGGTCCTCGGGACAAGCCCGAGGATGACTGAATGGGGGCATAGAGGGCGGGGCGTGCTCTGTCTTCGTGCGAGGGAGCGTTGTTATTTCAACAGCTTAGAAGTTGTTTGCTCCCACAAATCAGCGGCGCCCGCTGATGACGTACCTTTATGTCATGCCCGAGAAATCCACCGGAGCCGAGGCGCTCCTGAAGAAGGCGGCGGACCTGATGGCCGCCAAGCTGGCCGAGCGCATGGTCCGCATCGCCGACATGGACACCGACGACGCCGCGCTGGTCCGCGAGATCGACGCCGCCGCCCGCGCCGGCCGCAACATCGCCGCCATGCAGGTGGCGATCGGCAAGGCCATCCGCTCGCTCGAAGCCCTGGATGCCCCCGCATCCGACAACAAGGAAACCCCGATGAATGACGACGCCAGCGGCGCCTCCGATCGACTGGAGCAGCTTCACGCCGAACTCGACCGCCGACTTGATGCGGTTGCGCGTTCCGTCGAACTTAAGCGCCTGGAAGGCCGCGCGGACAGAAGCGGAGATAGTCGCGTTTCTGGACGACTGGCGCCGGTGGAGCCACCCGCATCAAAGGCCGCCTAGGGGCGACTGGTCGACCTGGCTGCTGCTGGGCGGACGCGGCGCGGGCAAGACCCGGGCCGGGGCCGAATGGCTGAAGCGCCGGGCGGTCCCGGAAGCACGGCTGGCGCTGGTTGGACCCACGCTGCACGACGTCCGCGAGGTGATGGTGGAAGGGCCTTCGGGCCTCAAAGCCATCGCCCTGCCCGGCGAGCGGCCAAGGTTTGAAGCCTCACGGCGGCGCCTGATCTGGCCCAATGGCGCAGTGGCCTACGCCTTCTCGGCGGAGGACCCGGAGAGCCTCCGCGGCCCGCAGTTCGAGGCGGCCTGGGCGGACGAGTTCTGCGCCTGGGCCAAGCCGGCCGAAACGCTGGCCATGCTCAGGATGGGGCTGCGGCTGGGCGACCGGCCGCGTCTTGTCGTGACGACCACGCCAAAGCCGTTGCCCGCGCTGCGTAATCTGATTTCCGAACCCGGACTGGCGCGGACCGACGGCGGCACCAAGGAGAACCGCGCCAACCTCGCCCCCGCCTTTCTGGAGAGCCTCACCGCCCTCTACGGCGGCACGCGGCTGGCGGCGCAGGAGCTGGACGGGCTGATCGTGGAGGACCTGGATGCGTGCTTGTGGCGGGCCGAGGACCTGGCGCGGTGCCGGGGCGCTCCGCCGTCACGGTTCGACAGGGTGGTGGTGGCGGTCGACCCGCCGGCCACCGCGCGCGGCGACGCCTGCGGGATCGTCGTCTGCGGACGGCGCGACGGGCGCGGCTATGTGCTGGCCGACCGCACGGTGAAAGGCGCCTCGCCCGATGGCTGGGCCGGACAGGCGGTGCAGGCCGCCCTCGACTTCGACGCCGACGCCATCGTGGCCGAGTCCAACCAAGGCGGCGACATGGTCCGCTCGACGCTGGCGACGCGGGCGCCGCCGTGTCCGGTGAAGCTGGTGCATGCCTCCAAAGGCAAGCGCACGCGGGCTGAGCCGGTGGCGGCTCTCTACGAGCAGGGCCGCGTGGTGCATTGCGGTTCGTTCGCGGCGCTGGAGGAAGAACTGATGGCGCTCGGCTCCGACCACCTCTCCCACAGCCCCGACCGGGCCGACGCGCTGGTCTGGGCGCTGAGCGAGCTGATGCTGGGGCGCGGCAAAGCGCCGAAGCTTAGGGTTCTCTAGCGACCCTTTTTACGAGGAGCAGAACGCATGGCCTTGTGGCCACGGCGACGCACACGCGCGCCTGAAGTGAAAGACTCGGCGACCAAGACGCTGGTGGCGCTGACCACTGCCGGGCGGCCGGTGTGGACGCCGCGGGACTATGAATGCCTGGCGCGGGAGGGGTTTGCGAAGAACCCCGTCGCTTACCGGTGCATCCGGATGATCGCGGAAGCGGCGGCGTCGGCGCCGCTGGTGGTGTTTCACGACGGCAAACGCGCGCCGGACCACCCGCTGCAACGCCTCCTCGACCGGCCCAATCCGGAGCAGGGCGGGCCGGATCTGATGGAGGCCTTCTTCGGGGCGCTGCAGACGGCGGGCAACGCCTATCTGGAGGCGGCAGGGCTGGAGCAGCCGGCTGAACTCTATTCGCTCAGGCCCGACCGGATGAAGGTCGTGCCCGGTCGGCAGGGCTGGCCCGAGGTCTATGACTATTCGGCCGGCGGGCGGTCGGTGCGGCTCATCCGCGACGCCGACGGCTGGTTGCCGGTGCTGCATCTGAAGCTGTTTCACCCGGCCGACGACCACTACGGCTTCTCGCCGCTGGAGGCCGCGGCCTTCGCCATCGACGTGCACAACGCCTCGGGGGCCTGGAACAAGGCGCTGCTCGACAACGCCGCGCGGCCGTCGGGGGCGCTGGTCTACACCAGCCGCGAGACCGGGGACCGGCTCACCGAAGAACAGTTCGACCGGCTGAAGACCGAGCTTTCCGACGCCCACATGGGCTCGACCAACGCCGGGCGGCCGCTGCTGCTGGAGGGCGGGCTCGACTGGCGGCCGATGTCGCTGAGCCCCGCCGACATGGACTTTATCGAGGGCAAGCACACCGCCGCCCGCGAGATCGCGCTGGCCTTCGGGGCGCCCCCCCAGCTGTTGGGTATTCCCGGCGACAACACCTATTCGAACTACCGCGAGGCCAACGGCGCCTTCTGGCGACAGACGGTGATCCCGCTGGCCGAGCGGGCGGCGCGGGCGATGACGGCCTGGCTGGGGGTCAAGTTCCCCGGCGCGCGGATCGGCTGCGATCTTGACGCGGTGCCGGCCTTGTCGGCCGAGCGCGAGAGCCTGTGGGCCCGGCTCGAGGCGGCGACCTTCCTGACTCCCGAGGAGCGCCGGCGCATGGCGGGGCTCGGCACGGAAAGCCTGGGCGATGAATGACCGCTGGCCGGTGGCCGTGCTGGTCGCCATCGCCATCCAGGCCGCCGGCGCCCTGCTGTGGGCCGGCCAGGCGGCCGCCCGCATCGACGAACTGCAGGGCCGCATGGAAGCCCAGGCCCCCGTCGCCGAACGGCTGGCACGGCTGGAAGAACAGGCCGCCGCTACGCGCGCCGCCCTCGACCGCATCGAAGCAAAACTGGACCGCACGCATGGATGAAGAGCTTGAGATCGAGGGTTACGCCTCGCTGTTCTGGACGCGGGACCTCAATGAGGACGTGACCGCCGCCGGGGCGTTCGGCGAGAGCCTGGCGCGGACGGCGGCGAGCGGCGTCAAGATGCTGTTCCAGCACGAGAGCGACGAGCCCATCGGCGTCTGGGACGAGATCACCGAGGACGCGCGCGGCCTCTACGTCCGCGGCCGGATCCTGACGGTGACGCCGCAGGGGCGGATGGTGGCGGCGTTGGTGAAAGCGGGCGCCCTCGACGGCCTCTCCATCGGCTTTCGCACCGTCAAGGCCCGGCCCGACGAGAGCGGCCGCCTGCGCGTGCTCACGGAAGTGGAGCTGTGGGAGGTGTCGATCGTCACCTTCCCAATGCTGCCGGGGGCGAAGATTACGAACGTCACAACACCAGCGGCTGAGGCCGCCTGACCGAGTTCCCCCTCCCCCTTGCGGGGAGGGGGCAGGGGGTGGGGGTGCCAGCATCCCCCCGCTCAACGCGAGCACCCCCACCCCAACCCCTCCCCGCAAGGGGGAGGGGCTTTTCCCTTCGGAGAAATACATGAAAGAAACCAAACACGTCGCGGGCCAGCCTGGCTCGCGGGCCGCGATGCATGAGGTGATGGCGGCGTTCGAGGCCTTCAAGCAGGCCAACGACGAGCGGCTGCAGCAGCTGGAAAGCAAGCGGGCCGATCCGATCATCGAGGAGAAGGTGTCGCGCATCGACAGTGCGTTGCAGGCCGCGCAAGGCCGGCTGGACCGGCTGGTCAGCGATGGCCGCCGGCCCGCCCTGGCCGAGGGGCGGCTTGCCGTTCCCGATGAGCGCAAGGCGGCCTGGTACGGCTACCTCAAGACCGGCGCGTCCGTGCCCTCGCTGGAGGCCAAGAGCCTGTCGGAGGGCACGCCCTCGGCCGGCGGCTATGTCGTGCCGCCGGAGACCGAGCGGCTGATCGAGCGGCGCCTGGCCATGACCTCGCCGATGCGCGAGATCGCCACGGTCCGCACCATCGGCTCCAACATCTTCAAGAAGCCGGTGTCGACGGCGGGCGTCGAGGCCGGCTGGGTGGCCGAGACCGCCGCCCGCGACGAAACCGACGCCCCGACGCTGGCGCTGCTCGAGTTCCCGGCGGCCGATCTCTATGCCAATCCGGCGGCGACGCAGAGCTTGCTAGACGACGCCTTCGTCAACCTCGACGAATGGCTGGCGGCCGAGTGCGAGGACGCCTTCGCGGCGCAAGAGACCGACGCGTTTGTGAACGGCGATGGGACGAACAAGCCCAAGGGCTTCCTGGCCTATACGAACGTGGCGGACGCGAGCCACGTGTGGGGCCAGGTCGGCTATGTCGCCTCGGGCGGGGCGGGCGCGTTCGCGGCCTCCAACCCGGTCGATAAGCTGATCGACCTGCTCTATGCGCCCAAGGCCCAGTACCGCGCCAACGGCCGGTTCGTGATGAACCGGCGCACGGCCGCCTCGATCCGCAAGTTCAAGGACGCCGACGGCAACTACATCTGGCAGCCGGCGACGCAGCCGGGCGCGACCTCGACGCTGCTGGGCTATGCGGTGACCGAGATCGAGACGATGCCGGACGTGGCGGCCAACAGCTACTCGATCGCTTTCGGGGACTTCGCCAAGGGCTACCTGATCGTCGACCGGGCGGGGGTGCGGGTGCTGCGCGACCCCTACTCGGCCAAGCCGTACGTGATGTTCTACACGACCAAGCGCGTCGGCGGCGGCATCCAGAACTTCGACGCCATCAAGCTGATGAAGTTCGCGGCCTCGTAAGATGACCCAGGCCGTCTCGCTTGCCGAGGCCAAGGCGTTCCTCCGCGTCACCGACGACGCGGAGGACGACCTCGTCTCGCTGCTCATCGACGCTGGTCAGGCCCGGGTGGAGACCGCCACGGGGCTGACGCTGGATACGGAGTCCGCGGCGCCGCTGAGGCTGGCCGTCCTGATGCTCGTCGCCCACGGGTTCGAGCATCGGGAGGCGGCTGAGGCGCCGCTAGGGCTCGTCGAGCCGTGGATCGCGCCCTACCGCACGGTGCGGCTGACGTGATCGGGGCCCTGCGCCGGCTGGCGACGCTGAAGAGCGCCGTTGAAGCGGAAACCGCGTTCGGGGGCCGTACGCGAAGCTGGTCGGACGTGGCGACGCTGTGGGTGGAGTTGCGATTATCCCCCCCCTCGTTCAGCGGCTCGGCTGGTGATGCTCCGCCTGAGGCCCGCCGCTCAGCAGTGGCTGAAGCAAGGGACATTCCGAGCATAGCAGGGGCTTTGTCCCCCCCCATGCGTGGCGACCTTAGGCTCTGTGTCGGCCCGGAGAACTGGAGCGTCGTCACGATAGATCACGGCACTCCACGCCAAGGGCGCATGACCTTAGCCCTCGAAAAGGACACCTCGTGAGCCTCGATCCCGACCGCGCGCTTCAGGCCGCGGTGCTGACCCGCCTGCGCGCCGACACCTCGCTGACCGCATTGCTGGCCGGCCGCATCTACGACGAGCCGCCGGCCGAGCCGACCTATCCGTACGTCACCATCGGCCCGTCGGAGAGCCGGCCCTGGGGCGGGGTGGACGGCGAGGGCGTCGAGCATGCGCTGACCCTGACCTGCGTCTCCCGCTTCGGCGGGGCGGAGGAGGCCAAGGCGGTCACCGCCGCGTTGCGGGCCTCGCTACACGGCGCGGATTTCGCGCTCACCGACCACAAGCTGGTCAACCTGCGCGCCGCCTTCGCCGACGTGTTCCGCGCCAGCGACTGGCGCTCGACCTACGGGATCCTGCGCGTCCGCGCGGTCACCGAACCTCTTTAAGGAGCTCAAGAATTGGCCGCCCAGAAAGGCAAGGACATCCTCCTGAAGATCGGCGACGGCGCCGAGACGGAGGTCTTCACCACGGTCGCGGGCCTGAGGGCGCGGACCATCTCTTTGAATGCGCGCAGCGTCGATGCGACAGACAGCGACAGCGCCGGACGATGGCGCGAGCTGCTGGCCGGAGCCGGCGTGCGGCAGGCGAGCGTCTCGGGCGCGGGCGTGTTCCGCGACGCCGCTTCCGACGCCCTGATCCGCACGGCCTTCTTCGCCCAGTCGGCGGACAACTGGCGCCTGATCGTGCCGGACTTCGGCACGCTGGAAGGGCCGTTCCTGGTCGCCGCGCTGGAATACGCCGGCGAGCACGAGGGCGAGGCGACCTACGCCATCACCCTGTCGAGCGCCGGAGAAATCTCATTCACGGCCCTGTAGCCAACCGCGCGCGCGGCGAGGTGGTCTGCGAGCTGGGCGGGGTTCCGCGCAGGCTGTGCCTGACGCTCGGCGCGCTGGCCGAACTCGAGAGCGCGCTCGGGCTCGACGGCTGGGAAGCCTTGTCAGAGCGGCTGCGCAAGCTGTCGGCGCGGGACATGGCCGCTGTGCTCAGCGCCCTGCTGCGTGGCGGCGGGGAGGGCGAGGTGGACGTCTCCCGCGTGGACTTCCGAGACGCCGCTGAAGCTGTCGCCGCCGCTTTCACGGCCGCCAGCGGATGACGCCCTGGCCGCAGCTGCTGCGGCTGGCCGTGACGCTGGGCATCACGCCCGAGGCCTTCTGGCGGCTGTCGCTGGCTGAGTGGCGGGCGCTGACCACCCACGAGACTGACGCCCTCTCCCGCCAGGCCTTCGAGGCGCTGGCCAACCGCTTTCCCGACGAGGACGCATGACTGATTTCGAACGCGGCGGCTTGCAGGGCATCCCGCAGCAGGCGGCCGAGGCTTCGGCCGCCATCGCCGCGATCCAGGCGCCGGCCGAAAAGGCGGCGGCGGCCATCGACGACGCCTTCGCCAAGGCCGGGATGAGCCTGGTGCGCTCGCTCAGCCAAGCCGCCGCCGACGGCAAGATCACCCTGGCCGAACTGGCGCAGGCGGTGCTGACGGCGGTCAACGCGGCCAACAAGGGCGGGGGCCTCAGCAACGCGCTCGCCTCAGTGTTCTCCGGCGCCAGGGCCGACGGCGGGCCGGTGACGCGAGGCGGCGCCTACCTCGTGGGCGAACGCGGCCCCGAACTCTTCCGCCCGGCGTCGGCCGGCTCCATCGAGCCGGCGTCCAGCGCCATGACCATCAACGTGTCCGTGCAGGGCTCAGGCGCGCCGGCCCTCATCCGCTCCGACGCCCAGATCGCCCAGGCCCTGGCCCGCGCCGTCAGCCTCGGCGCGAGGAGACTCTGATGTCCTTCCACGAAGTGCGGCTGCCGGCGCGGCTGGCGTTTGGCTCGACGGGCGGGGTGGAGCGGCGGACGGAGGTCGTGACCCTGGCGTCCGGGTTCGAGCGGCGCTCTTCGCCGTGGGCCAACGGGCGGCGCAGGTATCTGATCGGCGCCGGGGTGCGGTCGCTGGACGATGCGGCGGCGCTGGTGGCGTTTTTCGAAGCGCGGCGCGGAAGGCTGCACGGGTTCCGGTTCAAGGACTTCGCGGACTTCAAGTCGTGTGCGCCGAGCGCCGCGACTTCCGCGCTGGACCAGGCGATCGGCGAGGGCGACGGGGCTGCGACGGCGTTTCAGCTGACCAAGACCTACGGCGACTTCGCGCGCGACGTGAAGAAGCCGGTGGCCGGGACGGTGAAGGCGGCGGTGGCGGGTGTCGTCACCGCGGCCTTCACAGTCGATACAGCCACCGGCGTCGTCACCTTCACCAGCCCGCCGGCGGACGGCGCGGCGGTCACGGCGGGGTTCGAGTTCGACACGCCGGTGCGCTTCGACGCCGACCGCATCGACGTCACGCTCGAGGGCTTCGACGCCGGGCGGGTAGTGGCCGTGCCGCTGGTCGAGGTGCGGGTCTAGGCCATGCGGGCAATCCCTTCTGAACTGGCCGACCGGATCACCTCCGGGGCGGCCGCCCTCTGCCATGTCTGGCTGCTGACGCGGGCCGACGATGTGCGGCTTGGCTTCACCGACCATGACCGGGAGATCACCGTCGATGGGGTGAGCTGCTCGGCGGCCTCGGGCTGGACGGCGGGGGCGGCCGATCAGGGGCTGGGATTTGCGCCGGGCGCGGCGGCTGCGGCGGGGGCGCTCGATAGCGAGGCGATCACCGAAGAAGACATCGCGGCGGGTCTTTATGACGGCTGCGAAGTCGAGTGCCGGCGGGTGGACTGGTCGGAGCCCTCGCTGTCGGTGGTGCTGTGGACGGGGCGGATATCGCGGCTGAAGCGGGAGGGCTCGGCCTTCACCGCCGAGGTCGAGGGGCCGCTGGCGCTGCTCGACCGGGTGGCGGGGCGGACCTACGGGCGGCTGTGCGACGCCAACCTCGGCGACGAGCGGTGTGCGGTGGCGGAGAGCCATCCGGACTTCGGGCTCGGCTGCGACAAGCGGTTCGCGGCATGCGGGGCGCGGTTCGCCAACACGCTAAACTTCCGGGGCTTTCCGACCATTCCGGGCGATGATTTCCTGACGATCTATCCCGCTGAGGGCGAGCGGCACGACGGGACCTCGCGGCGGTGAGGCGCAGCGAGATCGTCGCCGTCACCCGCTCCTGGCTCGGTACGCCGTATCAACATCAGGCTTCGCTCAAGGGCGTCGGCTGCGACTGCCTGGGCCTCGTGCGCGGGGTGTGGCGCGAGCTCTATGGCCAAGAGCCCGAGACCCCGCCGGCCTACCGCGCGGACTGGGCGGAGACCGGCTCGGCCGAGACGCTGCTCAATGCGGCGCGGCGGCATCTGACGCCCATTCCCACCACCGACTACCAGCCCGGCGACGTGCTGCTGTTCCGGATGTCCGCCGGCGCCTGCGTCAAGCACGCGGCCATCGTCTGCGCCCGAGAGGCGCACGAGCCGGAAGCGCGGATCATCCATGCCTACTGGGGCCGGGCCTGCGTCGAAAGCTGGCTGGGGCCGTGGTGGCGGCGGCGGATCGCCTTTGCCTTTCAATTCCCAAACGTGAGCGACTGAGATGGCCCAGGTAGTCCTATCGGCGGTGGGCTCGGCTATCGGCGGGCCGATCGGCGGGGCCATCGGTTCGGTGATCGGCGGCTATATCGACCAGCAGGCCATCGCCTCGCTGATGCCGGCGCGGCAGATCGGGCCCCGCATCCCCGAGCTGAGGCTGCAGTCGACCGGCGAGGGCGCACCGATCCCGTGCGTGTACGGGCGGGCGCGGATCGCCGGGCAGATCATCTGGGCGGCGCGGTTCAAGGAGCGCCGCATCGAGCAGCGCACCGGCGGCGGCAAGGGCGGCGGCGGGCAGAAGACCTTCGAGTACCGCTACTCGCTGTCGTTCGCGGTCGGGCTCTGCGAGGGCGAGATCGATGGCGTGGGCCGCGTCTGGGCCGACGGCAAGCCGATGGACATGAGCGGCGTCGTCATGCGCGTCCACCGGGGCGGCGAGGACCAGACGCCCGACGCCCTGATCGAAGCGGTGGAGGGCTCGGCGCCCGCCTACCGGGGCCTGGCCTATGTGGTGTTCGAGGATCTGGCGCTGGGCGTTTACGGCAACCGGCCGCCGCAGCTGTCGTTCGAGATCTTCCACAAGCCGGGCGGCGGGCCGGGGCTGGAGGAGCGGCTGACGGGCGTGTGCCTGATCCCCGGCGCAGGCGAGTTCGTCTATGCGACCGAGACGGTGCAGCGGCGCGACGGCCTGACCCGGATCACCGCCGAGAACGTCAACAACACTGACGGGCGGACGGACCTGGTGGTCTCGCTCGACCAGCTGCAGGCGCAGCTGCCGAACGTGGCCGAGGTGATGCTGGTCGTCTCCTGGTTCGGGAGCAGCGTGCTGTGCGGCGACTGCGAAATCCGGCCGGGCGTCGAGCAGGCGGTCAAGCAGACAATTCCGTTCTCGTGGCGCGTCTGCGGCGTCGACCGCGACGGCGCGCATCTGGTGTCGAGCGTGGGCGGCGGCCCGGCGTACGGCGGTACGCCGTCGGACGAGGCGGTGCTGCAGGCCATCGCCGAGCTGAAGAGCCGGGGGCTGAAGGTGGGCCTCTATCCCTTCATCCTGATGGACTGCGACGGCTTTCCCTGGCGCGGGCGGATCACCTGCGAGGAGGGGACGGACAAGACCGGCGCGGTGACCGCGCAGGTCGGCGGCTTCTTCGGGGCGGCGGCGCCGGGCGACTTCGGCGTCTCGGGCGGGGAGGTGACCTATTCCGGCCCGGCCGAGTGGGGCCTCAGGCGCATGGTGCTGCACTACGCGAAGATCGCGGCCATGGCGGGCGGGGTCGACACCTTCATCATGGGCTCGGAGCTGCGCGGGGTGACGACGCTGCGCTCGTCGGCCAGCGCCTATCCGGCCGTGGGCGAGCTGATCGGCCTGGCCGCCGACTGCCGGACGATCCTGGGCGGCTCGACCGCCATCGCCTACTCCGCCGACTGGAGCGAGTATTTCGGTCACCAGCCGGCGGACGGGACGGGCGATGTCCACTTCCACCTCGACCCGCTGTGGGCCAGCGCCGACATCGATTTCGTCGGCATCGACTACTACCCGCCGCTCGCCGACTGGCGCGATGGCAACGGCCACCTAGACGCGCTGGCCGGATACGCGGGGCCGCACGAGGTCGCCTACATCGAGGCCAACATCGAGGGCGGCGAGGGGTTCGACTGGTACTATGCCTCGCCCGCCGATCGCACGGCGCAGGTGCGGTCGCCGATCACCGACGGCGCCTACGGCGAGCCGTGGGTGTACCGGCCCAAGGACCTGCGCAGCTGGTGGTCGAACACCCATCACAACCGGCCGGGCGGGGTTCGCAGCGGGACCGCGACGGCGTGGATTCCGGAAAGCAAACCTATCCGCCTGATCGAGTTCGGCTGCCCGGCGGTCGACAAGGGCGCCAACTCTCCCAACCTGTTCATCGACGCCAAGAGCACCGAGTCGAGCCTGCCGCCGTCTTCCAACGGCACGCGCGACGACTACGGCCAGCGCCGCTGCCTCGAGGCGGTGCTCGCGCATTGGTCGGGCGAGCCGATGATCGAGGCGATGAACGCCTGGTGCTGGGACGCCCGGCCCTTCCCCGACTTTCCGGCCCGTTCGAGCGTCTGGGCCGACGCGCCGAACTGGGCGCTGGGGCACTGGATTACCGGACGGGCGGGCGTGGCGCCGCTGGCCGAGCTGGTCATCGCGCTGGCCGAGCGGGCGGGCGTGACGCTCGATCCGGGCGATGTGAGCGGGGTGCTGACCGGCTATGTGGTCGACCGGCCGATGCGGCTGCGCGACGCGCTCGCTCCCCTGGCGCAGGCCTTCGCCTTTGACGGCGCCGAGAGGGGCGGACTGCCGACGCTGGTGGGGCGCGACGGCGCGGCGGCGGTGAGCCTCGGCGGCGACGACCTCGCCTGGCCCGAGGACCACGCGGCGCCGCGCTCGGCCATCCGCACACTGGAGGCGCCGGTCGACGTGCTGCGCCTGCGCTTCATCGACGAGACCGCCGACTACCAGACCGGCGCCCTGACCGTGCGGCGCGACCCGGCCGGCGGCGGCGACACCACTGTCATCGACCTGCCGATGGTGATGGCCGCGCCCCAGGCCGAGCGGATCGCGCGGCGGACGTTGGCGAGGGCGCTGGCGGTGCGGGACGAAGGCATTGCGTACCTGTCGCCGTTGACGGCGCTGTCGCTGGAGGCCGGTGACGTCATTGAGATGGAGGAGGCGGAAGGCCGCTGGCGCGTCGTGCGCCTCGACCTCGACGAGACCCCGCGCGTTCATCTCGAAGCCGCCGAACCGGCCGAGGCGCCGTCGTCGGTGTTGCCGGACTGGAACCCGCCGCCGCCGGTCGAGCCGGCCGGGCCGCCGGTGCTCTATATCATGGACCTGCCGCCGCTGCCCGGCTCGGAGGAGGACGCGCGGCCGGTGGTCGCCGCCGCCTGCGATCCATGGCGGGCGATGGACGTGCACGCCGGCGCCGGCGCCTCGTCGCTGACCGTGCGGGCCCGGGTGGCGCAGCCGGCCACCGTCGGCGAGACGCTGAGCGAGCTGCCGGTGGGACCGCTGCACCGCCTCGACACCGCCACGCGCCTGACGGTGCGGGTGGAGGGCGCCGTGCTGGAAAGCCGCGACCTCGACGCCGTGCTCTCCGGGGCCAACGCGCTGGCGGTGTTCACGCCCGCCGGCGAGTGGGAGATCATCCAGTTCACCACGGCCGAGGCGGTGGGCGAGGACAGCTGGGACCTCAGCGGCCTCCTGCGCGGCCAGGCCGGCAGCGACGCGGCCATGGTCACAACCCCCGCCGGAGCCGCCGTCGTGGTGCTAGGCGAAGGCCTCGAACGCGCCGACGTCGCCCAAGGCGAACGCGGCCTGCCGCTGATCTGGCGCGCCGCTCCCGCAGGCGGTCCCGCGTCAGGCCCGGCAATGACGGAGGCGTCCTTCACCTGGACCGCTCTGGCGCTCCGCCCCTGGTCGCCGTCACACCTGCGGATGGTCTCAGAAGCCGGCGGCCTCGCCCTCTCCTGGATCCGCCGAGCCCGCCTCCACGGCGACGACTGGGACGGCGACCCGCCGCTCAGCGAAGAAACCGAACGCTACCGCCTCGAAATCCTCGACGGTTCAGACGTGGTCCGCACGGCCGAAACCACCACTCCCGCCTTCCTCTACACCTCTGCCATGCAAGCCGCCGACTTCCCCGGCGGCACGCCCGACCCCCTCACCGTCCGCGTCGCCCAACACTCCGCCGCCTACGGCTGGGGCGCACCTTGCCTGCGGGCGCTGTGACATTAATGCAACAAATCCTCTTGCGCGCTGCGGCGAACCCTCTAAGTGAGGGGGAGTAGCTTTCAGCACCGACGAGGCCCTCTTGGCGCGCGACCCCTATCAGGAACTGGGCGTTTCCCGCACCGCTAGCGCGGATGAAATCCGCAAGGCCTTTCGCAAGCTGGCCAAGCAGCACCACCCCGACACCAACCCCGGTAACAAGGAGTCCGAGGAGCGCTTCAAGCGCGTCTCGGCCGCCTTCGACATCGTCGGCGACGAGACCAAGCGCAAGAAGTTCGACGCAGGGGAGATCGACGCCGACGGGCGCGAGAGCATGCGCGGCTTCAATCCGGGCTCCGGGCCCTGGGGCAACGGCGGGCCGTTCCAGAACGCCGGCGCGGGTGGGCGCTACCAGGGCGCCGAGTTCGAGGGCGCCGACCTCAACGACATCCTCGGCGAGATGTTCGGCCGCGGCGGCCCCGGCCGGGGCGGCGGCGGCTTTGGCGGCGGGTTCGGGGGCGGCTTCGGCAACGGCGGCAAGGGCGCCGACGTGCGGGCCCGGCTCGACATCGACCTCGAGGACTCCATCCAGGGCGGCTCGCGGCGCATCAGCTTCTCGGACGGCCGCACGCTCGACGTGACCATCCCCAAGGGCGCGGTCGAGGGCCAGACCCT
>Ga0190273_10000390_pt1 | contig 17227 bp, 14 predicted proteins | sample Popmic504IS_FD_134513 | JGI IMG/M metagenome (GOLD analysis project Ga0190273, IMG submission 134513) | Populus adjacent soil microbial communities from riparian zone of Shoshone River, Wyoming, USA - 504 IS | ecosystem: Environmental > Terrestrial > Soil > Riparian zone > Trees stand | place... | reverse complement strand
CTCGTTGTACTGGACCTCGTCCATAATGTTGTAGATCAAGAGCACGCCCCGGCCCGATGCTTTGAAGAGATTTTCGGGATCGCAGGGGTCCGGAATCTCCTGCACGTTAAAGCCTTCGCCCTCGTCCTCGACCGTAAAGCGCGCCTCCTGCGGCGATAGCTCGGCCGTAATTCTGACCAGCTTCGTAGGGTCGTTCTTGTTGCCGTGCTTGACGGCGTTGACGAACGCTTCGTCGAGGGCTATGAAGAGATTGGAGCGTTCCGCCTTGATGACGCCGAGCTTGGCGACGCGCTCGATCAGGTATTGAAGAACGCCGTTCATCAAAGAAAGATCGCTCGGCAGCTCGAACTCTATCTTCTCGTGGACGTAGGGCAGGACTTTCAGATCATCCACGAAGCGCAGCTTGTAGGCGAGGGTTTTCTCGACGATGCTGCACAGCTCTTCCTTATCGTAGGGAGTGCGCAGGTAATTGACCGCGCCCATCTTGAATGCCTTAACGACGCCCGGCTGCTGCGCCTCGTCCGATGAGACGACGACCGGCACAATCAGACGCTTGCGCTTGATCTCGCTCAAGAGCTGTACGCCGGAGTCTTCGTCGTCCGTCAGGTCGCTGATGATGAGGTCGAAATCTTCCAGGTCTTCGCGGGCGAGAGCCTCGTTGCGGTCGCCTATAGCGATGACTTCATGACCAAGCTCGCGCAGGGCCTGCTCAAGCACCTCGCGCAGTTCATCATTGTCATCCACGATGAGGATTCGTCGTTTATCCATCCAACCTAACCGTAAAGAACCTGTTATATACGAGGCGGGAAGAGAAAGCGTTTCCGCACGCGCTATACGATAAAACGGCGCGCCGCGTTCCAGATAATATCGGAAGAGCCTGAAAGTCCAAAGCCGAAAGCATGAAATCGCTGGATTTTCCGGGCCTTCGCCTTTCCTTTTTACGCGTTTCCTTTTACCCTTTTGCTTTGCCGATGCAAGCTTCACTGGAACAACAGCAGCAATCGAGCGCCAGGGACGAACGCATTCAAGAGGAAAGCTTGAAGCGCGCCTACAGGTTTGCAGACCTCTCTGCTTATAGTTTCAAAAAGCGCCTCATGATCCGCCTGGCCGACCTCGTCTTCTATTTTCTTATCAGCATCATCGGACGCTCGGTGCGCTTTGAAGTTACGGGCTGGGAGAATCACGAGGCGCTTGAGCGTCAGGGCGGACTTCCGATCTACGTCTTCTGGCACGACCGCATCTTCCTGACGACCTACTGGTGGCGCAAGCGCCGGATTGTCGTCCTGACTTCGCAGAGTTTTGACGGCGAATATATCGCGCGCTTTATCCAACGCTTCGGGTATGGCGCGGTGCGCGGCTCTTCGACGCGCGGCGGCGTCGGTGCTGTCATCGAGATGGTGCGTTTGATGCGCGCCGGATGCACTACATCTGTCGTCACGGATGGGCCAAAGGGGCCGCGCTATGTCGCCAAGACGGGCGCGCTGCTGCTGGCGAAAAAGACGGGCCAGCCCGTGCTGCCCGTGACGATGAGTACGCACCGCTACTGGACGCTGCCGAGCTGGGATGCTTTCCAGATTCCGAAGCCCTTCACGCGCGCGCGGGTGATAATAGCGCCGCCTATCTATGTTTCGCCCGACGCGGACGACGCGGCGCTTGAGGCCAAACGCGACGAGCTGCAACGAGCGCTCGACGAGATAAACCGTCGCGGCGATGAGTGGCGCTGAAAAAGCCAAGGATGAAGGCGGAACGATGAAAGCATGGTTATCCAGGTCGAGCCATTCGGCTTCAGCGATCACACTCTTATCCTTTGCGGGCTTCATCCTTAGCTTTTCGTGCGGCCTGTAGTAGGATGGCTGGAAATCAGTTACAAGCGACGGATAGCTTTTAGGACGAGGGCCGGGTTCTCTTCTTCAAATCCATTACATGTTGCCAAGCGGATGACGGAGGAAAAATGATTAACCAGGAGCGCATCAGGAATCTTCTTCTCGAACTCGTACAGATTGACAGCCATTCGCGCAAGGAGCGCAACGTGGCCGAGCGTATAAAGAAATATTGCGAAGAGCTTGGCGCGGAAGTTGAGATAGATGATGCTGGAGAGAAGGTCGGCGGCAATTCCGGCAATGTCATCGCGCGCTTCACGGGAACGATCCCCAATGCTGAGCCGATTATGATGAGCGCGCACATGGACACGGTCGTCCCCGGCGAGAGCGTCCGTCCCGTCATAGATGGCGACATAATACGCACGGACGGAACGACCGTGCTCGGCGGCGACGATAAGTCGGGCTGTGCAGTTATCATCGAATCCATACGCTGTCTCAAGGAACAGAACATCCCGCACACCGACATAGAGGCCGTCTTCTCCATCTGCGAAGAGGTAGGCCTGCTCGGCGCAAAGCATCTCGATGTCTCTAAGATCAGGTCACGCTATGGCATCGTCTTCGATTCAGACGACCCGGGCTTCCTGTTCACGAGGGGGCCGTCGTCGAATCATCTTGAGATAGAGGTTCACGGGCTTGAGTCGCACGCGGGCGTCGCCCCGGAACAGGGCATCTCGGCCATACGCATCGCCTCGGAGGCCATCACCAAAATGAAACTGGGCCGCATTGACGAAGAGACCACGGCCAACATCGGCGTCATACACGGCGGCGCGGCCACCAACATCATCCCCAACCTCGTCACGCTATGGGGCGAAGCGCGCTCGCTCAACGAAGAGAAGCTAGAGGCGCAGTGCGACCACATGGTTCAATGTTTCAAAGACGCGGCCAGCCGCTACGAAGTGACGGTCGAAGGCAAGACGACAAAGGCGAGCGTCGAAGCAAGCGTGGATCGCGACTATTCGTCAATGGACGTGCCGGATTCTTCGCGCGTCGTTCAGCTCGTCCTCGGCGCGGCTGCGCGCATGGGCCTCAAGGTGGAGACGATGGCATCGGGCGGCGGCTGCGACGCGAATATCTTTAATCGCAAGGGCATCGAATGCGCCAACCTCGGCACAGGCATGCGCGCCATCCACACCGTCAACGAATGGCTCGACGTTAAAGACATGTACGCCTCCGCCGAGATGACACTGGAAATCCTCAAGCTCAACGGAGAAATGGCGCAGGGTAAAGGATGAAAAGGCTTCTGTGAACAGCTTATCCTCTTCCTGAAAACGCGCTGTCGAATCATCTGGCAGCGCGTTTTGCTTTTCTCACCTCTACTTTGTCATAAACGTACTTGTATAATGAGCGCTAGCCGAAACATCAGTGTTAATACTCAGGACGCTATGGGGGCGATACCGATGACAAAGGAGCAGGCTCGGCAGTTCAAAGAGCGATGGGAACTCGTCAATAAAGTGACGATTGAAGAAGTGAGGCGCACTCCGGTCGCTGTTAAGCTTCAGCAATTAGCTCTGATGTATGAAGCCGGGCAGGTGCTTGGCTGGGCGGGACGGCTTAGAGAAGGTGAAGACGAAGTCCGCGAGCGTTGGCGTCGTCTCAAAGAGAAATTTCATGCCTGATTCTACTTTACCGGCAACTTTTGTTGCGACGCTCAGAGCCCTTACCTCCTGGTTTGAAGCTGAGCGAGTCCCATACGTAACAATCGGCGGTGTCGCCGTCTCACTTATCGCTCAACCCCGCGCCACACAGGATATTGATATTGTCATCTGGCTTAATTATGAAAGATGGGAGTCTTTCCTGCGCGCAGGTCAAGCTTACGGATTTGAGCCGCGTATCAGGGATGCTCTGGATTTTGCTGTGAAGTCTCGTGTCCTTTTACTTCGACATCAGAAGAGCGGAGTTAGCATTGATCTATCATGCGGAGCTTTGCCGTTCGAGCAGAAGATGATTGAGCGCGCCATAACTCTTAAAATCGATGAGTTAATATTAAGAGTACCGACGCCTGAAGACCTAATCATTACTAAAGCAGTGGCCCAAAGAGCGAAAGATGTAGTCGACATAGAATCGCTTCTGAATATTCATCAGAATCTGGACATCCCATATATCAGACGTTGGGTAGATGAGTTCGCCGCCGCCTTAGAGATGCCTGAACTGTCCGAGAATCTGGAAAGGTTGCTGCATCATCGTTAAGCAGGGGATAAAGTTAAATTACGTATAATAAGCTTTGAGAGTTGAATTGAAATGGAGAAGGAAATCAGCAAAGGTTCGACAAAGGAAAACTATCGTAGCGGTTATGTGGCGCTCGTTGGGCGGCCCAACGCGGGAAAGTCTACGCTGTTGAATCGGCTGGTGGGCGAGAAGATCGCCGCCGTATCGAATAAACCGCAGACGACGCGACACCGTATTCAGGGCGTGATTACGCGTCCAGAGGGACAGATCGTGCTGGTGGATACGCCGGGCGTGCATAAGCCTGGTTATCTTTTGAACAGACGGATGATGGCAACCGTGCATGAGGCGCTCGAAGGCGTAGACCTTGTATGTTTGATTCGCGATGCAAGTGTGCCGACGGGAAACGGCGACCGCTTCGTGCTCGATCTGGTCAAACAGGCTGGAAAGCCAGCGCTGCTGCTGCTCAATAAGACGGACATGCTCGCTGATAAATCCCGTCTACTGCCTTTGATGGAGTGGTACGGCGGCGAGTACGAGTGGAGCGCTGTCGTGCCGCTCTCTGCCCTGAAGGGAGATATGATCGAAGTCCTGTTGGGTGAGATGATAGAGCATCTGCCTGAGGGCGAGCCCATCTTCGGCGAGGACGAGTTGACGGATCAGCCTCTGCGCCAGATGGTCTCGGAGATCGTGCGCGAAAAGATTTTGCAGAGCACGGGCGAAGAGATTCCTTACGTGACGGCGGTCGTCACGGAAAAGTTTGAAGAGGTGCGAGCGGATTCCACGCGCATTTACTGCGCCATCTTTGTCGAGCGGCCCTCGCAGAAAAAGATCATCATCGGCCACGGGGCGGCGCGCTTAAAAGAGATAGGCACGCTCGCGCGCCGCGACATAGAACACCTGCTGGGCCATCGCTGCCATCTGGAACTCTTCGTCAAAGTCGAAGCGGGATGGCGCGACCGCGAGGGCGTGCTCGATTCGCTCGGCATCGGAAAACAGTAAAGGGCGCATCAGAGCAGAGGGTTAAAGAATCTCGCCGCATCCCGCGTACGATTTCGGGCTCGATAATCGGAAGGCAGAGGGTAAAGCTATGAATCGCAGATTGAAGATAACGCTCATAGTGCTCTTGATTGCTCTCGTCTCTTTAGGCATCAATGCGTTCAACAGCGCTTCCAGAATTTCTCCCTTTTACGCTTCCGTAAAAGCGCAGAGCGACGATCCCGAACAGGTTCTGGCACGTCTCTCGAAATACAGAACGTGGACGCTGGTCAACCCCGAGCCGCTGAAGATGGCGGATCCCGTGGCGACGTTGTGCGCCGCCCCATTATCGAGACCCGCGAATCCTCATCAGAACAAATTCATCTCCGTTTATGTGAACGAGACCGGACGCGAGGCGATGCTGACGCGGCTCGCGCCTGAATTTCCGCAGGGCTCTTTGATCGTCAAAGAAAAACTTGGCAGCAGGGAGAGTCAGACGCCGGAGTTGTTGACGGCGATGCTCAAGCGCGAGAAGGGCTACAACCCTAAGAGCAGAGATTGGGAATACATGGTGCTGGATGGCGCAGCCTCTAAGATCGTCGAGCGCGGACGGCTGGCGAGTTGCAACGTCTGTCACGTAGCCTACGGCAGCAGTGATTACGTGACGAGACAATATCTCCCTGATGATGTGCGCAGTAAATTGAAATGATACGGACGCGCGCAACTGTTGACATGCGCGCTTGATCTTCTTCCGTGACCAATCATCAGTTCTGAGACAGAGAAAATCTTTATGAGCGAAGCGAGCATGCAGGCGCGTCGGACGTGGTTCGCCCTCAATGTCGTGTTGGAGGAAGGCGCGACTGAGGCGGTCGAGTATGCTTTGATGGAAGCGGGCGCGCTCGGCACGGAAAGCCTGGATGCCGATGATGAGATGACCCGTGTGGTCGCTTATTTTGAAGCGCCGCCCTCGATTGAAAATATTCGTGCAGCACTCTTTGACGCACTGCGGCTCTACGAGCTGCCGTCGCGGGCTGTGCGCCGGATGGAACTCGGTGAGGTGGCGGATCAGGACTGGCTCGGCGAATGGAAAAAGAGTTGGCAGCCAGTCCCTGTGGGCAAGCGTTTTATCATCGCGCCGCCCTGGAGCGAAGTCGTAGCCGACCCGCAACGCGTCGTCATACGCATAGAGCCAGGCATGGCCTTCGGCACGGGCACGCACGAGACGACGCGCCTTTGTCTCTCTGCCATCGAAAAATATTTTCAGGGCGGAAGCCTCCTGGATGTCGGCACGGGCACGGGCATCCTCGCCATCGCCGCCGCGCTTCTCTTTCCGCAGTCGCGCATCGAAGCCTGCGATACGGATCGCGAAGCCATAGACATCGCGCGCGAGAATGCGCGGCTCAACAACGTGGCGGAGCAGATTGTCTTCCATGTCGGCACGGTGACGGACGCGGCTCCGTCGGCAGATGTGGTCTGCGCCAACCTGACGGCGGACGTGATCGCGCCGCTGCTGCCCGCACTCGTCGGCGCAACCTGCGGGCGCTTGATCCTTTCCGGCATCCTTGATACGCAAGTCTCTATGATCGAGGCGCGGCTCGATGAGCTTGGGCTCAACCAGCCGCACGAAATCGCGACCGATGGCGAATGGGTCGCCATTGTTGTTTAAGAGGTCAGATGTTAGTTAAAAGCCGGATGAATCTTTTCGCATCTAAACTCCAGCATCTGACCTCTGACCTCTAGCAGCTGACATCTGCCTTTTTATGTCTCGCCGTCGATTCTATGCGCCGCCGAGCGCTTTCAATGCTGATAGAACGAGCGTCCACCTCCAGGCGGAAGAGGCGCGCCATCTCGTCGACGTGCTGCGTTTAAAGCCCGGCGACGAGGCCTTCGTCTTCGACGGCGAGGGCAGAGAGTATCGCTGCCGTGTGGCCGCAGAGGAACGCGACCGCCACCGTAGCAGCACGAGTGGCGCGTCGCTTGAGATCAGCGAAGAGGTCAATCCTGCGCGGCCAGAATCCGCGCTTCAGTTGACGCTCTGTGTCGCACTGCTCAAGGGCGAGAAGTTCGACATGGTCGTGCAGAAGACGACGGAGTTGGGAGTCTGGAAAATCGTCCCCGTCGTGACGAAGTTCGCGGACATTCGTCTGAAAGATAGTGCCGACGGCGCACGGCGCACGGAGCGCTGGCAGAGAATCGCGCTCGAAGCAAGCAAGCAGTCGGGCCGCGCGCGCGTGCCTTTAATCGAAGCGCCCTGTGACTTCAACACACTCGTCGAGACTGAGCGCGCCGACGAAGAGTCAGAGCATAATATAATCTTCTTCTCTGAGCGTGAGGGGCGCGGGTTTAATGAGATGATTACTCAATTGACTTCAATGCCTCTCTCGTTGACGGCGATGATTGGCCCGGAGGGCGGGTGGGCCGATGAAGAGCTCAGTCAGGCTAGACTGTCCGGGTGGACTATTATCACGCTCGGCGGACGCGTGCTTCGCGCAGAGACGGCGGCCATCGCGGTCGCTGCTCTATTGCAACACCGCTTCGGCGACCTTGTTTGAGGTGATGAAAATTGCAGACGCAGAATCCGAACTTTCGTCGCAAGGTGCAAGAGATATTCGACCGCGCGGCTTTTATAGAAGAGGTCGGGATCAAGGTGAGCAATATCGGCGCGGGCTGGTGCGAGACGACGCTTGAGATTCTGCCGAAGCATTTGCAGCAGGACGATTTTGTCCATGCGGGCGTGCTCGCGACGATGGCCGATCACACGGCGGGCGGCGCTGCCGGAAGCGTCGTCAAAGAAGACGAGGTAGTGCTCTCAGTCGAATTTAAAATCAACCTGCTGCGGCCCGCCACGGGGAATGCACTGCGTTGCAGAGCGGAACTGCTACGCGCCGGAAGAACGCTTATCGTCGCGGAATCGGAAGTCTTCGCTCGCACGGACAATCAGGAAAAACTCGTTGCCAAAGCGACCGTCACACTGGCCGTCGTCCGTAGATGATTAGCGCAGGCATCTTAATTTGAAGTGAGGATGAAGCACATAAAGACTCACCACAGAGACACAGAGTACACGGAGCAAGCACGGAGGTTTGAGAGATATTCAACTCTCTGTGCAACCTCTGTATCCTCAGTGCCTCTGTGGTGAATAGCAACTTTCATAAAGCTAAATTCTAGATAAAATCACTACTTGATTGTCCTATTACTCAATTCTGTCCAGCATCTGCTGTGCGAGTCGCCGGTCACGCTCCGTCTCGAACTTCCATTCCGGGCGAAGCGGTAATTCAAGAACTGTTTCAAGCTCTCTACGGGCACTCGCAACGTCACCCATTTCGAGCAGCAGCTCTGCGAAGTAGATGCGCGTGACGGTATTCGAGGGCGCAAGCTCTATGGCCCTGATAAAATCCGCTTGGGCCAACGCGCGGTTTCCACCCAACAGGCGCGGGAGTTTGTGTTTGAGACGCGCGAGCACACGCAGCGGCCCGGCATCGTGAAAGCCCGGATCGATTCGCACGGCACGCTCAAGCGAGCGCCGCGCACGCCGCGCCAGTCGAATAGCCGTCAGCGGATTGGTCGCCTGCGCCTGAAGCGCCAGATTCACTCCGAGCCAGAAGTGGCCCTCTACGCGACCCGGTGCGAGCCGCGCGGCCCGCTCACAAGCTTGAGCGCCGCGCGCGTGAAATTCTCTCGCAGCCGTTTTCGTTTCAGCCTCCTGGCCTAGAAAAAAGAGCGCGCGGCCACTGCGCCACATGGTCTCGAAATCAGCGGCGGCTACGGCTGCTGCGCTTTCCAGCAGCTCGACAGAGGCGTGAATATTCTCTATCCGCTCGCGCTCTCTGTAGAGCGCGTCGGCCCGCCGGATTATTTCACAGTGGCTCTGCTCCATAAAAAGAGTTGCGATCAGTGTCTCTAAAACTTTGACGAACACGCCCGCACAGGCGCAGAATAGGCTCAAAGGCGTTTGGCGGACAAGCGCCGGAACTACTGACCCCTGCCGGACGTTTAGAGAGGCAAGGGCCTACCCGTTACAAGGAGCAAAGCCAAGGATGGCCCTGAGCAAAGAGGATGCAGTAAAGCGTGCGCGAGCCGATCTGGCACAGCGTCTGGGTGTCTCGGAAGATAACATCGAGGAAGACGCGGTCGAGTCCGCGGATTTTCCTGACATGGCGCTGGGCGCACCCATCGAAGACGAGATGAGCGCGCAGATGATCGCCTCCGGCTGGCGCATACGCTTGAAGAGCAGCGGCCAGAGCTATGAATATCGCGCCAACCGCGATCAACTCAGGCTCTATAATTACAAGGGCGCGAACTATCGTCTTTAGAAATTGAAAACCCCATTCCAAAGATTTTGAGGTAAGACCGATGAACCGACAGAATTTTCTCGGACATCTGATGCTGGCGCTGGCGCTCATCGCGCTGGCCGCGTTCGCCGGACAGATGCGTCGCTGGCAGCACCGCTCACACGCCGTACTGAGGGGAGATCGTCACACCACCATTGCCCCAAGGCGGGTCGAGCCGACCGCAAGCGCTGAAGTGCTCGTGCGTTTTCGTCCGGGCACGACCGTCGAGAGCATGAGGAGTATCGCCGCGCGCTTGCATGATCGCCTGGAAGACGAGATCGAAGCGGTTGACGGCCTTGCAGTCATAGAGGATGAGGATGGCCGTACAGCCGAAGAGGTCGCCGCCGAATATCGCTCTATGCCCAGCTTGGTCGAATATGCCGAGCCGAACTTCCGTATCAACCTGGATACGGACGCCACCGCCGAGCCCAATCACGAGCATCCGGACGATCCCATGTTCGACGAGCAGTGGTCGCTCGATAATCACGGACAAAACGGCGGCAAAACTCTTGCCGACATCAGCGCCGTGCGCGCATGGGCCAAGACCACTGGAAGCAGCGAGGTGGTCGTCGCCGTCATAGATAGCGGCGTCGATTACACGCATCAGGACTTGATGAATAACATCTGGGTACGTCCGCCAGACGTGGCCCAGTACACGGACGACGAGCTTGGCGTGATCGACGATACTTACGGCTTTAACGCCGTCAGCGATAACGGCGATCCGATGGATCAGAACGGTCACGGCACGCACTGCGCGGGCATCATCGGCGCAGAGGGCGGCAACCATCTGGGCATCGCGGGCGTCAACTGGAAGGTCGAGATCATGCCGCTCAAATTTATAGACGCCAGCGGCTCAGGCACGACCAAGGATGCGATCAAGGCCATCAATTATGTGATTGATCGCAAGCGCGCGGGCGTCAACGTGCGCATCATCAGCGCCAGTTGGGGCTCGACCATGTATTCCAAGGCGCTCGAAGATGTGATTCGCGAAGCGGGCGAAGAGGGCATCCTCTTTATCGCGGCCAGCGGCAACTCAAGCGCCGATGCAGACAAGTCGCCGCATTATCCCGCGAGCTACGATCTGCCGAATGTGATTAGCGTCGCTGCCCTGAATCGTCAGGACGAGCTTGCCTCTTTCTCGAATTACGGTGCGAAGCGCGTGCACATCGCCGCGCCCGGCGCTGAAATCCTGAGCACGTGGCTGAATGGTGACTTTCGCGAAGCCTCCGGCACATCCATGGCGACGCCCGAAGTGGCGGGCGTGGCCGCGCTAGTGCTCTCCGCCGAATCCGAGCTCTCTATGAAGGAGCTGCGCGAGCGCCTGCTCAAGTCCGTCGATAAACTCGACTCGCTCAGTGGAAAGGTCTCATCGGGCGGTCGCATCAACGCGGCCAGGGCGGTCGGCGCAGAATGATGTTGAAAACTCCGATGTAGCGCAAATAAAAAGCTCCCTTCAAACCATACGGGTCGAGGGAGCTTTTTACTTGCCGAAAGAGTGGATAGGAAATCGGTACGGGCGCACAACTTCCACGCCCGCCCGCTTGCATGACGGAGAGTAATATGTGATTATCAAAGTTTGGACGAATACCTTGTTTTATAATTGATACCCCTGATCTTTTCTTAGGAGAGCAAGAGAGTGAAAGCGGAATTAGAGCAGTTGATCGCTTTGCAGAATACGGACATAAATATACGTAGACTACAGGCCGACATCGAAGCCATCCCACAGAGGCGCGCTGAGATCGAAAAAGAGTTCGATCAGCGCGCCTTTGAAATTCGCGCGCTCGAATCTAAGCGCGATGATGCCAGGCGAGAGCGCGCACGCCTAGAAACGGAAGTCGAGGAGACGAGGGCGAACCTCGCACGAGCCGACCGCAATCTGATGTCTGCGCAGAACGAGCACGAATACACCGCAGCGATTCGCGAAGCGGACGCAGCACGCAAGCACATCTCGCAGCTTGAGACGCAGATTCTCGAAAAGATGGAAGTCGTCGAGCAATCTGAGGCCCTGCTGCTTGAGCGCGAGCCGGAGGTCGTCAAGCTGCGCACAGAGATGGAAGCGCGCGTACGCGAATTTGAAGAACAGACGCGCACGCAAACCGAAGAGCTTGCATTGCAGCGCAGAGAGCGCGAGCGTCTGCTCGGCACGCTGCCCAAACCGATGAGCGCGCTCTACAATCGCATCAGCGCGCGCATACGCGACGGTATCGCCGTGGCGGAAGCCCGTAACAATTCCTGCACGGCCTGCTTTATGGCGCTTCGCCCGCAGGTGATGGCCGAAATCCGGCGCGGCGATGAAGTCATCATCTGCGATAATTGCAATCGCATACTCTATTACATCCCGGCGGACGCGGCGCGACAGTCTGCGACCAACATCGCCGCATCCGCCGAGCCCAAAGTCGCCACGCCTTAGGCCGTAACGAAGCTAAGCGCCTGCGGCTTCTACGCCATCATCGTTTATAAAAAGTGCCTTGCTGTTCGCTCATGCAAACAGCAAGGCACTTTTTCAATTGAGTGTATGAGAAGAGGCATTCACCACAGAGGCACAGAGGACACAGAGCTTGCACAGAGCGTTGAGAGATATTCAACTCTCTGTGCTTCCTCCGTGTGCTTTGTGTCTCTGTGGTGAGTCGCGACCTTCCCTCCATTCAATTGAAAGCAGATAGAAGAAAGCGTTCGGCTAAGTGGATCGGTTTAGCCGTGCGGTCAAGCGCACTTTTCTCTCGGTCATTCTCACTTTCCTCCTTTAACCTCTGTCGGCGCGATCCTGATTTCAAAGGTGCTGCCGCCGACAAGGACGCCTTTTTGATGTTGCTGGATGGTGAAGCGGTAAGCACTGCCGGGCTTGGCCGTCGGCGGCGGCTCGATCACGACCGCCGCGCTGATCTTCTTACCGGCGGGAATCAACACGTCCGGAATGCGCGACAACCTTGAAGCGACAGCCGCAGACGATGCGCTTCCCGCTTCGATACGCGCATGATACTGCCACCCTTTTTTACTGAGTTCCTTTGATGTGCTTCGCGACCACCACTCACGCGTCGTGACGCCGCTGATCTGCATCCCCGTCTCAGGATTTTGAGCGAGGGGCATTCGAGTCGCCAGCTTTGGTAAAAGCACGCTCAAGCGCGCGTCGTTTGGCAGAGAGCCGCGGTCGAAGACGAAGTCGAAGAACTGTGGAAACCCGTGCGGGTTGTGAAAGTCCAGCGTCGTCGTCAGTGGCTGTGGACTTGGCCCAGGCCCAGGCGCGGGCGCTGTGATGACGTGCAGATTGCGCAAAGTGATGTGCTTGTCATTGGGGACGAGCATCCACACCAGGTGATCGTTCGGATTCGCATCCGTGTGCGCGACGGGGTCTTCATTCGCAGAGATGACGACCAGCACGCATGTGTGATCGGCTGCGGTCGTGGGTACTTTCCAATTCCAGCGCAGCACCTTCGGCGTCCAGGGCTGAAGCGTAGGGATGACTTGAAAGGGAACTGCCGGGTTGATTATTTTCCAGGCGCTCGGCGCTGCCCAGTTATTCGGAAAGCTGCTCCAGAAGTCCGCGGGCAGATTGGGTAGTCCCGCAGAAGCGTTGGCCCACAAGGCTTTGACTCTGACGTTGTGCGCGGGCAAAGGGCCGCGATTGTGCACCTGCACATAGAGCCTGTTTAGGTTCGGATGGGCCGCGTCGTTGCGCACAGGGTTCTCTGCTGCGGCGTGGTCAAACTCCACTCCGTCAAAGAGCGCATCCGTGGCGAAATATGGAAAGGCATCGACCTTAATGTCTGCGCTCTCCCACCAATAGACGAATTGTCCGACCGCCGTCGGATCGGCGACGCCCGATGGTGAAGGCTGGGTCTCGCCTGTGTCCAGCTTGTTGTCGCGCACATAAACATCAACGGGCGGGCAGGTAGAGAGCAGATCAAGCTCGAACATGCCGTATCCATAAGTGGCTGCGCGAAGCGTGTTGCCTAAGGAATTGAGCGCCAGATCGGAGATCACGACGTTCGGCAGTCCCGCTCCGAAATTCGTCCATGAGAGGCCGCCGTCCGTCGTGCGAAAGACGCCTATGTCCGTGCCGATGTAGAGCGTGTTCGGCGCAAAGGGATGAACCTGTATGGCATTGACGGGAATGTCCGGAAGCGTCGAAGAGATGTTCTTCCAGGTCGAAGTCACCCAACCGTCCGTGCTCGTGCCGCGAAAGACGTGGCCGGGCGTGGCCGGGGTCGAGCTTGAAAAACCGCTGTAGACGACGAAGACTATATTCGGGTTGGTCGGATGCACGACGATGTCCATCACCAGACGCGTCGGCAGCGTTGCGCTCCCCACGATTGTGCCGACAGAGATGTTTTTCCAGTTCGCCATCGTCGCGCCGTTGTCTGAGCTACGCCACACGCGCCCGCCCGAAGTTCCTGCGTAAACTATCGCAGAAGAACTCGGAGCAATCGCGATTGCTATGACTTCGCCGCCGACGTTCGGGCTCGAAGGCGACCAATTGCCCGCGCTGTTGGTCGTCCGATAGACTTGACTGCTGCCTCCGGCAAAGAGCACGCGGTTGGGCTCTGCCGGGCTGGTCGGGTCGAGCACGATGGGCGTCACCCATGGGCCTGAAGGAAAGCCTGTGTTGGCGGGCGCGAATGATGCTCCGCCGTTCGTGCTCTTAAAGATCGTGCCGCTCTGGTATTCGGCATAGAGGATATAAGGGTTGAGCGGGTCGACGACGAAAAATCCGCCGTCCGCTCCGAGGATCGGGTCCCAGGTCAGGCCGCCCGTCGTGCGGTTCGTGCCGTTGTCCTGTGTCCCGCCGCCGAGCACGTCGACGCCCACACGCGCCACGCCGATATGATTAAACTGTGTGAGGATCAATCCGTCGCTCACCTTGAGCCAACTACCTGTATCCGACGGCGAAGTATAAGTCCCACGATAGACGCCGCCGTCGTTGCCCGCGTAGATGTTCAGATGATTCGTCGAATCGAAGACGGCTGCGTGCTGGTCTCCATGCAGAGCGCCCGTGGGCTGCCACGTCGTGCCGCCGTTAAAGGTGCGCTCCAACACGATGCCGCCCGCGATGACTATGTTTGAGTCCTTCGGATCGACCGCCAGCACGTTGTTCCAGTAGCCGTAGGTCGTAAAGCCGTGATTGCCCAGAGAGACCCAGGAGGCGGTCGCTGTGTTGTACTTGTAAACAGTCTCGTCCAGCTTGGCATACATCGTGTGTGGCGCACTCTTGCCGATGTCCACCAGAATGAGAAGCGGAAAGCCCGCCGGAAATCCAGTGTTGAAGGCGCTCCAGGTGTTGGTTGCGGGGTTGTACTTAAAGATGCCTTCATGGGAGACCGCCGCATAGAGCACCTTAGGATTCACAGGATCCATCGCCAGTCCGGAGATCGCTTTATTGAGCATCAACGTCCAGGTCGCGCCGCCGTTCGTAGACTTGTAGAGACCTCCCGTCGTGCCGCCCGCATAAACGACTGTCGTGGACGGGTTGACCGACACGGTCGTCGGGTCGACTAGAATCGACGCGAACCTCTGGTTGCCGATAGGGCCTGTGTTCGTCCAGGTCGCTCCGCTGTTGATTGATTTGAGGACGCCTATGCCCGCGTAGCCGGGCCAGTATGTAGGCTCGCCCGTGCCCGCATAGATCGTCACAGGGCCCAGCGGGTTTGCCGGATTGGTCAGATGCACACAGAGCGCGCCGATTTCCAGCGCACCCTGATCGTGCATCAAGGGCCGCCATGACTGACCCGAATCGCCAGTCACCCAGACGCCCGCGTTGGCCGAACCGGCGTAGACGATATTTCCGAACGATGGATGAATAGCCATCGCGCGGACTCGCCCGTTGATATTGCGTGGGCCAATCGAGAGCCAGTTACAGCCGGGCAATTGTACAGGGCCCATGGATTCGTCAAGAGCTGGCATGAGCCGTTTTTGCTCAAGCGCCTGCTGGCGCGCGTCCGATGGAAACTTTTCCATCAGGGATTCGCTCGCTGCAAAAAAGTCGCTCTGCTTTGACCCGAGTTGCTTATCAAACTCGCGTCGCTCCTCCACGGAAAGACGTTGCTGGGCGAACCATTTGAAGCGACCGTCGAGCAGATGACTTTCATCGCCCTCTCTTTTTTCGAGCAGGGTTTGGGCCTTCCCTTTCTTTGCGCCTTGCTCGTCCGTTTCCTGTATGTCGAGCTTAAATATGTAGACAGAGTCCTCGTTCGCATTGACCGTGACCCATTGGTTGTAAAGCTTGAAGCCCTCTGCGGTCGCTTCCGCGAAGTATTTGCCGGGCGCAAGCTCGAAGATAAAGCGCGACACTTCGCCCGCCTTACCCTCTGCGCGCGAGATGATAGAGCCTTCCGGCTCTTCTCTGATAGAAACCCTGGCGCGCACAGTGAGGGGCTGGCCTCTGCCGTCACGGAGCGTCAACAGGAGTCTCCCTGATCCGCCTTTTGATTTCGTCGCAGCAGCGCGACTGCCGCTCTTTTTCCTGCTGCTCGCTTTGGAAGAACCTTTCCTGGATTGTTTGGAGGCTTTTTTGCTGGGCATAGTAGATTCTCCTTCGTTTACTCTGGAGGTAGCGCGTGATACGGCAAAGGGTTTGCCGTCTTAGTCTCAAAGGAGCGATCAATGACCTGCAACCGGACACCATCTTTAAAAGTTGGTGTGCGCTGCGGCTGCCGGTTTTGCGCTCAAAGTATGGTCAGGTGCTTGACGGCCATCGGTAAGAATCCTCATCGAGCGATGGGTCTTCAAGATGAAGTGACCGCAGATAACTTTTGGCTGTCCGGTCGTCAGGATTGGTCATAGAGCCGACCTTGATGTTTGCAGGCAGCCGCATCTATAGCGGGGCGAAGGGACTTCGTTGAATGCTCTTCTTCGCCGAAGTCATAAACGCTCTTATGAGATTGCCGGAATATGCGCGAGGCACATTGTTTGTTTACCGCTTGTAATGCAGCAGCGATTGCGCTCAACGGGGGATGAGGTGTCTATAGATCAGCCGCGAGATTGAGGATAAAGCTGTTGCAGCGCCGCGCAATATATCACAGAACCCGCGCCTTGTAACCTTTTTTACCCGAACACCTATCGCTTTTAATCAATTCGGATAAGGACGTTTTAAGAACGCATTGGTCTTCTGTGAGGAAAGGCTTTGTCGGCAATGTATTCGCAACAAACAACAATGGCAAAAGTAAGCTCCCTAAAAAAACGACGCATTGAGAGCGCGCCCGTCTTGAGGCATGGGATTTGAGTGTGAGGTTTTGAATATCACAACAACGAGACGTTTTCGGACAGTTATCAACAGAAATTCTTGCGAAGGTGTTCGCAAAACGGGTAGCAATCACCAGAGGAGGCCAAAGAGATGGAATCAATGCAGGAAGCCTTACAGCAGGCCGGTGTCACAAATATTGGGATAAGCGGAGAGGGCAGCAGCGGCAGCGAGACGAATGTGAGCGAGGTAGAGCGCTGGGCGTCGGCCATCGGCGGCGGCGCGCTCGCCGTTTACGGACTGACGCGCGTTCTGTCCGGGGGTACTCTGGGCGGCGCGGTGCTGGCGCTGGTCGGCGGCGCGCTCGTGTATCGCGGCACGACTGGCCACTGCAACATGTACGAAGCGCTCGGCATCAACACGGCCAAGACAGCAGGCACGGACAACCCTGTGGTCAGCGTCCCGGCAGACCGCGGCATCAAGGTCGAAAAGAGCGTCACGATAATGAAGTCGCCCGAAGAGCTTTTCCGCTTCTGGCGCAGGTTCGAGAATCTGCCGCGCTTTACGAATCATCTGGAATCCGTGACGACGACCGCCGGGGGGCGTTCGCACTGGGTGGCTAAAGCTCCGGCAGGCTCGACCGTCGAGTGGGACGCCGAAGTGTATAACGAGAAAGAGAATGAGCTGATCGCCTGGCGCTCGCT
>Ga0190273_10000389_pt1 | contig 17230 bp, 11 predicted proteins | sample Popmic504IS_FD_134513 | JGI IMG/M metagenome (GOLD analysis project Ga0190273, IMG submission 134513) | Populus adjacent soil microbial communities from riparian zone of Shoshone River, Wyoming, USA - 504 IS | ecosystem: Environmental > Terrestrial > Soil > Riparian zone > Trees stand | place... | reverse complement strand
GCTCGTAAGCCTCCGTGTTGTCTGTGTAACGCTTTAAGACCAGAGCCTTGTTCTCGCCCAACAACTGCACTTTGAGCGCGTCAACGACGGCGAGCGTGATCTCGTCCTGCACGTCGAAGATGTCCTGCATCTGCCGGTCGTAACGCTCAGACCAAAGCTGATAACCGTCCGCGGCGTTGACTAATCTAACAAGTATGCGCAGACGCGCGCCGGATTTTCTGACGCTGCCCTCAAGGATCGTCTCGACGTTCAGAGAGCGCGCGATCTGGCTGACGTTCACGTCCTTGCCCTTGAAAGAAAATGCGGAGGTGCGCGCAGCGACTTTCAATTCTTCTATCTTCGCCAGCGCGTTCAAAAGCTCTTCGGCCAGCCCGTCGCAGAAGTATTCGTTCTCGGTGTCGGCGCTCGTGTTAACAAACGGCAGGACGGCGATAGAGTGACGTATGGTCTTCGTCGTCACCTCGGATGGCCCTGTCTCTTCGGTCGTAGCCTTTTCTATGGCCTCCGTTTTTTCTGCGACGAAGTGTCCGCCGCTCACAGGCGGATTACTCAGATTACTGCGTTCGAGCTCTGCTTCAAATTCCAGTCGCTTCTGCAACTGCCGCAGCTCTAAGAGTAAATCCTGCGCGCTGCGGTAACGACCCTCTCGATCTTTCGAGAGAGTTTTCAGGATGATGCGGTCAAGCTCTGCCGGGAGTTCCGCGACCCATGCGCTCGGGCGCTCGGGCTCGCTGCGCAGCACGGAGGCGACCGTATCGGTCATAGTATCTCCCGTAAACGGCTGTCTTGCTGTGAGCAGTTCATAGAGCACGACTCCCAGACTCCACACGTCCGTCCGTTCGTCCAACTCCTGCCCGCGAGCCTGCTCAGGCGACATGTAGCTGACAGTCCCCATGACCATGCCCGCCTCTGTCTTGTAGAGGTCTATGATCTGCGTTTCGGCGTCCGGCTGCGGCGCGGGCTGCTCTATAAATTTCGCGAGGCCGAAGTCCAGCACCTTCACCAGCCCGTCTGCGCGCACCATGATGTTCTCGGGCTTGATGTCGCGGTGAACGATCCGCGCGGCGTGCGCTGCCGCTAGAGCGGACGCGGCCTGAACGGCGATCTCTAAAACTTTGGCGGGCTCAAGGGGCGCGCGTTTTATCAGCACGCGCAGGGATTCGCCGTCGACGAACTCCGTGACGATAAAGTGCGTGCCGTTTTCCGAGCTGATCTCGTAAATGGTCAGGATGTTCGGATGGCTTAGAGATGAAGCGGCATGTGCCTCGCGCTCGAAGCGCGCGAGCCGTTCCGGGTCGGAGGCCATATCCGTGAGCAGGAGTTTGAGCGCGACGCGTCGGCGCAGCCGCGTGTCCTCTGCCAGATAAACCTCGCCCATACCACCTTCGCCCACAAGCGAGGTGATCTCATAGCGGCCAAGGCTGGTGTTCGGACTAAGCGGCATAATCCTTTTTGAGCCAGGTCTCTACAAACGAAGGCGTCTGGACTTCTCTTCCGTGCGTCGCAAGCCTTACTTTAATATGACACATGGAGAAGTCAAGAGAGAAGTCGGCAGCGAAGCGGTTTGAATCCCCTGGAAACGGGAGCGGCGTTGAAGAAATTTTCTGGGCCCAACGCTTCGTCAAATCATTGATCGTCGAGTAAAGAAACGAAACGACGGAGGCAGGGTTTGTCGACGATTACAAAAGCGCCATGTGATGAAGCGATTATTCGCGCCGGGCGGGCCGAGTCTCCATGCTCGAAGCGGGCCGCGCCCTGGGTGCTGGCGGCGACCATCCTTGGATCAAGCATTACCTTTATCGACAGCACAGTCGTCAACGTCGCACTGCCGGTGCTACAGCGTGAGTTGCGAACAGATTTGGTCGGGGCGCAGTGGATCGTTGAGGCGTATTCGCTGATGCTCTCCGCGCTGATCTTAGTCGGCGGCTCTTTGGGTGATCTCAAGGGGAGAAAGCGCATCTTCTCGCTTGGCGTCCTGCTCTTCGCGATAGCCAGCGCCGGGTGCGGCATGGCGCAGACCGTTGCACAGCTTATCATCGCGCGCGGAGTACAGGGCGTGGGCGCGGCCATGCTCGTCCCAGGAAGCCTTGCGATCATCAGCGCCTCGTTCTCTAAGAAGGACAGAGGGCGGGCCATCGGCACGTGGTCTGGCTTTACGGCCATCTCCGCCGGAGTGGGCCCAGTGCTCGGCGGTTGGCTCGTAGAGAATGTCTCTTGGCGATGGATATTTTTTATTAACCTGCCGATTGCCGTCGTAGTGCTTGGCCTCACCTGGTGGCGCGTGCCGGAGAGCCGCGACGAAAACGCTGAAGGGAGTATAGACATCTTGGGCGCGGCTGCTGCTACGCTGGGGCTGGGCGGAGTCGTCTACGGGCTGGTCGAAGCGGGCGGGCGCGGATTCAAAGACACGCGTGTATGGATGAGCCTCGCGGCGGGCTGTTTGTTGCTTGTCCTGTTCGTCATCATCGAGGAGAGACGCGGCCCGCGCGCGATGATGCCGCTGGCTCTTTTCCGCTCGCGGACTTTCACCGGAGCAAATCTTCTGACCTTCTTTCTCTACGCCGCTCTCGGCGGATTGATGTTCTTTCTGCCGTTCAACCTGATTCAAGTGCAAGGTTATTCGGCGACCGAAGCGGGGGCGGCGCTTCTGCCGTTCGTGCTGACGATGTTTTTGCTGTCGCGCTGGGCTGGCGGGCTTGTGGGGCGTTACGGTGCGAAGCTGCCGTTAGTCCTTGGGCCAATAGTCGCGGGCGCAGGCTTCGCTCTCTTTATGCTTCCGGGCGCGGGCGCTCCTAGTTACTGGACGAGCTTTTTTCCGGCGGTGATGTTGATGAGCCTGGGCATGGCTGCGAGCGTCGCGCCGCTGACGACGACCGTGATGGGAGCAGTCGAAGAAAGACACGCGGGCATCGCTTCTGGCATCAACAATGCCGTCTCAAGGACTGCCGGGCTGATCTCGATCGCGGTCTTCGGAGTTATCATGACAGGAGTCTTCGCGCGAAATTTCAACGACAGATTAGAGCCTTTAAATCTTCCTGCCGAGACTCGCACAGCACTCGAAGCGCAGACGAGCCGCCTTGCGACTATACACGTACCGGAGCAATTAAAGGACGAGACGAAACAGGCCGTCCGGCACGCCGTCACCGAATCATTCGTCAGTGGATTCCGCGTCTTGCTCTTGATCTCGGCGGCGATGGCGCTCGTGAGCGCGCTGTTCGCCTGGCTACTTATAGAAGGGCGTGTACGTTCTGCGGATAAAGTCAAGAGTTCATCCGGCCTGAGGCATAAACCTGAGGCCGGGGTCTAAGCACAATTAAGCCGGCAGCATAGACGCCCCTCGCAAGACTATGTCCTTTTCAATTGAATGAAGGAAACGTCGCACCTCACCACAGAGGCACAGAGGACACGGAGATAACACAGAGGCTTGGATTGTTTTCTCTGTGCCTCCTCTGTGTGCTCTGTGCCTCTGTGGTGAATACCTCTTTCCTTACACTCTATTGAAATTTGCTCTTAGACTGTCACGAGCGGCAGGGTGCGATAGCGTTTTCCTGTCAGCTTGCTCAACGCATTGACCACCGCAGGCGAGATCACGGGGACGGGCGGCTCGCCGCATCCTGTCGGCGCTTCTGTGCTCGGTACGATGTGGACATCGACCGCGACCGGCGCATCCGGCATGTAAGGCGGAACGAAGCCGTCAAAGTTTCTCTGCTCCACCACGCCATCCTTGAACGTGATCGCGCCCTTCTCCATCAACTGCGACAAACCGAATGCCACTCCGGCCTGGAACTGGCTCTCGATGGTCAGCGGATTGACGGCGATGCCGGCATCGACCGCGACCGTCACACGATGAATCCTTGGCCGCTCGTCCTGGATAGAGACCTCTACGGCGCAGGCGACGCCCGTCCCGAAAGATTCATGACAGGAGATTCCGAAGGCGTGGCCCTTCGGGAGCTTGCGCCGCCACGAGGCGCTTTTCGCATCCAGCAGCCCAAGCGCGGCGAGCAGCTTTTTAGCTTCGGGTTTGAGAAGTTTTTGCCGATATGCAATCGGGTCAACGCTTGCGCGAGCGGCCAGCTCGTCAATGAGAGTCTCCATCACGTAGGCCGTATGCGTATGGCCGACGGAGCGCCACCATAACACAGGCACATTGACGGTCGGATGATGAACGGAAACATTCAGGTTGGGAATATTATAATGAGTGTCGGACGCGCCTTCGACGGCAGAGTTATCAACGCCGTCTTTCATGTATTGGGCGAAAGGCGTACCGGCCAGCAGCGATTGGCCCACGATCACATGCCGCCATGCTGAGGGCATGCCGTCCGCGCCGATTCCAACTTCGACGCGATGCACGTGCATCGGACGGTAATAGCCCCCACGTATATCATCTTCACGAGTCCAGATGAGCTTGACCGGAGTGCCGCGAAAGCGCTTTGCGATGACAGCGGCCTCGCGCTGCACGTGCGAATCCGCGACCGCTCGCCGCCCGAATCCGCCGCCCGCCATCTCAGTATGAAACGTGACCTGTTCGGGCTTGAGCCCCAAGACCTCACCGATCGCCATCTGGTCTATCGTCTGAAACTGTGAACCGGCCCAGGCTTCCGCGCGGTCGCCGTCGAATCTGATGGTCGTATTCAAAGGCTCCATCGGCGCGTGTGCCAGATAAGGAAATTCGTACTCGGCGACGATGCGCTTAGAAGCATCAATGCCTTCGAGCGCCTTTGCATCTCCGCGCGCCATCGCGCTGAGGCCCGCCGTGCGCGCGAGTTCCTTGTATTTCGCAAACAATTGAGAACTGTCCGCACGCTTAACGCCTTTGAAATCCCATTCTATCTTCAATTGGTCGCGCGCTTGCTTCGCCGTCCAAAACTTGTCTGCGACGACGGCCACGCCCGTGCCATGCGCGAGCGGAATCTCGAACACGTCGCGCACGCCCTCAAGGCTTCGAGCAGCTTTGTCGTCTACGCTCTTGACACGCGCGCCGAAGACAGGCGGGCGAGCCACGACCGCCACTTTCATGTTTGGGAGATCAAGGTCGAGCCCGAATTTGAGCGAGCCATCACACTTCGGACGGCTGTCCAGGCGGCGAATATTTTTTCCCACCAGACGGAACTCGGACGGGTTCTTGAGTTGCACGCTGGCCGGCACAACACTGCGCGCGGCATCCGATCCCAGCTCTGCATACTTTGCCGATTGACCGCCTGGCCCATACACGACGCTCTCTTGCGTGCGGCATTTATTGGGCGCGACTTTCCATCGCTCTGCGGCTGTGGCGATGAGCATCGCGCGCGTCTTTGCTCCGAGTTCCCTGTACTGTTGAAACGAGTGCGCGATTGAGCCGGAGCCGCCGACCATCTGTATGCCCATCAGCGGGTCTTTATAAACGTCAGCGGCGGGAGCAAGCTCGGCTACCACCTGCGACCAATCCGCATCCAGTTCGTCGGCGAGGATCATAGGCAGGGCCGTCTGCACGCCCTGGCCGAACTCTAGCCGATTGACCTGAATGACGATCTTGCCGTCGGGCCTGATGTCTACGAAGGCGTCCGGCGGATAAACCTTAGGCCTGGGCCGTGGCTGGCTTCCCTCCTGCGCCGCTGCTGTCGGATGCAGGTAGAGCGCAACGAGCAGACCGCCCGCGGCACTCATAGAGACTCGCAGAAAGCTGCGCCGACTAAGTTGCAGCTCGTTATCATTCGTGTTGGCGGTCGACATTGCTTTGCGCCCTCTCTTTACTTGAGCCGTGCGGCGGCGGTTTTGATGGCTTCGCGTATGCGCACATAGGTGGCACAGCGGCAGATGTTTCCACCCATAGACTCTTCAATATTGGTGTCTGTCGGTTTGGGCGTAGCTTTCAGCAGAGCGACCGCGCTCATGATCTGCCCGCTCTGACAATAACCGCACTGCACCACGTCCTTTTCCACCCAGGCATCCTGCACCACGCGGCCAACCGCATCATCATTCATCGCTTCGATGGTCACTATCGCTCGCTCTCCGAGCAGCGAAATGGGAAGCATGCAAGAGCGTGTGGCCACACCATTGACGTGCACGGTACAAGCGCCGCAGACGCTGACGCCGCAACCGTATTTAGTGCCCGTCATCTTCAAGTCTTCACGCAGCACCCAGAGCAGCGGCGTCGAAGGATCGACCGTCACCTCTTTGCGCTCTCCGTTGACGGTCAGTTGATACGTTGCCATGACTGATTCTCCTATCTTGCGGGCGGGCAAGGTGTCCCGGCTTCCACCCAGCGGCGTGTGGCGGCGACAAATTCTTTATGCGAAAGCGGCGGCAATGTTCGCATTGTGCCATCGGGTCGGCGTCCCGGCTGCCATGCCCAGAGGACTAGCACAGCCTCTTCGTGATGCTTCAATAATGCTTGCGCGTCAAGATTACCGTTCTTTGAGCGATCTGTGACGCTGCGACAAATGGCGGCACTTGGCAAGGGATTGTCGTTTGCATCCTGCCATTTCATCGAGAGCGGCGCTAGATGCCAGTCGTGTCCGCCGGGCACGCCAGTGCTGTCGGCGTTAACTTCCTGGTGACAGGTCACACAATTGAGCGCGGGCACACCCTTGCCCTCAGGGCCGCGCACGACGTTGGCGAAGTGACGATGCCTGTCGTCGCCCTGCTGCGGGTAGTTCGTCGCCGTATGACAATTGATGCAGCGCGGGTGCGTCAACACTGAATAGACCTGCTCCCACGCGACGAGCCCCTGTGCTCTGCTTACATCAGAGCGCCCCTGCTCACGCGCCTGTCCGAGTGCTGACGCGATGATCGTCCATGCCCCGAATGCTAAAATGATTATGGATATAAGAAGGCCAGCGGCGCGATAACGCGGCATAGGAATCCTCCTGACAGAGCAAGCTATCCGGCCCGGGCCGATATGAAATAGCTGGCGCACGACGAGACCACACTGATGCTGTTTTAAAAGACAAGAGATTCGGAGAGCGGGCCAACTTTAATCTTCGATAATCAACGAGACGCCATCTCTTTCATCAACGGCATACATACGGGACTGGCGATTCGCGCCGTCTCTCATGACTTTTAGATTCAATGTTGATTTAAGCTCTCGGGATTATATTCGTCTGTGCGACAAAATACATAGCGAAAAATCTCCGGCGTTGTTCCGAACTGAAAATAAAATGCTGACGGCTTCCACGGTAAAACGGCTCTGCCTGCCGGGTATGTTCTGTCGTTTAAAGCGTCCGAGGCTTACACGCTCGACGAGGCTTTGCCCGATAAGTGCGAAAGTTACATGACATTTCGGGCAGATTGGATTCTTGCCCGATAAGTCGAGTTGATAGTTCTAGACAACTAATTACGTTAGGCATATAGTTTACGCCATGAGCGAAAACGAACGACCATCGTCAGAACCACCAGAAGGTTCGTCAACAGAAACTCCGCCAGAGCAACCAATGCCGGAAACGCCGCCGGGTGATTACGACTTTGGTGACTATTCTAAGGGGCTTGACCCACCGACCACAGACTCAGGAGGATAATTTCGAGAACGAAAAAGACTACGGCGATGTTGGTGAGTTTGCCTTTGCGATTTATTAAGCTGGCATTGGTACGCCAATGCTCGCCAGCAAAGTAAAGGAAATACCTTTTAAACGTAGACTCGGAAAGTGTCAGATACTTTTCATGCAAGACGGATGGTTTGATTAAAACCAAATATCCTTGCAGGCGCGCGTAAGTCCCTATAACTAGCCCTGACAGACCGGCCAACATTGCCAACGCAAACAGAAATGACTTGAAGTGATAATTTTTATTAGCGAAGAGAGCGATTGTGCCCAAGCTAACTGTTACGGCAAATCCTAAGATTTCCTGTAATCGCTTTTCGACAACTTCAAGTCTCTTCTGCGCTACGTCGTAAGAGGCCAGCGCGAGCGGGTAAACCAAGTCAACTGACGGAAACTTTTGTTCATTGTTATCCTTTACACTTTGGCTCATATTTCACCTCCACACAGATCGAACTTTTAAACTAAACAGTTCGTAATGCGCCCCACTATGGTCATACGATTCAACTTCATCACTGTCTAACGAAGTGCTGTAAGATTCTCTGTCATAACCTTTGTTGCGTCATACAATTTATATATGAACTCGGTATTGAACCGACCTTTTGGTCTGAATCTTAAAAGAACCACCATTAGATTCTGGGGTGATTCACCCGGAAACGTCTCCTCCAAACTAGCGGGTACACCCATCATCTTTGGCTCATCAAGAAAATGAAACATCCTGGAGCGCACACCATACGGCGGCGGACGAATGAAGACAAGACGTTCTACGGCGCTCGACCTAATTGATCTGCCATGCCCAGAGGACAAGCAGCGCTTCTTCGTTAATTTATAACGCCAGTGATTGAGATTGCAGTGTTGCTGCTTTGATTCTCGATCTGATTAAACTCGATAAGTGACCCTTTGTGCCATTAGATATGTAAAGATTCCCGCAGGGTCACGCGGACGCCCGCGCGCCAGTCTTCGTTGAGGTCGAAGCGGTAGAGTTCTATCGCGGGTGTGATGGCGCGGGCCAGAGTTTTAAATGTGCGGTGAAAGCTCAAGGTCGGCGCGACCAGATAGACGAGCGGCGGAGAGTCCGCTATCTCCGCGTCGCCGAAGAGGCGCGCGCCGGAGAGATTGCCCCAGCGCCTGTGCGCTTCGACGCGCCGCCAGTAGTCCGCCGCCTGCAAGACGTGCTCGCGATCCTCTCTGACCTTCAATTCTATGACGACGAGGCGACCGTCTTGGCGTAGCGCGAGCAGGTCGACCGGACGAGAAAGTGCGCCTCTGTTGCTGCTGCGCTGCGAGGCGCGAAACTGAGCGTAGAGCGGCGCGAGGCGCAGGCCCGGATCGAGTCTCGTGATGTCGCGACGAAGTATTGATTCAAGCCAGGCTTCGGGCGCTGCGCGGTAAAAGCCGTGGCGTCGATCAAGAGCTTCAGCACGGCGATGCTCTCTTAATTGCCGCAGTAGATTGTCCAGCTCGCTCGCGTTGCTTTCGTCAAGCAAACGCCTGGGCGCACCCGCGACGCCGAACCAGACACGCTCGACATTCATCACACGTCGCACACGCGCGAAGGGCAGCCCGTTAAACCTGAGCGTCTCGCCGTGGCGCGCGCGCACCAGGTCAATCGCATCCGGAGCGAGAGAGATAAGGCGTGCGGCCCAACTGCTCTGCGCGGATTGCGCCGGGCGACGGAAACGCTCGCGCCTCTCGCCAGTCCACAACTCCGATAGCTCTGGACAGCGCACAGATTTGAGTTCTCTCCATTCGTCGTCAATCTCGTACACGGAGATCACACGGCGCAGTTCGTCTCTTAGCAGCGCGAGGTTTACGGTCAATGCTTCCAGGTGCGGACGGTCTGTGATGAGCCAGAGCTTTTGTATAAGTGTAGAGGTGGTTCTTTCATTAGCGCGCATAAACCAGACGAGCGCGGAGGAGAGAAAGGCGTCCACGTCGTATGCTTCGTCGGGTGTGACGACGCCCGTCACACAGATGCGCTCGCGACCGGGCCGAGAGAGCAGTATGCGCGCAGCTCTTCCGGGCTGGTTGCGCCTAGCGCCAGCGCTCAGGCCCACGCGCTCGATAGTTGTGCCTGCTGTCGAGGCGTCGCAAACCATTCGTGCAAGTTGAGCGGCTCGCTCGCGGCGTGCGGCGCTTATATTATCGTTGATAACCTTCGTCGATACGCGCGGGATAAGTGTGAGCAGGGCACGCTCTGCTCCGGCGCGTCGCGTTGCCTCAAGCAGGAGCTTGCTGCCAGTCCACTCCCACGCACGCACGTGCCAGGAGCGAGTTCCCTTCTCCGTCCAGCAGGAGAAGATCAGACGATCATGCGACACCGCGAGATCGATCTCATTACGCCGAACGGCGAGCGACGCGCCGCCCGCGTCGTAGAACCACTCTGCGTGCGCTTCGATCAATTCCGTGATGCGCCGCGCAGCGCTTTTTATCTCGTCCGTATCGGTGAGGCGTTCGAGCATCTTTCGTGTGAGGCAGCCTTTGAGAGCAAAGCTTTCAAGACGGCATAGATGCAATTGATTTGTGAGCTCGAATTAGAGATCGACTATCTCATCTCTTCAACCCTGTTCCCTTGCTTTTCACTCCTTGCTCTTTCCTGTGTTACCATTTTAGCTCAATCAAACGTCGATGAGTATCATAAGTATTTCCCATTCGAGGGCAGCAAGGCAATGAGGAATGTCTATTTAACGGGCTCTGTGCGCACACCCATAGGGCGTTTTGGCGGGGCGCTAAGCCTTCGGTCTGCGGCGGATATGGGTGTCGCCGTGATGGAAGAGAGTTTGCGACGCGCTCATCTTTCGCCCGAAGGGATTCAGGAATCGATCTGGGGCTCTGCGCGTCAGGCCGGAGGTGGGCCAAACGTCGCGCGACAGATCACCTATCGCGCGGGCGTGCCCGTGACCGTTCCGGCCTTTACGGTCAATCAGGCGTGCGGCTCAGGACTCAAAGCAATCATCCTCGGCGCGCAGGAGATCATGCTGGGCAGGGCGCGCGCAGTCGTCGCCGGCGGCACGGAAAGCATGTCGCGTGTTCCCTATTACGCGGAGGGCGCGCGCTGGGGAGCGCGCCTGGGCAATGTGGAGCTGGTCGACGGCATGTACCGCGACGGCTTTAACGATCCGCTCTCAGGATTAGTGATGGGCGAGACGGCGGAGAATCTGGCACGGCGTTACGAAATCTCGCGCGAAGAGCAGGACAAGTATGCACTGCGCTCGCAGCAGCGCGCCGAAGCGGCCATCGAAGGTGAACGCTTCCGTGAGGAAATCCTCACGCTGGAGCTCAAGGGGCGCAAAGGCGAGACTGTAGAGTTTGCGCGCGATGAACATTTCAGAGCGGGCACGACCATTGAGGCTCTGGCGAAGCTTGCGCCCGTCTTCTCGAAAGATGGGACGGTGACGGCTGGAAACTCTTCCGGCATTACGGACGGCGCGGCGGCGCTCGTCCTGATGAGCGAAGAGGCTCTGACTGAATCGGGCGCGGAAGCGGAGGCGCGACTCGTCGATTACGAGATCACGGGTGTTGCGCCGGAGATTATGGGCATTGGCCCAGTGCCCGCCGTGCGTGCCCTGCTCGAACGCCAGCACCTCGGGCTCGACGACATAGACTTGATAGAGCTTAACGAAGCATTCGCCGCGCAGGTCATCGCGTGCGACCGCGAGCTTGGGTTCGACGCGGAGCGTTTGAACGTCAACGGCGGAGCTATCGCGCTTGGCCATCCGATAGGCTGTACGGGCGTGCGCATCACGACCACTCTGCTGCACGAGATGAAGAAGCGCAAGGTGCGTCGAGGGCTTGCCACACTTTGCGTCAGCGGCGGGATGGGACTGGCCCTGCTCTTCGAGCGTGTGTGAGTTATTGAAGGAGAAAACTTTTGATGTCTTTTCAATTCGTCAAGGCGGAGCGCGCCGCAGGCAAAACATTTATCGTGGCAATGATGCTCGCGCTCACGGTCGCGTTCGCGGCCTGCAAGCGCACAGGCACAGAGAGCAATGCCAACACGGGCGCGAACACTAACGCGACCGCAGCGTCTGACAATACTTCAAAGACGCCGCCGTTCTCGACCAAAGAGCCGGAGCGTTACCAGGCGACGATGGTCGTGACGGGCAGCCTGGGCGGCGACAGTCCAGCGATTCCGGGCGTCTCCAATCTGCTGAGCAGAGAGATGCAGATTGCGCGCGACGGCGACAGGCGGCGCGTCGATTACGAATTGATTCCGGGGGCGCGCATGTCCGACCTGCAAATTCCTGCGGGCCACTTTATGCTCCTTCATTCAAAGAAGCTCTACGCCGAAGTGAAGCCAGGCGCGGCGGGCGATCTGACGGCTGCCGCGCGCAACCTGCCTTCGGATTTTTCGCCGGAGAAATTAATCAACGAAACCAACCCCGGAGCCAATTATGAAAAGCTCGGCACGGAGACGTTGAATGGCCGCACGGTGACGAAGTATAAGGTGACGACGACGGGCAAGGGTGAGGGTCGCGGACTCTCGACGGAAACAATGGTCTGGATAGATGAATCGCTCGGCATGCCGGTCAAGTCGGAGACGGTTTCGACTGGCGAGCAGGCGCGCGGCTCTCGTGTCACGATGGAGTTGCGTGACATCAAACAGGAGGTCGACCAGTCGCTTTTCGAGCTGCCGAAGGATTATAAGAAGGTCAGTTCCGAAGAGATCACTGCACAATTGATCCCTTCGCTCGGCGGCCTGCTCGGCGGAGACGGCGAGGAAAACCGGCGCAGCAAGGGAAAATGAGAGCCAACCCCGCGCGCCATACAGGGCATCCGAAGTGGGCGACATCCTGAAGGGATGAAGGATGAGGGATGAGGGATGAAAAGAAAAGCATTCAACTTGAATCAGCACACTTTCATCCCTCACGCTGCCGCCCTCATCCCTTTATTGAAAGGTAATGTTTTGATAGTGAACAAGAAAATTTATGCTTTGATGGTGATGGCCGTGGCGTTGACGGCGCTGCTTGCACAGACGGGCAACGCGCAGCCGAAGCCTGGCACGACCACTGCTCAGACGACTATTACCGTAGCTCCGGCTAATACGCTGTTGCCCACGCTCCCCGCTTCGGATGTGGCGATGTTCGTCGAGGTGCAGAAGATTTTAAATGATGCTTTGCCGCGTGCTCTCGCAGACGATAAGCCAAGGCTGACGCAGATCAATACTGAGATTGATACTTTCAAAACGCGCTACGGGATAGATGCGCGCCAGTTCGACGCGGTCGCCGTCGGGATGACCTTCGTCAAACGTTCAGAGACGGTTATTACCACGGACATCGTGGCGCTCGCACAGGGACGCTTTAGCGCTCCGGCCATGATCGCCGCCGCGCGCATCGCGCTCAAAGGGAAATATCAGGAACAAAAGTACGGCGGGCAGACCATCTATACTTTCAGCATCAACGAGCGGATCAAGCTGCTCGGGCTCTTTAACATGAGGGTCAGCGATGTTGCGGTTGTCGCGCTCGACGCGAATACGCTCGCGCTCGGCCATCTTGTGAGCGTCAAAGCGGCCATCGATGCGCGTACGGGCAAGAGCCGCTTGAGCCCTGAGCTGGTTCAACTGGCGACGCGCAACCCGAACGCCATTCTGGGCTTCGCCTCCAACGTGCCGCCTTCTCTGGCACAGAGCGCGGGCATCGACAATGAAGAGATCAGCAAGAGCATCACTTCAATCCGTCAGGCTTACGGGTCAATCGGTACGACCCCGACGGGCTTTGATATGATGATGGTCGCGCGCACCAATAAGCCCGAAGAGGCAAAGAATTTGGGCGACTCATTCGCAGCCCTCAAGCAGTTCAGCGGCTTTATCGTCGCGCAGCTTCCGGCGGACAAAGGCAAGCTCGCGCAGAACGTGATCGACAGTCTGAAGGTCACAACCGAAGGCAACGATCTACAGATTCGCCTCGAAGTGGCGCAGACGGACATCGCCACGCTGGTACGTATCTTCTAAGAGCGACGAAGCTTCCAAAAAGAAGGTTCGCGCTCGCCGTATATGAGTCGGAACTGAAATTTACGAAAGGCCATTTGCCGGAACAAAGCGCAGATGGCCTTTCGCGGTTAACAGTCCGCGTGCGGCGTGCGTCTTTAAGAACAGGTTGGATAGTGTAGATGCACGGCTCTTTTTAAGAGGGTCATTTTCCAGTTTAAGTGTAAGAGGTTAAAACTTATGGACAAGAGATTTCAGTCAAGGCTTACATTGGCTGCCGTCGCGCTGGCGTTGACGGCGCTGGTTGCCTCGCAGTTGGGCCAGCGTGTAACGGCGACCACAAATGCCGTGAGTGCTGTTCGTCCGGCGGCGAGCGCACAACTCGGGGCGCTTCCCGCTTCGGACATCATCATCTTCGTTGACACAGAGCGGCTTGTGAACGACACGCTGCCGAACTTTCTGGCAGGCGACGCAGAGCTGTTCGCGCGTGCCAAGGCCAAGCTAGACCGTTTTCAAAAAGAGACCGGCGTTGATCCTCGCTCGTTCGATAGCCTCGCCATAGGTATGCGCCTTGGTGCGACCTCAAGCGGTGATCCCAGATTTGTCGCCATCGGTCATGGCGATTTCGTCGCCAGCCAGTTGATCGACACAGGGTTCGCCGCAGCGCAGAAGAAAGAGAACATCGGACGCGTCGAAGAACAGTATGAAGGAAAGACGATCTATATTTTGACTCCGGCGGCGGGCCGCGCGGACAATTGCTCGCGCAACGGTAAAACGGAGTCTTGCCGTATGGCCGTCGCGGCGCTTGATTCGAACACGATTGCGCTGGGCGATCTGGAAAGCGTCCGTGCGACGCTCAGTCCGGGCGCGGCGCGTGTCGATCAGAGTCTCGTCGATCTGGCGACGCGCAACTCGCAAGCCTTCGCGGGTTTCGCAGGCAATCTGCCGCAGGGCGCGGCGCGCCACTTCGGTATCAGGAATGGTCGCGCAGACAAGCTGGCCGCTTCCGTTCGACAGATGTACGGCTCTGTCAGCACAGTCGGAACGACAGCAGAATCCACTCTCGCGCTGCGCACTGAGACGGCAGAGCAGGCGCGCGAGATCGCCGACGGACTCAACGGTCTGAAGTTTATCAGCAAGCTGGGATTCGGGGGACACTCCGGCGGAAGCAAGGAGAAGGTCGAAGCCTTCTCGAACCTTATCAAAGCTTTGAGCATCAACGTGCAGAATGATGAGGTCGAGATAAAGCTCAACGTCACACAGGCCGACATCGCGCCGCTCATGCGACGATATTAATTTTTTGAAGAGCCTACAACGGCTCTCCTGACATTCACTAAAGCGTGGGCTTTCGTCTGCTGGTCAAGAGACGAAAGCCCACGCTTTTTGTCCGCCTCGTCTTGTCGATTGTCTTCCCCTTTACGCCCACACGAAATAAATTTTGTCTCGCTCTATTTTCATCATCGCGTCCGGAAAAAAAAGCTGTAGTATCGCATCGCTCTTCTAACCTTCGGGGGTTAAAAGCAGAGAGATATAAATGAAAGGTACAGCCAGCGAGTTTGAAACCGAACCGAGTTCTCGCGACGATGACGCCGGGGCGCGCACGTCCAGACGAAACAGAATCATCAAGTGGGCCATCGTGATCGCTTCGGCGCTGGCCATCAGTTTCGCGCCTGTGCCTTCAGGGATCACGGCCCAGTCATGGCGACTGCTGGCGATCTTCGTGGCGACGATCATAGGCTCTATCCTGCGCCCTGTGCCCGGCGGCGCGATGGTGCTGCTAGGCGTAACGGCGGTCGCGCTCTTTGGCGCGCTGCCCGTCGCAGAGGCGCTTCGGGGCTACAGCGATCCGATTGTGTGGCTGGTGCTGGCGGCATTCATGATCTCGCGCGGGATGATTAAGACGGGATTGGGAAGGCGCATCGCTCTTCTCTTTATACGTGCGATTGGCAAGCACTCACTCGGTCTGGGTTATGCGCTCATCTCGACGGACATGGTGCTGGCTTCTGTTGTGCCCTCGAACGGTGCGCGCTCGGGCGGCATTATCTTCCCCATCGCAAAGAGCCTGGCGGAAGCTTACGAGTCAGAGCCTGGGCCCACGGCGCGTCGTCTGGGAGCATTCCTGATGGTGCTCCTTTATCAATGCGATGTCGTGGTCTGCGCGATGTTTTTGACGGGACAGGCGTCGAATGTTTTGATCGCAAAGTTTGCAGCGCAGGTCACGGGCATTGAATTGACCTACAGCCGTTGGATCACGGGTGCGATTGTCCCCGGACTGATCTCGCTTCTCGCAGTGCCGCTGCTGCTCTACAGATTATTTCCGCCGGAGATCAAACACACTCCCGCCGCCGCGGAGTTTGCCGCCGAAGAACTCAGGCAGATGGGACAGATGCGCTGGCCAGAGAAGATCATGCTGATGGTCTTCGGTCTGGTCGCGACGCTCTGGATCGTCGGCGATAAGCTGGCATCGATGACGGGTGGGCGCGTCGGCGCGATTCATTATGCGGTCGTCGCGCTTGTAGGCATCTGCGTGCTGCTGTTGACGGGCGTGCTCGATTGGGAAGACCTGACGCGCGAGCGCGCGGCCTGGGATGTCTTTATCTGGTATGGAGGATTGGTGCGTATGGCCGAAGCCTTAGGCGAGACGGGCATCACCAAACGGTTCGCCGAAGTAGCCGCAGGCTTTACAACCGGATGGACATGGTGGGCTGCGCTAGGCTGTCTGCTGCTGATCTATTTTTACGCGCACTATGCGTTTGCGAGCATTACCGCGCACGCGACAGCGATGTACACGCCCTTTCTCGTCGTTATCCTCGCAAGCGGAGCGCCGCCTTATCTGGCCGTGCTCTCGCTCGCATACTTTTCAAATCTGGACGCATCGCTGACGCATTACGGCACGACGCCCGCGCCCATCTGGTTCGGCGCAGGCTACGTCAAGCAGCGCACGTGGTGGTGGCTCGGCCTCGTCGTCTCCGTCTCCAGTATCTTGATCTGGACGGTGTTCGGCATGCTCTGGTGGAAACTGCTCGGATGGTGGTAACGAAGGGATGAGGGCGGAGGGATGAGGGATGAAAGGAATGCTTCACTGTATTGAATGCTTTCCTTTTCATCCCTCATCCCTCATACCTTTACTTGACGTTGATGGGAAACTGCGGGCGGCGCGGCGGCGCAGCCGAGGGCTCGTCCTCGGAAACTTTGGCGAGCACGTCTTTGTTGATCTTGATCTTGCCTTCGCGCTGCATGCGCGCCTGTAGGCTTGTGATGTAGTCGTCAAAGACCTGATTGCGACGCGCCGAGAGAGCGCTCTCCAGAAGTTGCTGGCGCTGCTTGGCGAACTCCGCGAGGTCTGCTTCCGTGCGCTTGGTCGCGCCGATGACGACGAAGTTATCGCCGATACGAACGGGCGTCTTCGTCACCTCTCCCTCTTTCAGATTGTAGATCGCATCGTCGGCGGCGGGACTCGTTCCGGCCTCTCCGAGCGGTGAGCCCAGCTTGTAGCCATCCTCTGTCTTGGCCTCAAAGCCAAGCTTCTCGGCTGCGGTCTTAAGGTCTGCGGCTGTCGCGGCACTTGTGGCCAACTCCCCTGCCTTTTGCTCCAACTGCTGTTTGGCACGCTCCTGTTTGAGCCCCTGCGCCACCTTATCCTTGACTTCATCGAACTCAGGAATGCGCGGCTCGCGCTTATCCAAAAGCATTGGGATGGCGAAACCGCCGCGCACGCCCGTGCGCACGCCGACATCATTCGGGTTCTCTAAGGGCGCAATCGCCTCCTCGAACTTCTGGTTGCTGCCGATGC
>Ga0190273_10000388_pt1 | contig 17299 bp, 15 predicted proteins | sample Popmic504IS_FD_134513 | JGI IMG/M metagenome (GOLD analysis project Ga0190273, IMG submission 134513) | Populus adjacent soil microbial communities from riparian zone of Shoshone River, Wyoming, USA - 504 IS | ecosystem: Environmental > Terrestrial > Soil > Riparian zone > Trees stand | place... | reverse complement strand
GCGGCGCCGGTGCCGGTCTACATCGTCTATTTCACCGTCGCCGCGACCAGCGACGGGCCGCCGATGAGCTATTCCGACATGTACGGCCGCGACGGCAAGGTGCTGACGGCGCTCAACGACCGCAGGGGCGGCACGGCCCTGGCTTCGGGGAAGTAGGAGCTCCTCTTGCCCCCCCATCGCCAGATGGGGAGGGGGACCGTGCGAAGCATGGTGGAGGGGTAGAAGGCGCGGACGCCTTCGGTTCGCACGAGAACCTCTTGCCCCGAGCGGATTACCCCTCCACCAGACTTCGTCTGGTCCCCCTCCCCATCGCTGCGCGATAGGGAGGCAGAGGATCTGGGAGGAAACTTACTCTTCACATGGACGCCTTCTCCGCCCTTTTCCGGCTGCTTTCGCCCGCCCGCCGGCGGCAGTTCGGTCTGACCCTCGGGCTGATGCTGCTCGGGGCGGCGGCGGAGATGGTGACGATCGGGGCGGCTTTGCCCTTCCTCGCGCTCGTCGCCGACCCGCACAATGCGCTCATCCCGCCGCGGCTGCTCGGCTTCCTGACCGCGATCGGCGGCTCGCCCGTGGTGGGCGCGGCCCTGCTGCTCGTCGCCGCGGCCCTGGGCTCGGCCGCGGTGCGCCTCGCCCTCACCTGGGGAAGCCAGCGCTTCGTCATGGCGACCGGCCACGACATGGCCGCCGCCGTCTTCGGGCGGATGCTGCGCCAGCCTTATGCCGAGCAGGTGCGGCGCAACTCCAGCCAGACGCTCGCCGCGGTCGAGAAGGTGCAGGGCGTGGTATTCGGCCTTCTCCAGCCGGCCATGCAGGGGCTGATCGGCGCCTTCATCGCGCTCTGCGTCTTCGCCTTGCTGCTTCGGATCGACGCCCGCGCCGCCGGCCTCGCCGCCTTCGCGGTCGGACTCGTCTATGTCGGGGTAAGCCTGCTCGTCCGGCCCCGGCTTCGGCGCAATTCGCAGGCCCTGGCCGATACGCTGGTCGAGCGGACCCGAACCGTCCAGGAGGGGCTCGGCGGAATCCGGGACATCATCCTCGACCGCTCCGAGCCCTTGTTCGAGGCCAAGTTCCGCGACCTCGACAGCCGCTACCGGCGTTCGCAGGCGGCGACCCAATTCGTCGCGGGCTTTCCGCGCTATATCGTCGAGGCGGCCGGGCTGGTGGCGATCGCCCTGGTAACGCTGGCGATGAGCCTCGAGCCAGGCGGGGTGGTGAAAGCGATCCCGGTGCTGGGCGCCCTGGCCCTGGGGGCGCAGCGCCTGCTGCCGTTGCTCCAGCAGGCTTATTACGGATGGAGCCTGGCGAGCGGCAATTACCGCGCCTTTCGCGACGTCATCGACATGATGGAGGCGCCGATCCCGCCGCTGCAGCCGGAAGGGCCGCCGCTCGCCTTCGAGCGCGAGCTGGCGTTCGAGGGCGTCGGCTTCCGCTTCCCGGAAGGCCGTTTCGCTTTGTCGGACGTCAGCTTCCGAATCCGGGCCGGCGAGCATGTCGGCATCGCCGGAGCGACCGGCGGCGGCAAGTCGACCCTGCTCGATCTGCTGATGGGCCTGCTCGAGCCGGACGAAGGCGCGATCCTGGTCGACGGCCGCCCGCTCGACGCCGCCACCCGCCCCGCCTGGCAGGCCGGCCTCGCCCACGTCCCCCAGGCCATCTACCTCGCCGACGACACCATCGCCGCCAACATCGCCTTCCCGCGCCGGCCGGAGGAGATGGACTCCGAATTGCTGGCGACGGCGGTCCGGGCGGCGCAGCTCGAGCCCTTCCTCGCCGGATTGCCCGACGGGCTGGACACCTATGTCGGCGAACGCGGAGTGCGCCTCTCCGGAGGCCAGCGCCAGCGCATCGGCCTTGCCCGGGCCCTCTACCGCCGGCCGCGGCTGCTCATCCTCGACGAGGCGACGAGCGCCCTCGACGAGGGCACGGAGCGGGCGGTGCTCGCGGCGCTTCAGGGGCTTCGCGAAGGCCTCACCCTCGTCACCGTCGCCCACCGCGCCACCACGCTCGCCGCCTGCGACCGCCTGATCCGGGTCGAACGGGGCCGGGTCACGTCGACGTGAAGCGGGCCGGGCGAGCGTGACCGGACTTGAGATAGGTCAATGACTCGGGGCCCGCGCGCGCATAGACGGGTCCGGACCGCCCGGCACGCCGGGCGGGACATTCAGGGAGAAGCGGGATGAGCTCATTGATGGAGCGTCACCTGATCGCCTACGCGATCCTGCTCCTCGTGCTGATCGGCGTCCTCCTGCTCTGGCGCCGGAGCCGCCGGATCCGCCGGGCCCCCGAGCCCCATCTCAAGATCGATCTTCTCGCCGACGCCGAAGAGCCGTTGCGGACCAAGCCCTGACGGGTCCATCGTCGGACCCATGGCCGACTCTCCGCCCCTCCGATATTATCCGCCGTCGGGTCCCGCCGCGGAGGCCGCCCGGGCGGGGGGCTTCACGCTGCCTTTCTCCGCCGCCGTCCAGGTGGGCGACGTGCTTTATCTGTCCGGCCAGATCGGCGCGCTGGCCGACGGCAGCCTTCCCGACGGGATCGAGGCCCAGGCCCGGCAGGCGATGGCGAACGTGGGCGCGGTGCTGGCCGAGGCCGGGCTCGGCTTCGGCGACGTATTTCACTGCCTGGTGATGCTGGCCGACATGGCCGATTGGCAGGCCTTCAACCGGGTCTATCTGGAGCATTTCGACCCGGAGCGGCTGCCGGCCCGAAGCGCCTTCGCGGCGTCCGGGCTGGCGCTCGGCGCCCGAGTCGAGATCGAGTGCCGGGCCTATGCGGGCGGCGCGGGATGAAGCCGGTTAGCTGGCCGGCGCGGGCGGGGCCGGGGGCAGAACCCAGACTATCCTGCCGCGGACCTTGTCCGGGACCGTCGCTCCGCCGGCATCGGTTGCGGGGGTAAAGCGGGCCCGCGACTGAATGAGGCGGCAAGTCGCCGAGTCCAGCTCGGAGGAGCCGCTCGACTGGGTGATCGTGCAGCCGGAGACGCGGCCGTTCGCACCCACGTCGAGAGCGAAGCCGACCGCGCCCTGCTCGCGCGCGGCGAGAGCCGCGGCGGGATAGTCCAGGTCGCTGAACAGGCTGGCCAGATTGGCCTTGGCCCGCGCCGGCGACGCGACCTCCGAATCCTCGCAGGCGACCGCCCCGCTGGCGAGAAGTGCGCCGGCGAGCATAAAGATGCCAAGGTTCCGCATGGCCTTTCCCCCATAGTTTCGACGCGAGGGAAAGTGTCACGGCGGCGGAGCGGCGGCGATATAGTGGAATTACGTGCTCCGGCGAGCGTGGCGATCTTCAAACCGGGGCCGGCGGGGGCTATGGGACCCCGGATGCCCTTCGCCATGCTTGCCGCCGCTGCCGCCCTGCTCGCACCCGCGGCCGCCGATCCCGCCGAGATCGAGGCTTCGGCCCGCAACCGGGCGATCGCCTTCGCCGAGGCGCTCGAATCCGGTTCGGCACTGCCCCGGGCGTCGCCCAAGATCCTCCTGCGGACCTATGGGCGGCCGAGATACCATTGGGCGGACGCCACCGCCGCTCAGCTTCGAGGCGCGCTGGCCGGCTGCCGCCGCGGCGAGGCATGGGTTTATGTCTACGGGCCGCGCACTCAGGTCGTGTCCCAGCGCTATCATTGTCCCTCCGATCCCCAGTCGGTCCGCTGGCCGGTTCTCGAGCAGGAGATCGAGGACGGGCTGATCGACCGGGCCTGGGTCTCGACCGGGCCTCGGCAACTCGAGCGGGACAAGATCCGCAACAGCCGCCCCCGGCTCGCCGAGGATTCGAGCTTCCCCGCCGACCGCGCCGCCGCCCTCGCCCTGATCTCGGCGCTTCAGGCGGGAAGGACGCCGCTGCCCCACGCCCGCGCCGGGCTCGAGCTGCGCTATGACGACAATATCGGCAACAAGCCCACGGTTACGGCCGCCGCCGCAGTCCTGCGCCGGGCGCTGGCCGGTTGCCGGCCGGGACCGCTGGAGGCCGAGCCCCGCCGCTGGCTCGGGTCCCGGCTGGCGATGGTCGCTTTTTCCTGCCCCCCGACCCACAAGCCCCATCCGGAGATGGTCATCATGCTCGAGCTGCTCGACGGACGGGTGCAGTCGCTCCAGCTCGAAGCCGGGCCGCCGCCGCCGCCGATCGTGATCAGGCCGGCGCCCTAGCGGTCAGGCGAGCTTGTCGGCGTAGAGGAAGCGGCCGGGGCCGAGGCGGGCGAGGACCTGCTGGAGGCTGTTGTAGGGGAGTGCGAAGCAGCCCTCGGAGCGGCCGAGCTTGCCGTATTGGGCGATCTGATCGGGCTCGGCATACCAGGCGTGATGGACGACGATGGCCCGGGTCTCGGCGTTGGAATTGCTCCAGTCGAGGCCGGAGAGGCGCAGCGAGCGGCCGTATTTGCCCTGGTAATATTCGCCGGTGCGGTAGCCGCCCTGCGACGAAGCTTCGGAGCCGATCGCGTTGGAGAAGCGCTGGAGCTCGCCGCTATGGGCGGGATCGGAGCCGCGGCCGTGGGCGACGAGGTGGTTGCTGACCCGTCCCGAGGCGGTGTCGAGCAGGAAGAAGCGGTGGTCGTGCGACGGGCGGCTGAAATCGGCGATTCCGACGACGTCGGTGTGGGTGAGCTGCGAGCGGTGCCGGTCGAAGGCGGCGCGGGCGCGGGCGAGAAGGCGCGGATCGATCACTCCGTCGACGGCGATCCGCGGCTGCGCCGGGACGACCGCGCGCGAAATCGGCTGGACCGGCAGCGGCCTCGGCGCCGGATCCTTGAGGCCTGCGACGATCTCGGCCAGGGTCTGGCCCTGGGCCGCCGTGGCGAGAAAACCGGCCGACAGACCGGCACCAAGCAATTGCCTGCGCGAGTAGATCAAGATTTTCCCCTCAGCTCTGGAATCCTAGTTATAGCAATTGTCCTTAAGTTCCAGTGAAGTGCATCCGCTTCATCCCGCCGCAGCAGCGACTCATCGCATTGATTACGGCCCCGGTTGGTTACCGGGACGTAACGGCGTCGGCGAAGCGTGCCGGGAACCCGGCAGGCCGTGAAAGCGTCTGTTCCGGGCATGGCCGAGTTCGACCGCCTTGAAGTGAAGCCCGGGCTGCCGCCGATGGAGGCGAAGCTGGTCGAGTCCCTGCCCGAGGGCGAGGGCTGGCAATACGAACCCAAATGGGACGGCTTCCGCTGCCTGATCTTCCGCGACGGGCCCGAAGTGGCCCTGATGTCCAAGTCGGGCAAGCCGCTCGGCCGCTATTTCCCGGAGGTGGTCGAGACGGTGCTCGGGATGGAGGCGGACCGCTTCGTCCTCGACGGCGAGCTCGTCATCCCGGTCGACGGGGCTTTGTCCTTCGACGCCCTCCAGCTCCGCCTCCATCCGGCCGAGAGCCGGGTGAACCGGCTTGCTCGCGAGACCCCGGCGCAGGTGATGCTGTTCGACCTGCTCTTCTCCAAGGAGACGAGCTATCTCGACGCGCCGCTCGAGCTCAGGCGCCGGATGCTGGAGATCATCTACGCGGCCGAGCAGCATGACGATTTGCGGCTTTCGCCCTGCACCACCGATCCGGACGTCGCCCGGGGCTGGCTCGACCAGGTCGGGGCGGCGCTGGACGGGGTCGTCGCCAAGCGCCGCGACGGCAGATACGAGCCGGGCGAGCGGGCGATGCTGAAGATCAAGGCGATGCGCACCGCCGACTGCGTCGTCGGCGGCTTCCGCTACGGGACGAACAGCCGCGAGGTCGCCTCGCTGCTGCTCGGCCTCCACGACGAGGACGGGCTGCTCCACCATGTCGGCTTCACCTCGTCCATTCCCGCCGAGGAGAAAGCGGGCCTGACCGGGCGGCTCGAGGCGCTGGTCGAGGCGCCCGGCTTCACCGGCGATGCCCCCGGCGGGCCGAGCCGCTGGTCGACCGAGCGCACCGGCGAATGGCAGCCGCTCCGGCCCGAGCTGATCGCCGAGGTGCGCTACGACCATGTCACCGGCCGCCGCTTCCGCCACGGCACCAAATTCCTGCGCTGGCGGCCCGACAAGTCGCCGGCCCAGTGCCGGATGGACCAGCTCCAGCCCGAAGCCGCGGCGGACACTCTGACCGCCCAACTGAAAGCCGCGTCATGAAACCGGAACGGATCGTCGAAGGGGTGCGGCTGAGCAATCCCGACAAGGTGCTCTATCCCGACCAGGGCATCACCAAGGGCCGGCTCGCCGATTATTATGTCGCGGTCGCCGACCGGATCCTGCCCCATCTGGCGTTCCGGCCGGTCACGATGGTGCGCTGCCCGACCGGCGAAGGGACGAAATGCTTCTACCAGCGCCATGCCGGTTCGGGCGTGCTCGAGCAGCTCCACGAGGTCACGATCCCCGGCTTCGACGAGCCCTATCTCTACATCTCCGACACCCCCGGGCTGGTCGCGATGGTCCAGATGGGGGTGCTCGAGCTGCATCCCTGGGGGGTGAAGGTCGAGGCGCCCGACCGCGCCGACCGGATCGTCTTCGACCTCGATCCGGCCGAAGGGCTCGGCTTCGAGGCGGTGATCGAGGCGGCGAAGGAGGTTCGCGACCGGCTGAAGGCGCTCGGGCTGACCAGCTTCGTCAAGACGACCGGCGGCAAGGGGCTTCACGTCGTCGTGCCCGTCGAGGCGACGGTGCCGTGGAAGGAAGTGAAGAGCTTCGCCAAGGGCGTCTCGGCCGAGATGGCGGCGGACTCGCCGGACAAATATCTGACGACGGCCGGCAAAGCGGACCGGGTCGGCCGGATCTTCATCGACTATCTCAGGAACGACCCGACCTCGACCGCGGTGGCGCCTTATTCCACCCGCTCGCGCAAGGGCGCGCCGGTGGCGATGCCGATCCGCTGGGAGCAGGTGAAGGCCGGGCTCGACCCGTGCGACTATACGGTCGAGACGGTTCCGGCCCTGGTGGCGAGGCAGCGCAGCGATCCGTGGGCGGAGATGCTGCAGGTCCGGCAGACCCTGCCGCCAGGCCCGCGCGGTTAATCGGGCTGGCTGACCTCGATCCGGACCGGCGGCGGCGGAACGCATTTCCCGACGAAACGGCTCACCGTTTGGGCCTTCATGTGAACGACCGCCCCGTTCATGGAGAGGTCTATTTCGTGCCGCCCGGTCACCGTCCTGGCCGAATAGGTGCCCTGCGCGACGAAGTTGAAGATGCTGTCCCGACCGGCCTTGCAGGTCGATGCCAGTGCCCAGCGCCCTTTGCCCCCTTCGAGGCGGCTGAAGGTGCAATCGTTCTCGAGCAGAATGCCGGGCAGTTTCACGCGCCCGGAGGCGGCGCCCGTGCATTCGTGCATCATTTTGCCGGCCCGAGCCCGGGATTCGATCTGGGCCTTCAACCCGGCGGCGGCGGCCGGATCGGCTCCCGGGAGCGCCTGGACGTCGAGCGCGGTCAGCTCGATGCTCGTGTCCCAGCCTCCCTTCCTCAACCCGACGGCGCGGGCGAACTCCTCGATCGACCCGAACGGGCGCGGTGCCGCCGCGGCGGCAAGCGGGACGAGGAGGGCGAGCGAAAGCGCGAGGGAAGGTCGGAGCATCCGACGAGCCTACACGCGCCCGGCGCGATGCCATAGCTTTTCGCCTTGCCGTCGGGCCTCGCCGTCCTATCTCGGCAGCGAAGGAGACTGACATGGCGCAAGAGCAGGCGATCCTGGCGGGCGGGTGCTTCTGGTGCACCGAGGCCGTGTTCAACGACGTCATCGGGGTGACGAAGGTCGAGAGCGGCTATATCGGCGGCCACGTGCCGAACCCGAGCTACCGGGCGGTGTGCGGGGGCGATACCGGCCATGCCGAGGCGATAAGGGTGACGTTCGATCCGGAGGTCATCTCCTATGACGAGATCCTCGACCTCTTCTTCGCCACCCACGATCCGACCCAGCTCAACCGCCAGGGCAACGATGTCGGCACCCAGTACCGCTCGGCCGTCTTCCCGCTCTCGCCCGAGCAGGAAGCCGCCGTCCGCCGCGCCATCGAGCGGGCGCGGGCGGACTGGCCGGAGCCGATCGTCACAACGGTGGAGCCGGCGTCCGACTGGTGGCCGGCCGAGGATTATCACCAGGATTATTGGGCCGGCGAAGGCCAGCGCAATCCCTATTGCCTCGCAATCATCCCGCCCAAGCTGAAGAAGCTCCGCAAGAGCTTCGCCCACCGGGTGAAGAGCGAAGCGGCCGGCGCCGATTGAGATGGCGGCGCTGCTGGCCGGCCTGCTCCTTCTGGCGTCCCCGCCGGCCGGCGGCTGCACGGTCTCGGTCAGTGCCAGGGCCGACGGCAGCTTTGCCCAGGCCGGCTACGGCGCCACCCCGCAGCGCCTGGAGCGTCTCGCCGCCCAGACCCGCGAGCGCTTCGCCGCCGCCGCCCGGCGGCTGTGCGCCGCCCGAGTCCTGGGACCGGCGGACCTCGCACGGTTCGGCGCGCTCATCGTCCAGAACGGGGAAGGGGCGACGGAACCGCTCATCTACCGGGAGGAGGGCATGCCGAGGCGCACGTTCGTCTTCCAATATGCCTTCCAGGACGGCGGCCCCCCCGAAGCCGCCGAGTTCGAGCAGGCGCTGAGGTGCTGGAAGCGTCCGCGAAGCCGCGGATGCGATTTCGGCGAGTGATCGGAAAAGCGGGAACCGCTTGGAAAAGATTATCGTAAACCGCTCAATATAGCCCGTCGGTTTATCGTTTTTGACAATAACGTATCCGAAACAGGACACACTTTTCCCTATTTTCCAGAAATTATAAGGGCTTGGATCACCGTCCACTTGCCAGAGACCGGCAAGTCGTCCAGCTTATTGCCCGCGAGTCGTATTGGGACGACTCTACTTTGGGGGGTTTCAATGAAATCGATTCATTCGGCGCTGCTCGCCGGCGCTGCTCTTTTGCTCGTTCCTTCGGCGGCTTTCGCCCAGGACGTTCCAACGGCTCAGCCCGCCGTGGTCGAGACTCAGGCCGCGATGCCGATGGCGTCCGAGGTCGTGCTTCCGGCCAACAGCGAAGTCGTTCTCACCATGAACGAGACCGTCAGCAGCAAGTCGCACCGGCTCGGCGAGAAATTCTCGCTGACCGTGGCTCAGGACGTCAAGGCCGGCGACATGGTCGTCATCCCGCGCGGCAGCCGCGCGGTCGCCCAGATCACGCGCCGCACCGGCAAGGGCGGGTTCGGCAAGTCGGGCAAGATGGACTTCACCTTCCGCTACATCGACCATAACGGAATGCAGATTCCGATCGAGGGCCGCCATCACCAGGCCGGCGAAGGCCGCGGCGGCGCCGCCGTCGGCGCCATGGTCGCCGCCGGTCTCGTCGGCGGGATGATGGTCAAGGGCAAGAGCGCGAAGGTCGAATATGGCCGCGAGTTCACGGTCCGCACCGTCGACGCCATTCCGGTGACCATGGGAGACAATGGCGCGGCGGTCATCTCCGCCAGCTATACGCCGGCCCGGGTCACCATGATGACCGAGACCGACAAGCAGCGCAAAGCCCGCGAGAAGGCCGAGAAGGCCCGCGGCAAGAAAGCGGCGAAGTAAGTCCTGGGGTCCACGCGCCTGAGACGGAAAGGGGCGGCTTCGGCCGCCCCTTTTTTTTGCTCAGCCGCCGAGCTTCGAGAGCAGGAAGGCGGCGAGGAAGCCGGTGACGGCGATCAAGCCGGCATAATCCTGGGTGCCTTCGAACGCCTCGGGCACCATCGTATCTACGATCATCGCCAGGATTGCCCCGGCGGCGACCGCCTGCACCGCGGCGACCGCGGCCGGATCGACGCCCTCGAAGGCGAGGTAGCCGCCCAGCGCCGCGAGGCCCGCGGCCAGCGCAATGGCGCCCCAGAGCAGGAAGACGAAGGCGGCGCCTTTGCCCTCGGCCTTCATCCCGGCCGCGCTGGCGAGGCCTTCGGGAAGGTTGGAGAGGAAGACGGCGATCACCGCGACCAGGCCGATGGCGCCGCCCTCCAGCAGGCTGACTCCGATCACGATCGATTCCGGTATGCCGTCGATCAGCGCGCCCAAAGCCAAAGCGGCGCCGTTATTTTGGCCATGGGTTTTGCGCAGCTCGGGATCGCTGCGCTTGCGGTGGCGGGCGCCCCAGGCGCCGAGCAGCAGGTTGCACAAGGTGAAGAAGGCGGCGCCGCCGAAGAAGCCCGCGGCGACCGGCCACACGCCGCCCCGGCTCCACGCTTCGTCCATCAGGTCGAACGACAGCGCCGAGATGAGGACTCCGGCGCCGAACGCCATGATCGCCGCGACGAGGCGGCGCGGCATCGGCAGGAACCAGCCGGCGAGCGCTCCGATGAGCAAGGCGGAGCCGCTGAGCAGGCCCCAGAGGCCGGCTTGAAGGGCGAGCGGCATCAGGCTTCTCCTCTGGGTGCGGCGGCTCGGCGGAGGCGGTCGTTGATGGCGAGGCCGATGCCGTGGTGCGGGATCGGGGCGACGGCGATTCGGGGGCGCGGCTGGGCGTCGGCGCGGTGGAGCGCTGCGAACAGGCGGGCGGCGGCTTCGTCGAGGTCCCCGGACGCACTGAGCGTGTCGTCGCCGGGCACCGCGCCGAAGCCGATCAGCCATTCGTCCGCCTCCGCAGCGACGGCGTTGAGACGAACCAGCTTCGCGGGCGCATAGTGGCTGGCGAGCTGGCCGGGCGCCTCGATCCTCCCCTCCCTGGAAGGGAGGGGCTGGGGGTGGGTAGGCGAGCGTAGCGAGACTTTCTCGGCGTCGGAGTTTCGGCCGCCTTCGGCGGACCCACCCCCAGCCCCTCCCTTCCAGGGAGGGGAGAGTGCGGCGTTGATCTCATCCATACCGATGGGACCCGGTCGAAGCAGCCTTGCCCCGCCATCCTCCACCGCCACGATAGTCGACTCCAGGCCTCGCTCCGTCGGCCCGCCATCCAGGATCAGCGCAATCCGCCCCCCGAGGCTGGCGAGGACGTGCTCGGCGCGGGTCGGGCTGATGCCGCCGCTGGCATTGGCCGACGGAGCGGCGAGGGGGCGGCCGACCGCCGCCAGCAGCGCCTGCATGACCGGATGCGCCGGACAGCGCAGTGCCACCGTGGCAAGGCCGGCCGTGACCGCGGCGGCCAGGCCGCTGTCCCCGCGCACCGGCAGGACGAGGGTGAGCGCTCCCGGCCAGAAAGCCTCGGCGAGGGCCCGCGCCGGCTCCGAGAAGACGGCGAGCCGCTCCGCCTGGGCGAGGCTTTCGACATGGACGATGAGCGGGTTGAACGAGGGCCGGCCCTTGGCGGCGTAGATCCGGGCGACCGCGCCGGCGTCGGTCGCGTCGGCGGCGAGGCCGTAGACGGTCTCGGTCGGGACCGCCACCGGCTCGCCGGCGCGGATCAGCCGCGCCGCTTCGGCGAGGGCCTCGCCGTCGCAGGGCAGGACACGGGTGTTTTGCGCCTTCACCGGCCCGCGCTATAGCGCCCGTTCCAGCAGCGCAACGGCCCGCGAGGAGCCTTCATGACCTACACGCCTCCAGTCGCCGACCAGCGCTTCGTGCTCGAGCATATCGTCGGAATGGACGAGCTCGCCGGCCACGATCGATTCGCCGAGGCGACTGCGGACCTGGTCGATGCGATATTGGAAGGGGCTGGCGCCTTCGCCGCGGGCGAGTTCGCGCCCCTCAATCGGGTCGGCGACGAGATCGGGGCGAAATGGTCGGCCGACGGGGTGACCATGCCGCCGGGCTTCCGCGAGGCCTACCGGGCCTATGTGGAGGGCGGCTGGGGGACCCTGGCGGGGCCTCCGGACCAGGGCGGGCAGGGGCTCCCGCTGATCCTCGCCACCGTCGTCATGGAGGATCTGGGCTCGGCCAACATGGCCTTCTCGCTGGTGACGATGCTGAGCGCCGGAGCGGTCGAGGCTCTCAGGCACCACGGCTCGCCCGAGCTGCAGGCGCAGTGGCTGCCCAGGCTGGTGACGGGCGAATGGACCGGCACGATGAACCTCACCGAGCCGCAGGCCGGTTCGGACGTCGGCGCGCTCAAGACCAAGGCCGAGCCGGCCGGCGACGGCAGCTGGCGGGTCGAGGGGCAGAAGATCTTCATCACCTTCGGCGACCACGACCTCGCCGGCAATATCGTCCATCTCGTGCTTGCCCGGACCCCCGGGGCGCCGCCGGGGACCAAGGGGATCTCGCTGTTCCTGGTGCCCAAGGTCCTGCCCGACGGAAGCCCGAACGACGTCCGCTGCGTCTCCATCGAGCACAAGCTCGGGATCCACGCCTCGCCGACCTGCGTGATGGCGTTCGGCGACGAGGGCGAATGCCGCGGCTGGCTGATCGGCGACGAGATGGCCGGGATGCGGGCGATGTTCACGATGATGAACAATGCCCGATTGAACGTCGGCCTGCAGGGCGTTTCGATCGGCGAGCGGGCGACCCAGGCGGCGATCGCCTACGCGCGCCAGCGCGTGCAGGGGGTGCGCGAGGGACGGCCGGCGGCGATCGTTGACCATCCCGACGTCCGGCGGATGCTGCTGCGGATGACGGCCCTGACCCAGGCGGCCCGGGCGCTCTGCTATTATGCGGCGGGACAGACGGATCGCGGCACCCTGGGCGACGGAGCGGCCCAGGCCCGGGCGGACCTGCTGACTCCCCTGGTCAAGGCTTACGGCACCGACATCGGCTGCGAGGTGGCGAGCCTCGGCGTCCAGGTCCATGGCGGCATGGGCTTCATCGAGGAGACCGGGGCGGCGCAGCATTACCGCGATATCAGGATCGCTCCGATCTACGAGGGGACGAACGGGATCCAGGCGGCCGACCTGGTGGGGCGCAAGCTCGGCCTCGAGGGCGGCGGGACCTTGCGGCGGCTGCTGGGCGAGATCCGGGCGGACTCCGAGGGTTCGCTGTCCCAGCTCGCCACAGTCGCGGAATCCGTCTCGGAAAGGCTGTCCGCAATGGGGCCGGAGGACCGGCTGGCGGGGTCCTATCCGTTCCTGACCCTGCTCTCGACGCTGGTATGCGGGTGGCTGATGAAGCGGCAGCTGGTGGCGCTGGAAAGCGGCGGAATCGCCGAAAATTCCCACTTCGCGGCGACAAAACGCGCCGCCTGCCTTTATTATCTCGACCACGTCGTTCCCGAGGCGGCGGGGCTGGCGGCGCAGGCGACGGCGGGGGCGGATCTGCTTTACTCCGATACGGAGCTGTTTACCGGCTGACCCGCGCTTCAAATAGTCCTATGCCAATGACTTAGCGGGAGAAAGCGCGCCGCCGCGCGCCGAGGGGACATCCAGATGGTACAGCTTTACGGCCGCTCGGGCGGCGAGTTCCTCGTCAACACCGCCGTCGAGGGGACCCAGGCCGCGCCGCTGATCGCCCGGCTGGCCTCGGGCGGCTTCGTCCTCGTCTGGGCCGACTATGGCGGAAGCGACGGCTACACCGTCACCGGGCTGAAGGCGCAGGTCTACGACGCGGCCGGGGCCAGGGTCGGCGGCGAGATCCCGGTCAACAGCTCGACCGTCTACTGGGTGCCCGATGGACTCGCGGCGCTTCCGAACGGCGGCTTCATCGTCACCTACGACACCGGCCAGGTGACCGCTCAGATGTTCGACGCCGCCGGCGCCAAGATCGGCGGGGAGATCTTCGTCACCGCGGCCGATCCCAATGTGCCCGCCCAGCGGCAGGCCAACGTCAACAGCGAGGTCGCCGTGCTCGCCTCGGGCAAGATCGTGATCACCTGGGACAAGAGGGTTCAGTTCGACGTCGACGTCTACGCCCAGGCCCTGACTCCGGAAGGAGTCAAATCGGGCGCCGCGTTCCGGGTGCATGCGCATACCAGCCAGCACCAGCAGGCATCCTCCATCACCGCCCTCGCCTCCGGCGGTTACGTCGTCATCTGGGATGATGGTTTCGAATATGAAGGCGGGCTCCTCGGCCAGGCCTTCGATGCTTTCGGCGCGCCGGCCGGGAGCCTGTTCCGGGTGACTACCACGGTCGAGGGCAGCCAGCAGAATGCCGCCATCACCGCCTTGCCGGGTGGCGGCTTCGTCGCCGTCTGGGAGGACCTTTCCTTCGAGGAAGGCAACCGCTCCATCAGGGGCCAGATCTTCACCGATGCCGGAGTCAAGCTAGGGCCGGAATTCCTGGTCAACACGATCAGTCAGGAGCCGCAATATTCTCCCGCGGTCGACGACCTGCCGGGCGGCGGCTTCGTCGTCACCTGGATGGACACGAGCGGTCAGGGCGGCGACAATTCGCACGGCGCGATCATGGCGCAGGTCTTCGACGCCTCGGGCGCCAAGGTCGGCGCCCAGTTCCTCGTCAACAGCGAGACTCGCGGAAACCAGAACATGCCGGCCGTCGCCGGCCTTGCCTCGGGCGGATTCGCGGTCTCCTGGACGAGCGACAGCGGGGGCAATGACATCAAGGCGCAGATATTCGCTCCGGTGGCGGGCGGGCCCACCGACATCGCGCTTTCGCCGGCCGCCGTGCGCGAGACGAGCATCACCAACCTCGCGGTGGCGACCTTGTCGCACAATGGCGGCCTCAACGGCCCCTCGACCTACACGCTGCTCGCCGACTCGACCGGCGGCGGCTTCAGGCTCGAGGACGACAGGCTCGTCGTCGCCGACAATCTCCGGCTCGATCACGAGACCGCGCCCACCGCCAGCCTGACCGTCCGGGTCATCGACGCCAACGGCAACAGCTATGACGAGGTGCTCAGCGTCGCCATCGCCGATGCCGCGATCGAGGATCGCTACAGCGCGGGCCCGGACTTCGCCGCCGATGCCTCGACCACAGGCTTCCATGATCAGGCGGCGACCGGCGCGCTCGCATCGGGCGGCTATGTCATGGCGTGGAGGGATTGGGCCGCCGACGGCAGCGGCGGCGCCGTCAGCGCTCAGATGTTCGGTGCCGACGGCGCCAGGGTCGGAGTCGAGCTCGCGGTCAACACAGCCACGGCCGGGGACCAGGATTCGCCGAGCACGGCCGGCCTCGCCTCCGGCGGATTCGTCGTGGTCTGGGAAGATTCGAGCGTGACGGGCGGGGACCCCAGCCAGACCGCCATCAAGGGCCAGAGGTTCGACTCCACGGGCGCCAGGGTCGGCGGCGAGTTCCTGGTCAACACGATCACGATCGGCGACCAGAGCGAGCCGGCGGTGACGGCGCTGTCCTCCGGCGGCTTCGTCGTCACCTGGACCGACCACAGCGGCAGCACCGGCGATTACACCTATGGCGACGTGCGGGCGCAAATCTACGACGCCGCGGGCGCCAGGGCCGGCGGCGAGATTCTCGTCAACAGCACCACGTTCCTCGGGCAAACCGGCCCGGCCGTCGCCTCCCTTCCGGCCGGCGGCTTCATCGTCACGTGGATCGACAGCCAGACAGAAAAGGTCGTCGTCGCGCAGCGGTTCGACTCGGCCGGCAACAAGATCGGCGGCGAAATCCAGGTGGGGACGTCATCATCCCCTTATTCCGACTCCAAGCCGGCGATCGCGGTGCTCGCTTCGGGAGGGTTCGTGATCAGCTGGGCCGGTGACGGGGCCGCGCTGGGCGATTCCCGCGACCTTGCGATCCTGGCCCAGATGTTCGATCCCGCCGGCGCCAAATCGGGCGCCGCCTTCCTCGTCAACACCGAGACCGACTCCGCTCAGTCGACTCCCACCGTCAGCGCCCTGCCGTCGGGCGGGTTCGTGATCGGCTGGTACGGCGGCGGCTCCGTTCAGGCGCAGCTGTTCGACGCGGCGGGCGGCAGGATCGGCGGCGAGTTCATCGTCCCCGCCGGGACCGGGGGCAGCCAATCTGGACCCGCTTCGGCGACCCTCTCTTCAGGCGGCTTCGTCGTCGGCTGGACCGAGTCCGGGACCGAAAGCGCCGTCGAAGGGCGGGTCTTCTCGCTGATCCAGGCTGGCAATAGCGGCGACGACATCCTGACCGGAGACGCCGGCGCGAACCTGCTCGACGGCGGCGCCGGCAACGACCAGATCTACGGCCTGGGCGGCGGCGACGACCTTCGCGGCGGCAGCGGCCATGACCGCATCGACGGCGGGGAGGGCGACGACACGCTCCGCGGCGACGCCGGCGACGACACTTTGATCGGCGGCGCCGGCGACGACGATTATGCCGGCGGCGACGGCGCCGACACGCTGGACTTCTCGGCCGAGTCGGGGCCGGTCACGGTGAACCTCAGCTCGAACTCCGGCCTCTTTTCCAACAGCCCCCTGGCGACCCGCCCACTCAACCCCGGCGAGGCCTTCGACAGCTTCGGAAATTACGAGGCGGTGTCGGGGATCGAAAATCTCGTCCTCACCGCCTGGGACGATTTCGTGCTCGGCGGCGATTCCGCCAACCGGATCGAGGCCGGCGCCGGGGACGACGCCGTGCTCGGGGACGGCGGCAACGACCTTCTGCTCGGCGGCGCGGGCTTTGACAGCCTGCTCGGCGGTGCCGGCGACGACCGGATCGAGGGCGGCGGCGACGACGACGAGCTCTCCGGCGGCGGCGGCGATGATCGGCTCGACGGGGGCTCGGGCACCGACACGGCGCTCTATAATACGGCGGCAGCGGGAGTCACGGTTACCCTGAGGCTTCCTGGAGACGCCCAGAATACGGGAGGGGCGGGCGTCGACACCCTGATCGGGGTCGAGAACCTGACCGGATCGCAATTCGGCGATATTCTGACCGGCAACGATCTCCCCAACGTCCTGATCGGGCTTGCCGGCGCCGACACGATGCGCGGCGGGGAGGGCGACGACACCTATTACGTCGACAATACCGGCGATGCGGTCGAGGAGCTGGCGGGCCAGGGGATCGACACGGTCCGGACGTCGCTGGCGGTCTACAGCCTGGCCGCGCTCGCCAATGTCGAGAATCTCGGCGCCACCGGCCCGACGGCGGCCCGCGATTTCCGAGGCAATGCCGGCAACAACGTCGTCACCGGCGGCGGCGGCAACGACCTGCTCCGGCTCTATGACGGAGGCGACGATACCGTGCTCGGGGGCGCCGGCAACGACAATTTCTTCTTCGGCGGCACGCTGACCGCGGCGGACGTGGTGAACGGCGGCTCGGACACCGACACGCTCGTCCTCCAGGGTCCCTACGGCGCGCTGACGCTGACCGCCAACATCACCCAGATCGAGAATATCTCCTTCCTCGCCGGCTCGAACACCAATTTCGGCGAGCCGGGCACCAACCGCTACGATTATGGGCTGACCATCAGCGACGCCAATTTCGCCGCCGGAGTCCAGGCGAGGATCAACGGCGCCGCCCTGCTCGAAGGCGAGGACTTCACCTTCGACGGCTCGGCGGAGACCGACGCCAAGTTCGTCGTCTATGGCGGCAAGGGCAAGGACACCCTGACCGGCGGCCTCGGCAACGACATCTTCTTCTACGCCGAGGAGCGGTTCGCCACTGGAGATACGGT
>Ga0190273_10000387_pt1 | contig 17320 bp, 12 predicted proteins | sample Popmic504IS_FD_134513 | JGI IMG/M metagenome (GOLD analysis project Ga0190273, IMG submission 134513) | Populus adjacent soil microbial communities from riparian zone of Shoshone River, Wyoming, USA - 504 IS | ecosystem: Environmental > Terrestrial > Soil > Riparian zone > Trees stand | place... | reverse complement strand
ATCAAGGTGCCCAAGGAGGCGATCAGCCGCCAGATCGCGGATTCGGTCGACCTCATCGTCCAGGTCAAGCGCCTCAGGGACGGCTCGAGGCGCTGCACCAACATCACCGAGGTGATCGGCATGGAAGGCGACGTCATCGTCACCCAGGAGCTCTTCAAGTTCGAATATCTCGACGAGACCGCCGACGGCAAGATCATCGGCGAATATCGGAGCATGGGGCTGAGGCCCTACACGCTGGAGAAGGCCAAGCAGTTCGGCTTCGACCAGCCTTATCTCGAGGCGTGCCTGTAGCGACTTTTCCGGCTACATGAGGCCGGTCCAGGGCCGGCCTCGGCCGCGCGGGCCTGGACCGGGCCTCAGCGCCGCTATCGGCGCCGCGACTCCACCCCAGCCAGCGCTTCCGCCGCGGCCACTTCGGCGACCCGGGCGATCGCCGCGGCGACGTCGGCCCGCTTCATCACCGCCTCGACCCGGGCCTCGATCCTCGGCGCCGCGGCCCGGAGCACGGCCCGGACCTCGGGATCGTCGACAACGCGGCCGTCGCGGCAGGTGAAGATCCCCCGCGACAGATTGGCCTCGAACCCGTCCCATTCCCCCGGCGCATAACCGCACTTGCGCTCGATCACCGCCCGCTCCGCCGGAGTGAACCACGACCCGCCGGCGCGCAGGTTGCGGTCGATGAGGGTGGAGAGCTCTTCCTCCTGGGGCTCGGCCCGGGCCTGCACCGGCGCTGCGGCCGGCGCCGCGAGGGCGAGGGCCAAAGCGGCGAGCGCCGCGGCGGGGATCGATTGCGCTTTCATGGGGGGCTCTCCTTCAAACCTCCGAGTCCTGCTACACTTGTAGCACCTTCAGAAGGCTTCGGGAAGAGGTCGGTGGGCGCTGAAAGGATCCTGAGCGGGGCTCGAGCGCTTTGCCTCAGCCTCACGCCGGCACGTTTTTTCGTAGCTCTTCAACAAATAGCAAAATTGAATTCGGAACGAGCTTGCCTCGTGAACAAATCACGGCGAGCATTCGATTCATGAATGCTCCCGAGGCCAAAGCTCGACTGCTCATCGATGCGCAACTCACCGCGGCTGGCTGGAGCCTGCAGGATCGGGATCAGCTCGACCGCCGAGCTTCGCTCGGGGTCGCAGTGCGTGAATATCCCATGCTCAACGGCCGCGCCGATTATCTGCTGCTGATCGACGGAAAGGCGTGCGGCGCCGTCGAGGCCAAGCAGGAAGGATTCACCCTGTCGGGGGTCGCCGATCAGGCCTTGGGATACAATGCCAATGCGCCGGGCGCGCTGGCGACCTGGGGCACCCCCTTGCGCTTCGATTACGAAGCCAGCGGCTCCGAGATCATGTTTTCGGATCGGGCTGATCCCGACCAATGCTCCCGCCACCTCTTCGGCTTTCACAGGCCTGAGACGCTGCTCGCCTGGCTCAAGGCCAATTCGAGCATTCGTGCCCGTTTGCGACAGCTTCCGAAGCTGGTAACGGACGGTCTGCGAGACTGCCAAGTCGAAGCAATCGAAGGCATCGAGCATTCGCTTTCGCAGGGCCAGCCGCGGTCGCTGGTGCAGATGGCCACCGGCGCAGGGAAGACCTTCACGGCAGCGACGCTGAGCTACCGTCTGCTCGCCCACTCGGGTGCGCACCGCATCCTGTTCCTGGTCGACCGCAACAATCTTGGCCGGCAGGCGCTGAAGGAGTTCCAGGGCTACCGCCCGCCGGGCACGGGCCGGCTATTTACCGAACTGTATAACGTGCAGCGGCTCGGCCCTGCCGGCCTCGATTCCGCCAACAAGGTCGTCATCTCGACCATCCAGCGCCTCTTCTCGCAGCTATCCGGAACCGAGCTGACGGAGGCGGAGGAGGAGCGCAGCGAGTTCGAGCGGGCTCATGGCCCCATCCGCCCAGTCGTCTACAACCCGCAACTCCCGCCGGAGACCTTCGACTTCGTCATCGTCGACGAATGCCATCGGTCGATCTACGGCAACTGGCGCCAGGTGCTCGACTATTTCGACGCTCAGATCATCGGCCTCACGGCCACCCCGTCCCCGACCACTCTCGGATTCTTCAATCAGAATATCGTGGCGGAATATCCCTACGAAAGATCCGTCGCGGACGGAGTCAACGTCCCCTTCGAAATTTTCCGGGTTCGCACCCAAATTGGCGAGCATGGCGGACGCGTCGAGGCTGGCTACAGCATCCCCCGGCGCGATCGCTTCACCCGACGCCAGCGCTACGAGGCCCTGGAGAACGACCTGGTCTATTCCGGTTCGGACTTAGACCGTTCCGTCGTCGTGCCGAACCAGATTCGCACCGTCCTCGAAACCTATCGCGACACTCTTTTCACCGAATTGTTTCCAGGCCGCACCGAGGTGCCGAAAACCCTGATCTTCGCCAAGGACGACCATCATGCCGAGGAGATCGTGGGAATCGTCAGACAGGTGTTCGGGAAGGGAAACGAGTTCGCCAAGAAGATCACCTACGCCGCCACCGATCCGGAAACGATCCTGGCGCAGTTCCGGAACGACTATAATCCGCGCATCGCCGTCACCGTCGACATGATCGCCACCGGCACCGACGTGAAACCGATCGAGGTGCTGATCTTCATGCGCGACGTGCGCTCAGCTATCTATTTCGAGCAGATGCGGGGGCGCGGCGTGCGCTCGCTCAATCCGGCCGACCTCGCCAAGGTTACGCCCGATGCACCGGCCAAGGACCGCTTCGTGCTGATCGACGCGGTCGGCGTCACCGAGAGCGAGAAGACCATCGTTCAACCCCTGGAGCGCAAGCGCACCGTCTCCTTCGAGAAGCTGCTGGAAAACGTCGCCTCGGGCGCGAGCGACGAGGACACGGTGTCGAGCCTCGCGCATCGCCTCTCCCGGCTGGAGCACAAGCTCTCGCCGGACGACCGGGCGCGGATCGCCGAGGCCGCGGATGGACAGTCGTTATCCGAGCTCGCCGGATGGCTCGTGGACGCTCTCGACCTCGACCGGATCCAGGCGGCAGCCGATCCCGAAGCGGAAGGTCAGCGACTGCGCGAGGCGGCGCTCGCCCCGTTCGACCGGCCGGCGCTGCGCAATCTGCTGATCGATCTCAAGCGCGCGAGCGAAGTGGCCATCGATGACCTCTCGACGGACGTCGTCATCTCCTCAGCCTTCGATCCCGCTACGGCGGAGCGGGTGACCTCCAGCTTCCGCAGCTTCATCGAGCAGAAGCAGGACGAAATCGTCGCCCTCTCGATCCTGCTCGGCCGACCTTCGACGCAGGCGCGGCTGACCTATGACAGCCTGCAGGAATTGCGCGACGCGATGATGCGTCCCCCATGGCTTTTGCAGCCACTGGAGCTATGGAGCGCCTACCGCAGATTGCAGGGGGACAAAGTGCGCGGCAATCCGGCCAAGGCGCTGACCGATATCGTCGCGCTGGTGCGCTTCGCGATCGGCCGGGCAGAAACACTGGCGCCGCTGTCGAGCGACATGGCTGGGCGCTTCAATCTTTGGCTCGGCCGCGAGAAGCAGGCGGGCCGCGAGTACACGCAGCAACAGTTAAGGTGGCTGGAGGCAATACGCGACCACCTTGCCACAAATATCGAACTACCGCTACGTGACCTGGAAGATGATCCCAAGTTTCACAGCCGTGGTGGCATCACCGCCGCTCGAGCCGCGTTTTCAGGACGTCTGAACACCGTGGTGGAAGATCTCACTATGACGCTGGTGGCCTAGGAGTGGAATCAGCGAGAGCAAGACGGCGGAGGGAGCGGAGCGACACCGAGGTCTCAGCACTCTGGTCCCTTCCTGACGGATGGAATTGGCTGCAGCTCGGCGATGTCTGCGAACCAAGCCAATACGGATGGACCACGAAGGCCGATAGGATAGGAGATTTACGCTTCCTGCGAACTACGGACATTTCTTCGGGACGTCTGGATTGGGAGACTGTCCCTTTTTGCCGTGAAGCTCCAGCAGACATAGAGCGCTACCTTGTGCGCCCGGGTGACATTCTGATCGCGCGGGCGGGCTCGGTCGGAAAGAGTTTCCTGATTGAGCAGGCAGAGCGGGCAGTGTTCGCGTCTTACCTGATTCGCTATCGACCCAAGGTAGTGCCCCGTTACGTTCACTACTGGCTTCAAACGGACGCTTACTGGTCGCAGATTGTCGACAACACGGCTGGCATAGCTGTCCCCAACGTCAATGCGTCGAAGCTCGATCGCATATCGATCCCAATTCCCGAGCCGGACATCCAACGCCGCATCGTCGAACGAATCGACGAGCTCTTTTCAGAGTTGGACGACGGTGAGGAGGAGTTGCGACGGGCGCGGGCGGAGCTGGAAACTTATCGAAAGTCGCTGCTGAAGGCGGCGGTGACGGGCGACCTGACCGCCGATTGGCGCGCTGGCAACCCAGGGCAGGAAAGCGCCGAGCGACTTCGCGAACGTATCGTTGTCGACCGCCGTTCCCGCTGGGACGCCGAGCCGAGGAACAAGGGAAAGAAATATAAGCCGCCGGCCGACGGAAGAACGGCGCTTGAGATCACCCTCCCCGAGGGATGGATTTGGGCGAGCCTGGATCAAGTCTGCGAGCGAATAACAGACGGAACGCACCAGCCGCCAAAGTTCGTTTCGGAAGGGGTGCCGTTTCTCGTCATCCGCAACGTGGTTGGAGGGAAGATTAATTGGCCTTCGGTCGGAAAATGGGTCAGCCGCGACACATATCTGCGCGAAACCGCTCGACTGAGGCCGAGCAAGGGCGACGTCCTGTATACCGCCGTGGGTAGCTATGGAGTCGCTCTGGAGGTTGCCGAAGATCGAGAGTTCATGTTCCAGCGGCACATTGCTCATCTGCGGCCACTTCCCTCAGCCATTCACCAGCGGTTCCTCGCTTACGTGCTGAACAGCTCATTGGGGAGACGGCAGGCCGATCTCGCTGCCAGGGGCGTGGCGCAAAAGACTGTTACCCTCGGAGATCTGGCACGTTTCGCCATTCCAGTTCCGCCAAATGCGGAGCAGCAGGTGATCTGCAGCCGTCTCGCCGATGTGGATCAAAGCGGCCCGCTCTCGAGCGAGTGCCAGGAAATTCACGGCATCTCACAAATTCTCCGCCAATCGATCCTCGCCGCCGCATTCCGTGGAGACCTCGTCCAGTGAACGAACAGGCGCTCGTCGCGAAGGTCTGGAACTACGCTCACGTCCTCCGGGACGATGGTGTGTCGTTCGGCGATTATCTCGGGCAGATCAGCTTCCTCCTGTTCCTCAAGATGGACGAGGAGCGGACGGAAGCCCTCGGCGAGCCCTCGGCTCTGCCTGCGGAGTGCCAATGGGACACGCTCCGCACGCTCGCCGGCGAGGCGCTGGACGCGCACTATAAGGAGGTGCTGGCGAAGCTCTCCAAGCGTACCGACATTGTCGGCACCCTGTTCCTCAAAGCCGAGAGCAAGATCGGCGATCCCGCCAAGCTGCAGCGGCTGATCCGCCTGATCGACGGCGAGACCTGGATGGGACTCAACGTCGACGTGAAGGGCACCATCTATGAAGGGCTGCTGGAGCGAAATGCGGGCGAGGTGAAGTCCGGCGCGGGCCAGTATTTCACGCCGCGTCCGCTTATTCAGGCCCTGGTCGACGCGATCGACCCGGAGCCGAACGAGACGGTGCATGACCCCGCCTGCGGCACCGGCGGCTTTCTGCTCGCCGCCTACGATCATATGCGCGGCAAGCCCGCGGCGAACGACCGCACGGCAGCGCGCAAACTGCGCGAGGAGATGTTGTCGGGACACGACATCGTCGCCGAGGTCGTGCGGCTGTGCGCCATGAACCTCTACCTGCACGGCATCGGAGGCGGCACTTCGCCAGTGTCACAGCGGGACGCCCTGCTCGCCGACGACGGCCGGCGCTTCGACCTCGTCCTCACCAACCCGCCGTTCGGCAAGCGCCAGTCCTTCCGGATCGTCAATTCGGATGGCGCGATCGAGAGCGAGCGGCAGGATTATGTCCGTGACGACTTCACCGTCACCACGGGCAACAAGCAGCTCAACTTCCTCCAGCATATCATGTCGGTCCTGACCCGGTCCGGCTCGGCGGCGGTGGTGATGCCGGACAACGTGCTTTTCGAAGGCGGCGCGGGCGAGACGCTGCGCCGCAAGCTGCTCAAGGATTTCGATTTCCACACCCTCCTGAGATTACCGACCGGCATTTGGTACAGCCAGGGCGTGAAAGCGAATGTCCTCTTCTTCGACCGCGCGCCGGCGGGCGAGCGGATCGCGACCGAGGAGCTGTGGGTCTACGACTTCCGCACCAACAAGAACTTCACCCTGCGCGAACGGCCGCTCAAGCGAGCGGACTTGGACGACTTCGTTGCCTGCTATGGCAGGAAGCACCGCCGGCACGAACGTAAGGAAAGCGAGCATTTTCGCCGCTTCGGCTATGACGAGCTGGCGAAGCGGGACAAGTTCAACCTCGATATCTTCTGGCTGAAGGACGCCAGTGCCACAGACCCGGACAGCCTGCCGCCTCCCGACGAGATTGCGGCGGAAATCGTCACCAGCCTGGAGCTGGCGCTGGAGAAGTTCAGGAGCGTCGCGGCAAAGCTTTCGAAGACCGAATCCGGGTAACCTTACCCCCTACCGCCCCACCTCCAGCACCCACTCCCCGTTTACCCCCCGCTTCAGCCACGGCCGCCCTGCCGGCGGAGTCCCCGCGACGATGCTTCCGATGTCCCTCAGCAAGGCCGGGCTCTCCCCATAAGCGCTGTGGCCGAGGAACGACGTCCCCGCCCTGGTCGCGTCGATCGAGTCCATGCCTTCGAAGCGGCTGATGCCGGCCCTGGTGTCGCCGAGCGCGTAGGCGCCGTTGAACCTGTGCGAGGCCTGGAGGGCGACGTCCTCGCCGCTCGCATAGAGGGTGGTGGCGGCGGCCATCCGGCGCAAGCGCGGCGCGATGGCGGTGCGGAAGGTGCCGGCCTGGATGTCGGGCGCGGCGAGGATCAGGGCGGCGACCTTGGCGGTCTGCTCGGGATGCTCCTGCGACAGCTCGGCAAGCGCGGCGACGGTGCCGCGGGTACCCATCGAATGGGCGACGATGACGATGCGGTCGGCCTTGCTTCCGACGATCACCTCGGAGAGGAACTGCTTGATCAGCGGGCGCGACTGGACGATGCGGTCGCCGTCCGCCCAGTAGCTGAGCACGTTCTGGTGCGAGGGCCAGGAGTAGAAGAGCGGGGCGCCCTTGAAGCCGATGTCGTAGCTCATCTGGGCGGTCCGGAAGGCGGCGTCGTCGAAGCCGACGTTGAAGCCGTGGACGAAGACCAGGGCGAGGCGCTTGCCCGGCCCGCCGGCCCTGGCGGCCTGGGCGGCGACGGCCTGGAGGAGCTGGGCGCGGGTGAGGCCCTTGATCTCGCGAATGGTGAAATGCTTCTTCGGATCGGGGCTGAAGAAGAAGCCGGTGATCATGCCCGGGCGCTCGATCACGCCTTGCTGGTGGCCCTTGGGGACGCTGACCACGACCTCGCCATAGCGTAAGGGACCGGGCACGGTTCCGAAGCGGCCTTCCGGGCCGGGCACGGCGAGCGGTGCCCGGTTGGTCCCGTAGAAGACCCGGACGAGGGCGTAATTGGGCGAGGCGGCGGGCGCCGGAGGGGCGTCGCGGGCGACCGGCGGCGCGGACGTGACGATCGGCGGCCGCGGGGGCACGGGCGGCGGGGCCGGCATTTCGGACGGAGGCCCGGCCTCGAGCAGATCCGAGTCGTCGGCGGGCTGGGCCTCGGGCGGAGCCGCCTCGGGCGCGGACTGGGCGGCCTCGGGGTCGGCGGCGTCGGGCGCGGCGTCGGGCGGGGTCGTCGCGCAGCCGGCGAGCAAGGCTGCGGCGAGCAAAGCCGCCGCGATCCGTCCCTTGTCCATGAGCCCCTCCCCAGGTGCTTCCAGCGAGCCCTCGGCCGACGAATCGACTCGGGCGGCCGGACGGCGCCATTCAGCGCCCGCGCCGGGCGGGAGGCAAGCGCGGGTTGGACCGTTTCGGCGGGAACGGCCTCAGACCATCAGGGCCAAAGCGGCGCTGACGACGGCCGCCATCATGGCGAGGATCAGGATCGGCTGCCACGGCACCCAGCCGGGGCGGTCGACGTCGCGGCGGCGGGCCCGGCGGACGTCGGCCCAGCCGGCGAGGAGGGCGAGAGCGGCGGCGGCCGCGGCGGCGGCCCAGAGCTGGCTGGAGGGGTCCATCGGCCGCGCCTTAGCGTCATGCCGAACTTGTTTCAGCATCCATCTGGTCACCTGCCCTGCCGACGGATACTGGATTCTCGAAACCAGTTCAGGATGACGAGAGACATGATGATCGCGAGATTCCTCGGCTCCGCCGCCCTCGGGCTCGGGCTGCTGGCCGCGTCGGCCTGTGCGCCGTCGCCCCGAGCGGTCGCGGCGGCGGAGGCGGAACTCTACGCCGACACCTCGATCGCCGCGGCGGTCGGCGCTCCGACTCGGACCGAGGCGAACCGGGCGCGCGACCGGTGGCGCCATCCGCGCGAGACCCTCGGCTTCTTCGGGGTCGAGCCCGACGACAATGTCGTCGAGATCTGGCCCGGCGGCGGCTGGTACACCGAGATACTGGCGCCGCTGCTTCGCGAGCGAGGCACCTATTACGCGGCCGGCAACGGCAACGTCCTCGGCGGCCCCCGGGCGCTCCGGGCGAAGGACCCGGCGACCTACGGCGCCGTCCGCTACGCTGCCTTTCCGGCCGGGGCGGCGGGGGCGAGCGAGCCGCCGGTGCCGGCGGGGACGGCCGACGTCGTCCTCACCTTCCGCAACGTCCACAATTGGATCATGCCGGCCGTGCCCTTCGGCGAGGAAGCGTTCCGGCAGATGTTCGCGATGCTGAAGCCGGGCGGAACATTGGGAGTCGTCGAGCATCGCCTGCCGGAGGGCGCCGACCCCGCGCTCGAGAAGTCGACCGGCTACATCAAGGTCTCGACCGTCCGTCGGCTCGCGGAAGGCGCGGGCTTCCGCCTCGTCGCGGAGAGCGAGATCAACGCCAACCCAGCCGATACCAAGGACCATCCGGGCGGCGTCTGGTCGCTTCCGCCGAGCCTTCGCGGCGGGGCGGCGGACCGCGAGCGCTTCCTCGCCATCGGCGAGAGCGACCGGATGACATTGAGGTTCGTCAAGCCGCGAGCGTAGCGAGCGCCCCGGCGATGGCCGGGGCCCAGGAGGCCGCGAAGCTGGGCCCCGGCCTTCGCCGGGGAGCTACCTCTGGTCCTTCACCACCCGGCCGCGGGCCATGACGAAGGGGACCCGCTTCAGCACCGTAACGTCGGCCAGCGGGTCGCCCTGGACGGCGATCAGGTCGGCGCTCTTGCCGGGCTCGAGCGAGCCGATTTCGGAAGCGAGGCCGAGCAGCTCGGCGGCGTTGACGGTGGCCGCCTGGATGGCCGCGGCGGCGGGCATTCCGTGCTTCACCATCAGCTCGAACTCGTCGGCGTTGCGGCCGTGCCTCGAGACTCCGGCGTCGGTGCCGAACGCGATCTTCACCCCGGCGGGATAGGCCTTGGCGACGTTCTGGCCGGTGATCGAGATCCGCCATTTGATCTTGGGCAGGACCTCGGCCGAATAGGCGTTCGGATCGGCGGCGAGGCGTTCCAGATAGCCGTTCACCGTCGACAAGGTCGGCACGAGGAAGGCGCCGCCGCGCTTGAACAGCCGGATGCTCTCGTCGTCGAGCATGGTGCCGTGCTCGATCGACGCGGCGCCGGCGGCGAGGGCGAGGTTGATGCCGTCGGCGCCGTGGGCGTGGACCGCCACCTTCTTGCCGTAGAGACGGGCGGTCTCGACGATCGCCTTCGCCTCGTCGTCGAACATCTGCGCGCCGAGGCCTGCGCCGATGCGGCTGTTGACGCCGCCGGTGGTGGCGATCTTGATCAGGTCGACGCCGCGGCGGACCTGGGTGCGGACGGCGCGGCGGCAGGCGTCCGCCCCGTCGCACAGATTGTCCTGGAGGATCGCGGAGTGGAGGTCCTCGGCGAGGCCCAGGGTCGAGTCCATATGGCCCGAGGTGGTCGAGATGGAGCGGCCGGCATCGACGATCCGCGGCGCGTCGACCTCGCCCCGGGCGGCGGCGTCGCGGATGGCGAGGGTGGCGCCGCTGCCGTCGCCGAGGTTGCGGACGGTGGTGAATCCGGCCTCGAGGGTCTTCCTCGCGTTGGCGAGGGCGCGAAGCGTCTTCTGCGGCGCGTTCTCGGTGACCTCCTCGACCAAAGCGGCGACTCCGCCGGCGTCGGAATCGAGGTGGACGTGGCTGTCGATCAGGCCGGGGAGGACGAAGCGGGTCGAGAGGTCGACGAAGGCGGCTCCGGCGGGGGGCGGGACGAGGCCGTCGCGGACCTCGATGATCCGGCCGCCCGCGACCAGGATCGTGGCCGGCCCGCGCGGCGGCTTGCCCGGCCGGTCGAGAAGCCGGCCGGCGTGGATATAGGTCACGCCGGTGAGAGGCGGCGGTCCGGGCTGGGCGGCCGCGGGAACGGCAGTGAGGAGGAGGAAGGCGAGGACGGGCAGGCGCATGGATATCCCCTCATCGTCATGCTGAACTTGTTTCAGCATCCAGTTCGTTGACGGTCGCGATGCTCGAAACTGGACCCTGAAACAAGTTCAGGGTGACGGCCCATGACAACTCCGGAATCTATTTCGTCAGCTTCTCGACCTTGGCCTGGAGGTCGGCGAGCTGGGCCCGGAGGCGCTCGAGCTCCTCCTCCCGGCTTGGAGCGCCGGCGGGGGCAGCGGCTGACGAAGCGGCCGTGCGGCCTCCGGCGGCGGACTGGAACAGCTCCATGTTGCGGCGCGCGAGCTCGGCGAACGGGTTGGCGGTGAAGGCGCCGGCGAGCGCGTCGCGCATCTGGCTCTGGCCCTGCTGGAAAGCCTCGAGGCTGGCTTCCAGATATTGGGGAAGCATCGACTGCATCTGGCCGCCGCCGTAGAGGCCGATCAGCTGGCGAAGGAAGCTCACCGGGAGCAGGGTCTGGCCGCGGCTCTCCTCGTCCATGATGATCTGGGTCAGGACGTTGTGGGTGATGTCCTCGCCCGAGCGCGCGTCGACGACTTTGAACTCGCGCTTCTGGCGGACCATCTCGGCGAGGCGCTCGAGCGTTATGTATGACGAGCTTTCGGTGTCATAGAGCCGCCGGTTCGCGTATTTCTTGATGATGACGACGTCGTCGCCGGATCCCGAGGCCGCCATGAATGATCCCTCACACGAGGGCTCCGCTCTAGCACCGAAGCTTGACGCGCCGCAACACAGGCCTCGTCCGCTGCCTCTGTTCCTCGCCATGCTGCGCCGCGAGACGGAGGGGGCGCCGGAGCGGCTGGCCGCGGCCCTGGCCGGGCTCAGGCGCTATCAGGAAGCGCCGCGCGCCGCACCGGCCGCGCCGCCGGCGGCGGTGGCCGAGCGGCTCGGGGCGAAGGTGCGCGATTACGGGGGCTCGGGGCCACCCGTTCTGTTCGTTCCGTCCCTGATCAATCCGCCCTCGATCCTGGACCTGCCGGAGCGCTCGCTTCTGAGATGGCTGGCGGAGGACGGACGGGTGCGGCCGCTCCTGCTCGACTGGGGCTGGGAGGTCGAGGCGCGCTCCACGCTGTCGGTTGCCGGGCATGTCCACGAAGTGCTTCTGCCGTTGATCGCGGCGCTCGGCGAGCGACCGGCCCTGGTCGGCTATTGCCTGGGCGGGACGATGGCGCTGGCGGCGGCCGCGCCGAGCGGGGCGCCGGCGGTGGCGGCGATCGCCGCACCGTGGCGCTTTTCCGGCTTCCCGGACGAAGCGCGGGCGACCCTGGCCCGATTGTGGGCAAGCGCCGCGGCGACGTCGCGGGCGCTCGGCTGCCTGCCGATGGAAGTGCTTCAGAGCGCCTTCTGGAGCCTCGACCCGGCCCGGACCGTGGCCAAGTTCGAAGCCTTTGCGGAGATGGCCGAGGGGAGCGCCGAGGCGCGGGCCTTCGTCACTCTCGAGGATTGGGCGAATGACGGGCCGCCGCTGCCGCACGAAGCGGCGCGCGAATTATTCGAGGATCTTTTCGGCGCCGACGCCACCGGACGGGGCAAATGGAGTCTCGCCGATCCGGGCGCCCTCCCCTGCCCCTTCCTCGACATCGTCTCGACCAGCGACCGGATCGTCCCGGCCGCCTCGGCGACCGGCTCGGGCGAGCGGCTCGAGCTTGCGCAGGGGCATGTCGGGATGGTCGTCGGCGGACGCTCGGAGGCGGCCTTGTGGGAGCCCCTCGCGGGCTGGCTTTCCCGCCATGCGGGGCGGTGCTAGGGGCGGCCCCACACAACCCCGGTTGAATTGGGGACACGTACTTTTTCGCGAAAAAGTACGTGTCCCCCCGGCACAGGAGCCACCCGCATGCCCTCACCCACCGACGTCGTCATCACCGCCGCCAAGCGCACCCCCGTGGGCTCGTTCCTCGGCGCCTTCGCCTCGACCCCCGCGCACGAGCTCGGGCGGATCGCGATCGCCGCGGCGCTCGAGCAGGCCGGGGTTGCGCCGGAGGAGGTGAGCGAGGTCATCCTCGGCCAGGTGCTGACCGCGGCGCAGGGGCAGAATCCGGCCCGGCAGGCGTCGATGGCGGCGGGTGTGCCGAAGGAAGTGCCGGCCTGGGGAGTCAACCAGGTCTGCGGCTCCGGGCTTCGGGCGGTCGCCCTCGCCAGCCAGGCGATCCAGACCGGCGATGCAAGCATCGTCGTCGCCGGGGGCCAGGAGAGCATGAGCCTTTCCGCCCACGCGCAGAATCTTCGCGGAGGCACCAAGATGGGCGGGCTCGAGCTCATCGACACGATGATCAAGGACGGCCTCACCGACGTCTTCAACGGCTATCACATGGGGATCACCGCCGAGAATCTGGCCGAGCAATATCAGGTGACGCGCGACGAGCAGGACGCTTTCGCCACCGCTTCCCAGAACAAGGCCTCGAAGGCCCGCGCCGAGGGCCGCTTCCGCGACGAGATCGCGGCGGTGACTGTGAAGACGCGCAAGGGCGAGACGGTCGTCGACGCCGACGAATATATACGCGACGGGGTCGAGCAGTCGGCTCTGGCCGGGCTTCGCCCGGCCTTCCGCAAGGACGGCACCGTGACCGCCGGCAACGCCTCAGGCCTCAACGACGGCGCCGCCGCCCTGGTGGTGATGAGCCGCGAGGAGGCCGAGCGCCGCGGCGCTACGATCCTCGCCCGGGTCGCCAGCTGGGCCTCGGCCGGGGTGGATCCGTCGATCATGGGCATCGGACCGGTGCCGGCGACGCGGCGGGCGCTTCAGAAAGCCGGCTGGACGGTCGCCGACCTCGACCTCATCGAAGCCAACGAGGCCTTCGCCGCGCAGGCGCTGGCGGTCGGCAAGGAGCTCGGCTGGGGCTCGGATCGGGTCAACGTCAACGGCGGCGCGATCGCCATCGGCCATCCGATCGGAGCGAGCGGCGCCAGGGTGCTCACCACGCTCCTGTACGAGATGGGCCGCCGTGACGCGAAGAAGGGCCTTGCGACCCTGTGCATAGGCGGCGGAATGGGCATCGCGCTTTGCGTCGAGCGCTGACCTGAAGACCCGGGCTCGGAACCACCGAAGGTCCTGCCAAGGCGCTGTTGCAGAACGGTTACACTCGCTGAACTTTCGATGAACGCCCGTCGCCCCAACCTTGCGCCGGTGGGCTGAATCGTCTCTGCGTTTATGCAGAAGCCGTGCGCAGCAAGCTCGGCTGATTAAGAGGGATGATTCGGGATGAGAAAATTTGGCCTGCTGGGCACGAGCGCGCTCGGCTCTTTTACGTTTATCGGACTGTCCATCGCTCTCGCGAGCCCTGCCTTCGCGCAGGAAGTCGCTGAGGACGACGCCACGGCTCAGGGCCAGGTCGGCGACAGCGAGCAAGAGATCGAATCGGGCACCACTGCCGACTCCTCGGGCCCGAGCCAGGAGATCACCGTCACGGGTTCGCGCATCCGCCGTCCCAACCTCGAATCGGCCGTTCCGATCACCTCGATCGGCGGCGAAGAGTTCTTCCAGACCGCCTCGATCTCGGTCGGCGACGTGCTGAACGACCTGCCGCAGCTGCGCAACACGTTCAGCCAGCAGAACTCGACCCGCTTCCTCGGCACCCGCGGCCTCAACCTCCTCGACCTTCGCGGCCTCGGCACTCAGCGTACCCTGGTGCTGGTCAACGGCCGCCGCCACGTCGCCGCCGACGTTCTCAACAACGCCACGTCGCCGGACACGAACACCTTCCCGACCGACCTGATCGAGCGCGTCGACCTCATCACCGGCGGCGGTTCGTCGATCTACGGTTCGGACGCGATCGCGGGCACCGTCAACTTCATCCTCAAGGATAATTACGACGGCTACCAGGTCCGCGCCCAGGGCGGCATCTCGAAATATGGCGACGCCGCCGCCCGCTACGTCTCCGTGCTGGCCGGCAAGAACTTCGCCGGCGATCGCGCCAACATCGCGGTCAACGTCGAATATGCCACCCAGGACGATTTCTACGCCGCGAACCGCGGCCCGCTGGCGCAGGTCGACGGCTTCCTCGTCATCGACACCGATCCGGCCGGCCTCGTCAACGGTTCCGACGGCATGCCCGACCGCGCCTTCTTCCGCGACATCCGCTCGACGACGATCGCGATCGGCGGCCTGACCAACATCCGCCAGCCCGCCGGCGCCACCGCGCTCTGCGGACGGGACGCCACCACCGGCACCGCCGCGACCAATTCCTTCGCCTGCACCAGCCTGTTCGACGCGAACGGCAACCTGGTCGCGCAAACGGGCGGCCGCGTCGGAATCGGCCCGAACGGAAGCTTCATCGGCGGCAATGGCTATAGCGGCCGCGAGAACCGCCTCCTGGCGCTCTCGCCGACCCTGGAGCGCTGGTCGGTGAACGTGCTCGGCCACTTCGAGATCTCGCCGGCCATCGTGCCCTTCTTCGAAGCCAAGTACGTCCGCGCGGACGCCTCCGGCTCGCAGAGCGGTCCCTTCTTCTCGACGGGCCAGACGCAGGCCGACGCCATCTGCATCGAGGGCTTCAACGACCGGTCGTATCTCGGCAATCAAGGCGCCGGTGTGCAGTCGTGCGCGAACCAGAGCTTTTTCACCAACCGCGAAGGCGTCCGGCTGGACAATCCGTACCTCAACGCGGGGGCCCGCGCGATCCTCACGACGCAGATCGTCACTGCGATCAACGGCGGCATCAACCCGAACACGGGTGGGGCCATGAACGCTGCCGCCCGGACGACAGCGCTCGCCCAGGTCGCGGACGGGTCGTTCCGCTTCAACGTGCGCAAGAACTATGTCGAGCTGGGCATTCGCGACGAGCTTTTCCGTCGCGAGACCTATCGGGCCGTCGTCGGCGTCAAGGGCGATTTCTGGGACGACTGGAACTACGAGATCTCCGCCAATTACGGCGAGCATCGCGAGCTCAACACGATCACCGGCAACATCAACTCCCAGCGCTTCCTGCTGGCGAACGACACGGTCCGCGTCGACGGCGTGATCCGCTGCCGCTCGCAGGTCGATCCGCGTTATGCGCCCCCGGGCAGCGACTATGGCGGCAACGACGCCGTGCTCGCGGCCGATGTCGCGGCCTGCGTTCCGCTCAACCCGTTCGGCGATCAGGCTTCGTCGCAGGCGGTTCGCGACTATCTGACGGTCGACTCCAAGGCGACCGGCAAGATCACGCAGCTCGTCCTGGGCGGCTTCGTGGCCGGCGACTTCAGCAATTTCTTCGAGCTGCCCGGCGGCCCGGTGGCCTTCTCGGTCGGCGCTGAATATCGCCGCGAGACTCTCCGCTACGATCTCGACGACCTGACCCAGGCCGGCTACGCCTTCTACAACGCCATTCCGACCTTCGGGTCGGTGCCGTTCGGGGTGAAGGAAGCCTTCGCCGAGCTCAGCATTCCGATCCTGAAGGACCTTCCGCTCTTCCAGGAGCTGACGGTTTCCGGATCGGCCCGCGTCTCCGACTATAAGGGCAACGACAAACTGGTCTGGACCTACGGCGGCGAAGTCACGTGGCGGCCGATCCAGGATATCCGCTTCCGCGCCTCCTACAACCGCGCCGTCCGCGCTCCGAACCTGAGCGAGCTCTATTCGGCTCAGGGCCAGAACTTCGCTCCGGGCTTCTCGGATCCCTGCTCGGCGAATTTCATCGGCACGGGCTCCAGCACGCGTGCAGCCAATTGCGCTGCGGCGGGCGCTCCGGCGGGCTATAACTTCATCTACAGTCAGTCGCTCGACTACGTCTCCGGCGGCAACCCGAACCTGGTTCCGGAGGAATCGGACAACTACACCGCCGGTTTCGTTCTGACGCCGCGTTTCGTCCCCGGTCTGTCGATCTCGGCCGACTATTACGACATCACGGTGAACGGCGTGATCGCCTCGGTGCTCCCCCAGACGATCGTGAACCAGTGCTACGACTCGCCCACCCTGCAGAACCCCTTCTGCGACCAGTTCCAGCGTGCTGGACCTGGCGGCGGTCCGAACGGCGAAGAGGCGTTCCGGATCATCGAGGGCTCGCTCTTCTCCGGCGCACTGAACTTCGCCAGCCTCAAGGTTCGCGGCGTCGACACCGAAGTGGCCTATCGCAAGAAGTTCGACTGGGGCACCGCGAGCCTTCGCGCCACCTGGACCCACGTCCTCACGAACCGCCAGTTCCTCAACCCGACCGATCCCACCTTCGCCAACTCGGTGATGAGGGAGCTGGCCGATCCGCAGGACGAGGTGAACGCCAATATGAGCATCAAGGCCGGCCGTTACACGCTCGGCTACCAGGTGCGCTATATCGGCGAGCAGTACCTCAACACCTACGAGGACTATAACTCGATCAACGGTCAGCCCCCGCAGAATGCCGATTACGCTGACATCCAGACCTACCCGGCCGTCTTCTACCACGACGTCCGGCTCGGCATCGATGTCACGGAGCGGTTCAACTTCTACCTGGGCATCGACAACATCTTCAATCGCTTCCCGCCGTTCGGTCTGACCGGCGTCGGCGGCGGCTCGGGCATCTATGACAACAAGGGCCGCAACTTCTACGCGGGCGTCATTGCCAAGTTCTAAGAAGAGACGACCTAAAGCTGGGCCGGGGCATCATGCCCCGGCCCTTTTTTTGTGCCCCGCGCTCGCTTAGGGTCCGTACTCAATACCCGCAACGGTCGGGATCGCCCGGAGAAGGCCGCCGGCAAGAAGGGCGGCGCAGGCCGGGCTGGGTGCCCGGACAAGCCGCTCGACGTGGCCGGCGGCCTTCTCCGGGCGACCGCGAAGGGGTCCCCACAAAGTACTACTTTGTGGGGTGCCCCGAAGCGGCGGGCGGATTTTGGGCCAGGGCCACGT
>Ga0190273_10000386_pt1 | contig 17367 bp, 20 predicted proteins | sample Popmic504IS_FD_134513 | JGI IMG/M metagenome (GOLD analysis project Ga0190273, IMG submission 134513) | Populus adjacent soil microbial communities from riparian zone of Shoshone River, Wyoming, USA - 504 IS | ecosystem: Environmental > Terrestrial > Soil > Riparian zone > Trees stand | place... | reverse complement strand
GGTGAGCAGGAGTTCTACCAGTCGCGCGGGCTGACCAACGAGCCGGGTCGCTGCCCGGAGTGCCGCCGCGCGCGTAAGCAGTCCGGCGGCGGCGGTGGTGGCGGCTTCGGCGGCGGCGGCGGCGGTGGCTTCCGCGGCGGCGGTGGCGGCGGTGGCGGCGGAATGCCTCCCCAGGTCGTCGGCCAGGGCAAAGGCGTCGTCAAATTCTTCAACGGCCAGAAAGGCTTCGGCTTCATCGTCCGCGACGATGGCGGCGAGGACGTGTTCGTGCACATTTCGGCGGTCGAGCAGGCGGGCCTCACCGGCCTGGCCGACGGCCAGCCGCTGGAGTTCACGCTCGTCGATCGCGGCGGCCGGGTCTCGGCGACCGACCTCAAGATCGAGGGCGAGCCGATGCCGGTGCAGGAGCGGGCTCCCCGCGAGGATCGCGACGGTCCCCGCGGCGGCGGCTATGGGGATCGCGCCGGCCCCGGCGGCGGCGGGCCGCAGCGCCAGCTGACCGGCGAGAAAGCCCAGGGCACGGTCAAGTTCTTCAACGCGATGAAGGGCTTCGGCTTCATCAGCCGCGACGACGGCCAACCCGACGCCTTCGTCCACATCTCGGCGGTCGAGCGGGCCGGCATGGTCAGCCTCAACGAGGGCGACCGGGTCGAGTTCGAGCTCGAGGTCGACCGGCGCGGCAAGACCGCGGCGGTGAACCTGCAGCCGATCCAGTAAGAGTCCTTCACGGGGCGAAGGAAGCCCGGCCGCCCCCTGTGTCGGCCGGGCTTTTTCTTTGCCTGCGGCTCAGGCCTGCTCCGCCGGCTGAGCGGCCCGCCGCCTGAACGGGTAGAGCGACTGGGCCCGATAGCCCTGCGGCACCTCTTCCGGCACGCCGTAGCCGCTCGGCCACTTCCCCCTCGGCAGCAAATGGGTGCCGAAGAGGCGGTCGAGCAGCGGGAAATGGATCGCGAAATTCTTGTCCACCGCTTCGGCTTCGATCGCGTGATGCCAATGGTGGAAGCGCGGAGTCACCAGGAAGTGCCCGAGCCGGTCGAAATCGCCGCGCAGATTGGCGTGGACCAGCGACGAGTAGACATAGACGAAGCCGACATAGGCCTGCATCACCGACGGTGCGAAACCGAGGGTCAGAAGCGGCAGCGACGTGATCCCCCTCAGCGCCACGATCTCGATGAAGTGCATTCGCGCTCCGGCGAGCCAGTCCATCGATCGGGCGCTGTGGTGGATGGCGTGGAAGCCCCAGAGGAATGGCACCCGGTGGAAAGCGCGGTGGAACCAATATTGGGCGAGGTCGGTCAGGATCATCGCTTCCAGGAACTGAAGCGCCCAGGGCTGCTCCGCCACCGCCGCCCTGAACTCCGCGAAGCCGCCGGTCTTCGCAATGACGAAGGCGGAAGGGGCGAGCGCGAGGAAGGTGATCAGCTGCACGAGCATCGAGCTGACCAGATAATAGAACAGATCCTCCCGCCATTCGGCGCGGAACAGGCGCTGGTCCTGGCGATGCGGGAACAGTCGCTCGATCGGAGCGAACATCAGCCCCGTCGCGATCATGTTCACGGCGAAGAAATCGACTCCGAAGAACAAGCCCCAGTCGCGGCCCTCCTGCGGCTGGACCTGGGCCCCGCCGAGCAGGGTGGCGAGCAAAGTCACCGCCAGCGCCGCCGCGCCGACGCTCTTGCGCGTCCGAAGCATCAGGCTGAGCAAGGCGAGCGCGTAGGCGCCGAGCAGAACGCCGTGGACGACCGCCCGGAAGCCCGTCCAGTTGCGCAGCCGCTCGAGCTCGGGGGTCGCGAAGACGGCGGGCCAGCGCAGCGAGATCACCAGGCAGAGGCCGAAGATCGCCAGCAGGAGCGCGAAGAAGCCGGCGAACCAGCCGCTGCCGATCCGCCGCGCCGCTACCGGCGCTTCCAGGTCGCGCTGCAATTCCCTCGCCCAGTTGCGCATGTTCGCCCCCCGTTTCCAGCGGCCGGTTCATGCCCTGAGGATGGTTAAGTTTGTCCCAACCCTCGGTCGATCCCGGCGAAGCGCCAGGGCAAGGTCTCGCCGGCGTGGAAGGGCACCGCGTTCGTACCGGCTGCCGGCAGCGAGTCCGGCACCGTCACCGGCGTTCGCTCCAGCACCACCCGCCCCTCGTTCAGCGGAAGGCCGTAGAAACGGGCGCCATGTTCGGACGCGAACGCCTCCAGGCGGTCGAGCGCGCCCTCTTCGTCGAATGCCCGGGCGTAGCTTTCGAGGGCGTAGGGGGCGTTGAAGATCCCGGCACAGCCGCAGCCGGATTCCTTGCGCTCGACCGCGTGCGGCGCGCTGTCGGTGCCGAGGAAGAATTTGGGCGAGCCCGACGTCGCCGCTTTGCGCACCGCCCGGCGATGCGCCTCCCGCTTGGCGACCGGCAGGCAATAAGCGTGGGGCCTGAGGCCCCCGGCGAACAAGGCGTTGCGGTTGAGGATCAGATGCTGGGGCGTGATCGTCGCCGCGAGGTTGGCGCCCCCGGCCAGGACGAAGTCCGCGGCCTCCTCGGTGGTGATATGCTCGAACACCATCTTCAGGCCTGGGAAATCGCGCATCAGCGCCGAGAAGATTCGGTCGATGAACGCCTTCTCGCGGTCGAACACGTCCACGTCCGGATCGGTGACCTCGCCGTGGATCAGCAGCGGCATGCCCGCCCGCTGCATCGCCTCGAGCACCGGACGGATATTCCCGACGTCGGCGACTCCGTGCGCCGAGTTGGTGGTGGCGTGGGCAGGGTAGAGCTTGGCCGCCGCCCAGACGCCGCGCTCGAACCCGCCGGTCAGCTCGGCCGGGTCGGAATCGTCGGTCAGATAGCAGGTCATCAGCGGCGTGAAGCCTGGCGCGGCGGCCAGGATCCGCTCGCGATAGGCCTCCGCCATGGCCGCGGTCGTGACCGGTGGATCGAGGTTCGGCATCACGATCGCCCGAGCGAACTGCCGGGCGGTGTAGGGGGCGACCGCCTCGAGCATCGGGCCGTCGCGCAAATGGACGTGCCAGTCGTCGGGGCGGCGCAGGATCAGGCGGGTCGGTTCGGTCATGTCGCCTTGGGTTTCGGTCGATGCGTCCCTATCAAGGGGGAATGGCGGCGACCACCCTCCTCGACCGTGCGATCCTGCGTCTCTCCGGGGAGGACGTGCGCGGCTTCCTCCAGGGGCTGGTCACCCACGACCTCGCCTTGCTGGCGCCGGAGCGGCCGCTCTGGTCGGGCCTGCTGACGGCGCAGGGCAAGGCCCTGTTCGACTTCATCCTCTGGGCCGATGGCGAGGATGTGCTGGTCGACTGCGAAGCCGAAGCGGCCGGAGAGCTGGCGAAGCGGCTGACTCTCTACCGGCTGCGCCGCAAGATCGCGATCGAGCCGGTGGAAGAGTTGGCGGTGCACTGGGCGCCCGGCTCCCCGGCGAAGGCCGGGGTCCAGCCCGACGGCTCGACTGGGTCCCGGCCTTCGCCGGGAAACATTCCGGATCCACGCCTTCCTGAACTAGGCCTCCGCTGGCTTGCTCCCCCCGACGAGCCGGCCGATGGCTGGCTCGCCCACCGGCTGAGCCTCAGCGTCACCGAAGGCCGCGCCGAGCTGGGCTCCGACAAGATTCTCTGGCTCGAATGCAATGCGGCCGAGCTGAACGGGGTCAGCTTCACCAAGGGCTGCTATGTCGGCCAGGAGAATACGGCGCGGATGAACTACCGCTCGAAGGTCAATCGAAGGCTGGTGGTCGTTCCGGCGGACGAGCCCGGCCCGCGGACCCGGATCCATTATCCCGAGCTGGGGCTGGCGGTGGAGCACCGCCGGGTCGAGGATCTCGGCGACGCCCTGGTGCCGGACTGGCTGGCGGCCGCCCTCAGCCCTTCACCCACCTCACCTTCGGATCGTTGAAGTCGATCACCTCGTTCAATTCGCGGACATTGGCATAGCCGTAGCCGACGAGGTTGATGAAGGTCTGGATGTTGAGCGCGAGCCGGACCGACTTGAGCTGGACGGGCGGCGCATCGTTGCGGAAATTGTTGTTGCAATAGATGAGGATCGGCCGGTCCCTCTTGCCGATGACGGCGGCGAGGCTTTCGTCGGTGAAGTCGGTGAAGGGGAGGTTGACCGCGCCGGCGATATGGCCGCGGGCGAAGGCCGAGGCCGAGCGGGCGTCGAGGATCAGGACGTCCGGCCGCGCGGCCGCGGCGGCGAAGCCCTTCCAGTCGATAAGCCGGGTCCGGCGATAGTCCTCGACGCTGACCGTGAGGTCGCGGAAGCCGGGATAGTCGATCTGCGGATTGGCGGGGGCGGGAGAGGCGGCGAGCAGGGCGGCAAGGGCGAAATGGAGCATTGGGCTCTCCTTTCGCAGGCGAAACTAGACCGGCGAAACTGTCGCGGCCGTGAACGCCGTCAGCCGATCTCGGCGAAGGCCCGGACTGGGAAGGTGCCCATGCCGGCGACCCTGGGCGGGGCGGCGGTGAAGCGGAAGCCCTCGGTGGGAAGCGCGTCGAGACCGGTCATATGCTCGCAGATCAGGGTGCCGGCGCCGAGCAGGAGGGTGTGGACGGGGCGACGGCGGCTGCGGGTGTCGTCGATATTGTAGCTGTCGATCCCGACGAGGGCGGCGCCGCGCTCCGCCAGAAGACGGGCGGCGGATTCGGCGAGGAACGGATGGTCCGAATAATAAGCGTCGGTGCGCCAGTGGCGGTCCCAGCCGGTATGGACGAGCACCGCCTTGCCGGCGACGTCCAGGCCCTCGAACAGCTCCGCGCCGGCCTCCATCGCCCCGGCGCGGACGCAGAGGCCGTCGAGGCCGGCCAGCCGGTCGAGCGAGACGGCGGCGAGGTCGTCGCCGTCCGCGTAGCGGTGGAAAGGCGTGTCGAGATAGGTGCCGGTATTGGCGACCATGTCGATCCGGCCGATCTGGAAGCTCGAGCCGTCGTCATAATTGGCGGCCGAGGATTGCCGGTCCCAGAAGTCGCAGATGTGCGGCGCGGGCAGGCCCTTGTAGGTGACCATGCCGTCCTCGATGCGGTGGCTAAGGTCGATCAGCATGGAACATGGCCCGGCAATAGGCACGCTGAGCGGCGAAGGCCTTGGGATTCATCTTTTTGAGCTGCTTGTAGAAGCCTTCCGCGATCCGAAGGTCGCCGCTGTCGACCTGCTCCTTGGAGCGGCCCGCCTTGCGGCCCGCGTCGGCCATGATCAGGCCCCAAGTCATCATGTCGGCGAACTGCTCCGACGTTGGTTCCTTGACGACCTCCATCTTGACCAGGATCGCGCAGGAGACCGCCTGATGGTAGAAAAGCTCCGGGGGCGGCTCGTATTTCGGCTCCGCCTTGGCGAGCATGGCGAGCAGCAGCAGTTCGATCATGACACGGCCTCCCCCTTCAGGCGGCGAGCTTCCTCAGCACGTAGTGGAGGATCCCGCCGGCCCGGAAATATTCGAGTTCGTTGAGGGTGTCGATCCGGACCCGGGCGGTGAAGGCGAAGGTCGAGCCGTCCGCCCTGGTCACCTGCACCTGCAGCTCCTGGCGCGGCTGGAGGTTGGCGATGCCGGTGATGGTGAAGGTCTCGGTGCCGTCGAAGATCGGGACGTCGCCGACGAACTGGAGCGGGACGACTCCCATTCCGACCAGGTTCGAGCGGTGGATCCTCTCATAGGTCTCGGCGATGACGGCCCGCACCCCGAGCAGGTTGGTGCCCTTGGCGGCCCAGTCGCGCGAGGAGCCGGTGCCATATTCCTTGCCGGCGATGATGACGAGGGGGGTGCCCTCCGCCTTGTAGCGCATCGCCGCGTCGTAGATGGGCAGGGTCTCGCCGGTCGGGATGTGACGGGTGAGGCCGCCTTCGGTGCCCGGGATCATCCTGTTCTTGATCCTGATATTCGCGAACGTCCCTCTCATCATCACTTCGTGATTGCCTCGCCGGGCGCCGTAGGAGTTGAAGTCGGCGCGGCTGACCTGGTGCTCGGAGAGGTAGGTGCCGGCCGGGCTGTCGGCCTTGATCGCGCCGGCGGGGGAGATGTGGTCGGTGGTGATGGAATCGCCGAAGATCGCCAAGGGCCGCGCGTCCGCGATGTCCGACGGCGGCACCGGGGTCATCGTCATGCCCTCGAAATAAGGCGGGTTCTGGATGTAGGTCGAGCCCGCCGACCAGGCATAGGTCTCGCCCCCCGCGACCGGGATCGAGCGCCACTGCGCATCGCCCTTGTAGACGTCGGCATAGCGGGCCCGGAACATGTCGCCATGGACGTGGGCGTCGATCAGCCGGCGGATCTCGTCGTTCGAGGGCCAGACGTCCTTGAGGAAGACCGGCTGCCCGTCCGAGCCGGTGCCGAGCGGCTCCTCGATCATGTCGCCCGCGACCGTGCCCTTCAAGGCGTAGGCGACGACGAGCGGCGGCGAGGCGAGGTAGTTGGCGCGGACGTCCGGCGACACCCGGCCCTCGAAATTGCGGTTGCCGGAGAGGACCGAGGCGGCGACGAGATCGTGCTTGGCGATGGCCGCCGAGATCGGCTCGGGCAGCGGCCCCGAATTGCCGATGCAGGTGGTGCAGCCGTAGCCGACGAGGTCGAAGCCGATCGCGTTCAGATCCTCCGAGAGGCCGGCGCGATCGAGATAGTCGGTGACGACCTGGCTGCCCGGCGCAAGCGACGTCTTCACCCAGGGCTTCGAATCGAGCCCCCTGGCGCGCGCCTTGCGCGCGACGAGGCCGGCGGCGATCAGCACGGCCGGGTTGGAGGTGTTGGTGCACGAGGTGATCGCGGCGATGACGACGTCGCCATGGCCGAGATCGGGAACGGCCGGATCGCCCGGGCAGGGATGGCGCTGGTCGAGCTCGCCGAGCGCATGGCCATATTCCTTGGTGAAATTGGCGATGAACTCCTCGTCCACTCGCGACAGCACCACCTTGTCCTGCGGCCGCTTCGGGCCCGCCAGCGACGGCTCGACGCTGTCCATGTCGAGCTCGAGCGTGTCGGTGAAGAGCGGCTCGTGATAGGCGCCGGGCTCGAGCCACAGGCCCTGCGCCCGGGCATAGGCCTCGGTAAGGGCGATCTGCTCGTCCGAGCGGCCGGTGAGGCGCATGTAGTCGAGGGTCTTGCCGTCGACCGGGAAGAAGCCGCAGGTGGCGCCATATTCGGGCGCCATGTTGGCGATGGTGGCGCGGTCGGCGACCGAGAGGGCCGAGACTCCGGCGCCGTAGAATTCGACGAAGCGGCCGACCACTCCGCGCGCGCGGAGCATCTGGGTGACGGTGAGGACGAGGTCGGTGGCAGTGATCCCCTCCTGCAGCGAGCCGGTGAGGTGGAATCCGACCACCTCGGGGATCAGCATCGACACCGGCTGGCCGAGCATCGCCGCCTCCGCCTCGATCCCGCCGACTCCCCAGCCCAAAACGCCGAGGCCGTTGACCATGGTGGTGTGGCTGTCGGTGCCGACGAGCGTGTCGGGATAGGCCACGGTCTCGCCGGTGGGATCGGCCGACGACCACACGCCGCGGCTGATATATTCCAGGTTGACCTGGTGGCAGATGCCGGTGCCGGGCGGAACGACCTCGAAATTGTCGAACGCCTTCGAGCCCCATTTGAGGAATTCGTAGCGCTCCATGTTGCGGTGATATTCGAGCTCGACGTTCTGCGCGAAGCTCTGCGGCGTTCCGAAGGCGTCGACCATGACGCTGTGGTCGATGACGAGATGAACCGGCACCTGCGGATTGATCTGCGCCGCATTCCCACCGAGCTTCGCCATCGCATCGCGCATCGCGGCGAGGTCGACGACGGCGGGCACCCCGGTGAAATCCTGCATCAGCACCCGCGCCGGGCGGTACTGGATCTCTTTGGTCGAGCTCCGCTCCTTCTGCCAGTCGACCAGCGCCTGGATGTCGGCCCGGGTGACGGTCTTGCCATCCTCGAAACGGAGCAAATTCTCGAGGAGGACCTTCATCGAGAAGGGCAGGCGGGAGACGTCGCCGAGCTGGGCGGCGGCGGCGGAGAGGGAGTAATAGGCGTAGGTTTTGGGGCCAACCTGGAGCTGGGTGCGGGTGCCTAAGGAGTTGTTGCCGACGGCGGTCATCGGAGGCCTTTCGGGTTCGGCGGGCTTTCGCTGAGGCGAAAACACATCAGGATGTGATTTGGGGCGGCTCTAGCAAGGGCGCCAGCGGGGGGGAAGGGCGAGGGCCATCATGCTGAACTTGTTTCAGCATCCAGGGTCGAGAGCGTCCGTGCGGGTGGAGGACTGGACCTGCGAAACAAGTTCAGGGTGACGACAAAAGTTGCGAAAAGCGGTGAGCCAATCGGCGACGTCTCTTGAAAAGCAAGCAGAAGAGGCGTAGATGGGTCTTCAAGGAGTCGCTCGTGAACGAGATCACCAGAGTACCTGCCAAACGCCCGGCTCCAGGCCGAGCCAGGCGCGCTCCGGCCGACATGAGCTGGGTGGATCGGCTTGAGCCGCTCGACCCCGACGCGGCGGCGGCGGCGCTCGATCGACCGGGTCCGGACAGCTACGAGCGGCGCGGCCTCAAACTGGATTGATGCGCTACTCGCTCGACACCAATGCGGTCATCGGCCTGATGGAAGGGAGGCCTCCAGGCCTCAGGGACAGGATCAAGCGCCTTTCTTCGGACGAGGCCGGTATGTCCACCGTCGTGCTCCACGAGTTGGTCTGGGGCGCCTGCAAAAGCGAGCGGGTGGACGAGAATCTGGAGCGGCTCGGGCGCCTCCGCCTGCCGATCGTCGAGTTCGGTGACGAGGATGCCCATGCCGCCGGCCGGGTCCGCGCCGACCTCAACCGCAAGGGAACCCCGATCGGGCCATACGACCTGCTGATCGCCGGTCAGGCGCTGGCGCGCGGCCTGACGGTGGTGACGGGCAACGTGGGGGAATTCGCGCGAGTAGAGGGGCTGGCCGTGGAGAATTGGGTCGGATGAGCAGGGAGCGGATCCACCCGGAGACTGGGGAAACGCTGCACCGCGGGATTCGCCGGCAGACCGTCCGCTACGGCTCGCTGACGCGCGAGTTGGAGGTGTCAGGGTGGTATCCCCAACAAGGCGATGAGGGTGTGCATACGGGTACGGACCTGGCGGAGGCGGACCGCGTCTTTCGTGAGCTTCGCGACCAATATTCGGCCCATGTCCGGCAGGCGCGCAAGCGGCTGAGCTGAGCCAGGAGGAAGCGGGCCGGATCATCGGCGGCGGCAAGCGGGCGTTCCAGAAATATGAGAGCGGCGCGACTCCGCCTTCGGATGCGGCGGTGGGGCTGATCGACTTGCTGATCCGGCATCCGGAGGAGGTGGAGACGTTGCGGGCGATGCGGGGCTGAGGTTGGGTATCGGCCTTCATCCACAGCTTTGGGGAGCATGCGAAGCAGGGTGAGGTAATGGTGGAGTTTGTGGGCGAGGTGCCGGGGCGGGGGTTCGTGTCGCGGGCTTATTTTATCGAGGATTATGCGAAGGCGGGGGAGAAGCCGTTTTAGGGGTGACGGACTTGCCATCCTCGAAGCGGAGCAGGTTTTCGCTAGGACCCTCATCGAGAGGGGGGCGCGGGAGACTGGCTGTGATCTAAACTACTGCACATCTCCAAGCAAGTTCGCTACCGCGAACTGTTCAAGCTGCGTGTATGTTGGTGCCAGAACATCGATCATCGGTCGGGGCTCGCCTCGGTACCATTTGTTTGCCTTTCCGCGCGTCTTTCGAGACTTCTTTTGAAAAATGTCGCGATAGCGCTGAGGCGAAATGCCCAAGAATGGCATGAATGAGACCTTTGATGTACTAGGACGTTCGATTTCTATTTCGTTTTTATGAAGCTCTTTAGCTTTGCTCTTCGGGTACGGCTCCATATAGATCACCCGCTTTATTCCGGCTGCAATTATGTGTTTCGTGCAATTGTGGCATGGGAATGTCGTGACGAATAAAACAGCTCCCCGCAGCGATACCCCGGAGCGCGCGGCATCGCATATCGCCCCCATTTCCGCGTGAACAACGCGACCGTATTCTGTTAGGTCACCCACATACGATCCCTTCAGGCATCCAGCACCGGGCTGTCGATTGTCCTCGGCGGGCGCGCTCAAGAGGCTGTCGACGAACTCTGCGGAGGCTCCCGCCGCTTTGGCAGCCGGCGACAGCAAGCCGGCGTCTGACAGGCGCTCAAGGAGATCGCGGACCGTCTCGCGCTTCAAAATATCATTTGGATCATAACCGATTTTTATGTCTCGAAAGTCTGGTTCTTCACCGTCCCAATATGTGCCGCCGAACGCGCGTGGAACCTCGTTACAGCCTTGTGTCAGAAGGAGCCCTTCCTCCGAGAACGAAGCCGCACCTACCTGGCGAGATAGGTCGGAAGAACGAAATGACGCACTTTTCGCGGCATACATACCGTATTCGCTCTTCGTCGGTGCCACCTCGTTGAGGCCGAAAAAAGCGTTTATGAAGCGGGCAACCTTATCGCCCATCGCGCTCTTCGCGATTCCATCGACAAAGACGTCGGCCAGCGGAAACGTATCGCGAAGGTGCTGCCCGAACTGATTTCCCTCTTCGTCGGTATCTCGGAAAATTAGGTCTTCGGCAAATTTGCTTATCTCGACAGGTGAGGTTCCGATTGGCATCTGGCGTTTAAGGGCATCCTCGAGGATGCCTTTCCGATCGGCTTCCGAACCATAAGCCGAAATCAGTACGAACTGGCGCCCATAGACCTCCCGCAGCAGTTCGACCTCCTCAGGCCGCTTCACTTGGCGAATTATGTAGGCGGCGCGGGCTGCGATGGGCTCATATTCTGGCGTTTCTGCCACCAGCTTCCCAGGGGCCGCCAGCGGTAGCCGGGCAACCTCACGTTGCTCCGCTGCTAAAAAGTTTCTGCGCTCCCGGCGAATTGCGTCGATTGCAATTCGCATGAGGATAGCGGGGTCCCGGTGCTTCTCACAGACGGCGCTTGCGTGAGCCATTTTGTAGAGAATCGAATGGTAGAAATCGGTCTTGCGGGTTTTTCGAACCGAGGTTTGATAACTGGATATCTCGTCGGTAATGCGAATTCCGACACTCTTATATCCAACGGCTTTGAGCGCGTCTGAGATTGCAGCGCCAACCCCGTCAATATCGATCCCGATCGGACCTGCGATCCCGAAAACCAGCTCCGGGTACCGGAGAGCGTAAAAAGTTTTCGACATATCGCGCAAGCACCCCCAAGGCCCCTAGGCAGCTTGGAAATGAGTGTTACTGTGTTGTTTGCGTAAAGGGGAGATGGTTATGCGCGATCCCACAAACGATAAGATCCAACGTCTATCGACGACGGCCGACCGGCTGGCGAGGCAGATGGGAGCGACGTTTGTGCCTGTTGATTCCAAACGTGCAGATTACGAGAGGAGGGAGCGCGCCATGGCTGGCCCTGACAGGCGGAATGATCTCCCTCGTTGATCCCTTCAGCGGACGAGAAACGCCTACTCCCGAGGCGGGATGACTCCGCCGGCGAGGTGGCCGCTGTCGATAAACAAAATGCCCTTCGCCTCAAGGGCGTGGCGCATTTTCTGAATTTGTGTCGGCATGACCGATTCTCCGCCTTCGAAGCGCGCGACAGTGCGCCAGCTGACGCCAGAGGTGGCGGCGAGCTCTGTTTGCGTCCAACCAAGCCCTGCTCGTGCCATTCGGCACTGGCGCTGGTTCATGATGTCAGTTTTTCTACAAGAGCCACTTGACGATTACGGTCCTATCTGTCAGTAAATCAACAATACAACTTAGGTCCCACCCGATCGGCGAGAGACCCTTGGTCATGGCTTCCAGGGAGCATAGCTTTACGCGTCGGGCACTTCTAGGCGCTGCAGCCGTGGCGGGCATTTCCCTCCCGTTGTGGGGGAGGGTCAGGGGTAAGGCCGCGGTTGATCCGGCTGGCGGTCTGGAGGCCGTGGGCCCCGCCTCGGACCTCTCCCCCGCCCTGCCCTTCCCGATCGAGATGGAGGGCAGCTGGGCCGAGTTGCTCAGGCGCTTCCGATGTATCGACTTCGCCAAGGAGCGGTTCGAGGAGGCGAGCTCGGCGAGGGCTTACGGGCCGGGGCGGCGGCCGTTCGAGGAGCAGGAGGCGCTGGACGAAAGGTTCGGGGAGATTGTCGACTCGGCCGATGAAGCGATGCTGGCGCTGCTGGAGGCGTCGGCGCCGGACCTGGAGGCGCTGGCGGTGAAGATCTCGCTGATCTGCGATCATCTCGTGTGGGAGATGGCGGGCGGGGAGGATTGCCTCGTGTGGCTCGAGGCGGATGTGCGGCGGCTGGCGGCGCGCGGATAGGCGCTCGTTTCCCGGCGGAGGCCGGGATCCAGCTCTTCTTCTCTTCTGGGCCCCGGCCTGCGCCGGGAACAAGGGACGCCACGGGCGGCCGTGAATGGGCCCCATGAAAGTAGTACTTTCATGGGAACCCCGTCGAAGCGGCTCGCTCCGCCTTGGACGGAGCGCCCGCCCGGCCGCGCGGGGGTGAGTCCTGGCGTAACGCGGCGATTGCGGCGCAATCGGCGCGTTGCGCAGGCTCGCCCGGTGCGGAACAAAAAAAGAACTTTCAATCCGGGAAATGGTTTGAGACAATCCGAATGTGGCGAATCGAGTCGGCGGGGGTGGGGCCCCCGCCGGCTTTAACGCCGGCTTTGGCGAGGAGAGGACGATGGCGCATCGGGGCTGGAAACGGGACGGCTTCACTCCGGTGAAGAAGGCGGAGGCCCGGGTCGAGGCGCTGTCGGCCCACGGCATCGGGGTCCGGGCGGCGCAGGCGGCGGGGCAGCCTGCGGAGTCGGGACAATGACCATCGAGAGCCGGTTGACCGAGTCGGACTGGGCCGAGTTCCGGCGGGCCCGGATCGCCGACCACGTCGCGCTCGGGCTTCCCGAGGCGGCGGCCGCGGCGGCGGCGGCGCGGGCCGAGGCTCGGACCAAGGCGCGGCTCGAATGGATGCACGGGCGGTTCGAGCGGATGACGGAGCTGTGGACCCTGCTCGGCCGCTACTGGGCCGATTTCGCCGAAGCGCATCCCGAGATCGACCTCGAGGAGCCGGACGATCGCGACCTGCCGCTGCTGATCGATCCGCCCGAGCAGGCCGAGCTCGAGGCGGTGGAGGCGGAGATCGCGGCGGCGCGCGACCGCGACGTCTGGCCCCGGCATCTGTATTTCGACGAGGTCTGAAGGGGGAGCTCCGGCGGGAGTTCGGATGCGCGGTGCGGGCTGGAATTTTTCAACGCAACGACGCGACGACGCAACGAGCGCGGAGCGCTCACCAACTATGAGCATATCCGGAGGCGAGGCGGCGTCGGTGGCCGGTGAGTGAGACGCTTCGCGGAATCTTTGCGTCGTCGCGTCGTCGCGTTGAAAAGTCGACCAGCCCTGTCGCCCGAGGGCCGGCACGAGAACCACTTCCGGCTTAGCGTTCGAACGCTTCCAGGATCGGGCACGGGCCCTTCGTTCCCGCCGCGCAGGCCTTGCTCAGGCGGGTGAGGGCGGAGCGAGCCGCCTCGAGCTCGGCGATCTTCGCCTCGAGCGCGGCGAGGCGCTCGCCGGCGAGGGTCCGGACGCGGGCGCGGTCCTGGCCGGAATCGAGGGCGAGGAGCTCGCCTATCTCCTCCAAGGTAAAGCCCGCGGCCTGGGCCCGGCGGATGAAGAGGAGGCGGCGGACGTCGGCGGGGCCGTAGCGGCGCACGGCGCCGGCGCGGGCGGGCTCGGCGAGCAGGCCGCGGCGCTGGTAGTAGCGGATCGTCTCGACCCCGACTCCGCCGGCGGCGGCGAGCCTGGCGATGGTCATGTCGGCCATGAGCAATCCTTTCCGGCGGGAACGCCCTCTCCCGCGCGGGGCGGGAGAGGGCTGGAGGCTCAGTTGCAGCCGCAATTCCTGCAGGCGCAGGGGTTGCAGCGGCAGCCGCCGCGGGCCGGATTGCAGGCGCAGGGGGCTTTGGTTTCGGTCGTCATGGTCTTTCTCCTGAACGGGCCGGAGCGGGATCGCTACGGCCGCGAATCGCCCTATAGCGTCCGTACCGTGGTACGGAGTCAAGCGGCGGATTTGGAGCGGCCGGCGGGGCGGGTTATCGAGGGCGCCAGGGAGAAAAGCGATGAGCAACACCCTCCAGATCACCCCCTTCATGCACGTCCGCGACCTGGCGGGAGCGACCGCCTTCCTCGAGGAGGTGCTCGGCTTCGAGACGCGGGTCAGGATGCGCGATTATGCCTATCTCGAGCGCGAAGGGGCGGGGCTCAGGGTGCTCGAGGCGAGCGACGCGGTCGTGTTTCCGGCGGATTGCGGGCGCTTCGCTTATTATATCGACGTCCGCGACGTGGATTCGGTCCATTCCGAACTGAAGGCCAAGCTCGATACCCTGCCGGAGGGGCATGTGCACGGGCCGGCGGACAAAAGCTACGGGCAGCGCGAGCTCATCGTGCGGGCCCCGGACAATCAATTGCTCGTGTTCGGGGCGGCGCTCGCCGGCTAGGGCGCCGGCTAGCGCGCCGCCTTGCGAAGGCCGGGCCGAAGCGGGGTGACGCGTGGGCGCGATTCCTTGAGCTGCTCGATCTCCTCCTCCTCGAGCTCCTCGATCCCGGCAAGCTCGTCGCGGGCGCGGCGGGAGGCGAGGACGAGCTCGTCCAGCTTGGCGTGGAGGGCGACGTCGCGGCGATGGGCCTCCTTCTCGCGCTGGTTCTGACGGTTGAGGACCATCTGGGTGAGGGTGATGGCGAGGATCGAGAGGCCCGCCGTCAGCCAGTCGACCCGCCAGGCGAGGACGAACCAGAGGATACAGACCAGCATCAGGCCGACCTGGGCGAACGGATGGGCGGAGACGTCGGCGACTTTCTCGGAAAGCCAGCAGCCGACCGCTTCGAGGCGGGTTTGGCCGTCAGACATACGCTTACACTCCCCTTCCTGGGGCGAAAGCGGATTAACGTGGGTTGTTAATCTGCGTTCCCTGCGGCGCGGCGGAACGAGGCGGGCGCGGGACGATTCGGCGTTGAGGCCGCCCGCAGGCCGGCCTGGACGGACTCGCTCAGCCTAGCACTGATGGTTGCAGTTGCCGTGGCTGTGGCCGTTGTTGCCGTTGTTGCCGTTGCCGTTGCCGTTGCCGTTGCCATTGCCCGGAGGCGGCGGAGGCGGAGGCGGCGGAGGCGGAGGCGGCGGCGGCGGCGGCGGCGATGGCGGCGGCGGCGGCGGGGGCGATGAAGGCGGCGGCGATGGAGGCGGCGGCGGCGGCGGCGTGCCGCCTGCGCTGGTCGTGCTCGCGGGAACTTCGTTCTCGGGCACCGCGCCGTCCATCTGCGTATAGACCTTGCGGCTGTCGCGCAGCGTGACCGGGCCGACGTCGAAGAAGATGAAGTCGAGCGGCACCTGATATTCCATCTCGATCTCGATGAAGTCGTTGCCGTTGTCGTCGGTGTCGCGCTCGATGACGATGTCGGCCTTGGCGACTCCGTTGGTGCGGGCGATCCGGTCGTTGACCGCGGCGAGGATGACGGAATCGTCCTGGGGCACCGGCCAGACCGAGGCCACTCGGGCGCCCGAGGCCAGAGCGTTCTTCATGTCCGCATTGGCGTAGAACAACCTGCCCATCTGGCTGATGCCGATGACGAACGAGATCAGCACCGGGGCGACCAGCGCGAACTCGACCGCGCCGACCCCCCGATGTTCACGGCGAAGCCGGGTCAGCATGGTTGTGTTGCGGACCGCCAGCGCCAGCTCGGCGCCGGATCCCTGCTTGTCGCGACGAAGAAGCCGTTTCAGCATCACTGTGTCCTCAAGGTTCCGCTGGCCGCCATCGGGATGGAATCGTAATAGAATTCACCGGTGAAATTCTTGGTCACCCGGACCTTCAGGTAGCGGGCGACATCCTCGCCGCCGGCGCAGGTGGCGTTGATATCCTTCGGATCGCCGCCGTCGCATTCAAGCCAGCGGGTGAGGGTCACCCTGGCCTCCGGCACGCCGGCGGCCTCGGCGACCTCGGTCTTGACGTAGCTGTAATCGACGTCGCCGGAATCGGCGGCGGCGACGGCCGGCCGCGCCTGGACGAGCTCGAGGCCGCGATTGACCGCCTGCTGGAGCGTGAAGCGCTCGGCGAGACCGCGGCTGAGGTCGATCATGCCCATGGTGAGGAGGGCGAGGAACGGCGCCAGGAAGCCGAACTCGATCAGGCTGGTGCCGCGCTCGTCGCTGGCCAGGGTGAAGAGCCGCCTCATCCGACGAGCCTCACGACGGCCTGGTTGAAGGACGAGGACCCGGTGTCGTCGCATTGGTTGCGGATGGAGGCGCCGCCCCGGAACTTGAGCTTCTGGCCGACCATCTGCAGGCAGTTCACGTTCATGCTGGAATTTCCCGCATAGGTGATGTCGGAGGTCGGGAAGTACATCGCTCCCGTCAGGTTCGAATCGGCGCCGCCGTTGATCTTGATCTCGATGTTCGAAGCTCGGCGGTCGCGGTAGAAGAGCACGCCCTTGAGGTCGCCGCTTTCCGGAGCGCTGAGGTTCAGCTTCGACTGCGAGTTCATGATGAGATCGCCGGCCGCGCCGTTGTCGCCCGACATCACGAAGGTGATCCCGCTCGCGTTGACATCGCCCTTGAAGTCGATGTCGCCGCCCCAGATCGTGATCTGATCGACATGGGCCGGGATGTTCAGGGTGCCGCTCGGCGGGACGCTCGCGGAGAGGAAGCATTGGTGGGCCGCGGCCGTGAAGACCGTGTCCGGGCCAAGGGTGCCGCTGCATCCGGCCGGCGGCTTGGTCGGATTGGGCAGATAGGCGAGCGGATCCTTCTGGGCCGCGGAGTGCGGCTGGAGCACCGTCGGCCGGTTGAAATTGTTCGAATCGCCGTCGAGGCCGCCGACGGCCGCGATCGGAGTGGCGGTGATCGACGAGGAACCGCCGGCGGTGACGCATTGCGCCCCGGTGCAGTTGCTCTTCATCCCGCAGCCGAGATTGATATCCGAATTGCCGTTGACGTCGATGCCGGCGTCGGGGCCGTCATAGAGCGAGATCATGCAGAATTCGCCGTCGTTGACGAGCGCCGCGGTGGCGTCGGCGACCATCGTCGTCGGGTGCTTGGTGAAGATCGACAGGAAGGGCAGGGTCCGGGTTGCGGTCAGCTTCACCCGTACGGTGCGGTCGAAGCCGAGCCGGGGTCCGACCGTGATCGCCTCTTCCTGGGTCAGCGTCGGGAAGGCGTTCTTGTCGAGGTCGCGGTGGATTGCGTCATGCTCGTCATCGTCGAGGGACAGCGCATAGGCGCCGGCGATCGCGCTCGAGTCGGCGGCGCGCTGAAGCTGGCGCTTCCAGACGCCGAGCTGGATGGTGTCGACGGCGAAGGCGGCGGAGCCGAGCAGAAGCGGCATCACCGCCGCCGCGACCACGAACACGTTGCCGCGCTCGCTCGAAATGAGATCCCTAAGCCAGCTCAATGCCCT
>Ga0190273_10000385_pt1 | contig 17373 bp, 15 predicted proteins | sample Popmic504IS_FD_134513 | JGI IMG/M metagenome (GOLD analysis project Ga0190273, IMG submission 134513) | Populus adjacent soil microbial communities from riparian zone of Shoshone River, Wyoming, USA - 504 IS | ecosystem: Environmental > Terrestrial > Soil > Riparian zone > Trees stand | place... | reverse complement strand
TCGATCCCAAGCGTATAGCCGATCGGGCCCACCAGGCCGCTGATCGAGGCTTCTCCGCCGAACGGGCTCGGGCGTCCGCCGGGCGCCACCAGTTGAGGGCGCCAGGTGTACTGGCCGCGCCTGCCTTTCGGCCGGACGATCACGTTCGCCGTCTGCCCCGCGGCGCCGCTGACGCCGGCCGCCGTCCCGTCGCAGATTTCGATGCGGAGCACGTCGGCGGCCGGGACGCGGTTCAACGCCTGCTCGGCGTCGTTGGACTTGCCGGACACCCGCTGACCGTTCACCAGCACGTTGCCGCTTTCGTCGCCGAGGCCGCGCCGCTCCTCCACCACCTTGATGAGGAAGCCGGGAACCTGGTTCAGCATGTCCAGAGCCGTGTTCGGCGCATAGCGGACGAAGTCTTCCGGACGATAGATTTTCGTCACGCTGCAGGCCGTTGATGTGGGGCCGGGGACGTCCGGCTGAGCGTGTGCGACGCCGGCCGGGCTAAGGTCACCAAGCAGGCACGCGCCCGTCAGCGAGCCCATCAAAAAACGCTTCAGTCGGCCCTCTCGCGGCGGGGCTTGGCCGTTGCCGCACACGGCCATCTTCAGTTCCATTTTTCTAGTACGCCAAGGCCAACAAGCTCTCCGGCAGGGAACCGGAGAGCTTGGCTCGAAGCGGCGCTTACTTGGCGACGGTCGTCGTCTTCGGAGCGGCAGTAGACGTCGACGCTGTGGACGTCGTCGTCGTGCTGCTGGTCATCTCCGCCTTCTTTTCAGCCGCTGCGGTAATGGCGGCGTTGGCGGTGCTTTGGCCAAACTCAGCCCGGTCGGCAGGCTGCATGTGAGCCTTGGCGAAAGCGGGGGCGGCCATCGCTGAAAGGCCGATGGCGAGGGTGGCGGCGGTGGCTAGAGCGAGTCGCATGTGTATCTCCATTGCAGACAACCCCGGAGAGGGCTGCATGGAGGTACGGACCAGCGGACGCCATGGATCACTCGCTGGCTAACTTTTATGATGTCGGTGTGCGGCAAGATGGCGCGGGAGTGATCCAACCCGGGTGCGGGGCCGTATAAACGCCGATGCAGGTAGCGGTTGCAATGGAAGGCTGGACCAGTCCATCGTCGGGACAAGCGGCGCCACGACGCCATTCTCCAGCCATCAGCGCGCGTCTAGTGACAGCAAAAGTACCGCCGCGATGCCCTCATGAAGCAGCCGGCCTCGTCGTCGCGGTGGCGCAGGCCCGCGACCGCGACGCCTTCATCGAGCTGTTCACCTGGTTCGCGCCGCGCGTGAAAGGCTACCTCATTGGGCTGGGCACGCCGCCGGCCGAGGCGGACGATATCGCTCAGGAGACGCTGCTGACGGTATGGCGCAGAGCTGAGGCCTACAACCCCGACAGCGCCGGGGCGGCAACCTGGATGTTCACTATCGCCCGCAATCTCCGCATCGACGCCATCCGGCGCGAGAGGAATGTCCTGGCCTATCAACTCGACCTGAGGTCCGAACCCGAAAATGAAGCCGCCGACGAGGGCGTCCTCGACGCCGACAGGCAACAGAAGGTAGCGTCAGCCCTGGCTTGCCTTCCTGTCGAGCAGAGAGAGGTCGTCCGGCTCTCCTTCTTCCTGGACAAGCCGCACGCGGAAATCGCGCAGACGCTCGGCCTGCCGCTCGGCACTGTGAAATCGCGCGTGCGGCTGGCGCTTGCCCGCCTTCGCGGCCAACTGGAGGGCCTGCATTGAGCCCCCATAACCATCCGGACAACGAAGTCCTCTTCTCCTATGCGGCGGGAACGTTGAGGCCGGGGTTCGACCTGGTGGTCGCGGTGCACCTGGAACGTTGCGGGAGCTGTCGCGGCGCTGTCGCTTCGTTTGAAGCCGCGGCGGCTGAATTGATCGACGACTGCCCGCCGGCCGGCATGTCGCCAGCGGCCCTGAGCGCCACGCTGGCGCGGCTGGACGATGAGGAGCCTGTCGGTCCACCACCAGCGCCTGGGCCGCTGAGCGATCGCCTCCCGCTTGGCCGCAAGCGCCGGCTGCTGCCGGGCGCGTGGTCCGCGCCTGTGAAGGTCGCGCACGCCGCGGAGGACCGCGTCTATGTCGTGCGCCTGGCCAGAGGCAATGTCCTGAAGCACGGCCATGCCGGCCCGGAGTTCGGCTGCGTCCTCACCGGGTCGCTGATCGACGGCGACACCGTCTTCGGCCCGGGTGACTTCATGGCCCATGACGAGCGGCACAATCACCATCCGCGGGTGCACGGGGACGATCCGTGTATGTGCCTCTTTGCAACGACGGGACGCCTCAAGGTCGACGGCTTTATACGCCGGGTCATGCAGCATCTCGCGGACGTGTAACCTGCGCTACTGCTGATTGCGTCAGTCTGTCTCCCTTTCCTTCAGCGCGGTATGCACGCACAACAACCGGCGCTTGCATGGGGCGGCGAGCCCTAACTAGCAGAGGTGTGCCGCCAATGAGCGGCCCGCTTTAGCCCGGAAGGTGATCGAGCCTCAACCGCGGCTCCTTCCCCCGCGCAGGTGACGGTCCCTCACGCGAGGTGGCCCCGTCGTTAGCACTTTGAACCGCCCCAATGGGCCTTGAGCAGCAGGCCGATAAAGCGCCTTAGGCGCGGAATGGCGGGCTTCCGCCCGCTGCGTACAAGATCGCATTCAGGTTGCCCGTTCGAGAACCACTGGACTGACGGGCAAAGAGAGCGTCAGTCGGTGTTGCCCCCTTCGGGGCTCGTCTTGGTGGGGGCCATGGGCCTCTGCCAACAGGGACGAAAAAGATGAAGCTGCGTCATATTGAACATGAGCTCCTCGCCCTCGCTGTCGAGAGCGAGACAGCGCCTATGTTGCCCGCGCCAGAAACGATCGCCCGTGACGTGCACCGGATGATCGAGGGAGGACTTTTCGAGGTCGCCCCTGAGGCACGGGTGGCGATCACGGTTGCCGGGCGTGAAGCGCTGACCGCAGCTGGGCGGCCGCTGTGCGAGATCGACAAACCCGCCAGCGAAGAAGGCTGCCCAGAGGAGGAGGCAAGGCGCGCTTGGGATTGAGCTAGCGACCGCATTTGACTCATAACGGCGGGGTGGGAAGGTCTGCTTTAGAGGTCGTGCAAATGAAGCTGATTGGGTATCGCCTGCCTCGTTGGCCACATGCCGAAAGACCGATTGCGCATTCGCAGCCAACGTGAAAGCCTAGCGCGTGGGTTGCATCGGGGAACGCGTGTCTGGATCTGTGCAGGTGATTTCCCGCGCGCGCGCTTACAACGCGCCAGGCTCATTGGTCACATACCGTTCCGGTGGACGCCATCTTCCGGAGCGCGGTGGTGACCTATCCCAGTTGCTTGCGGGCGGCCGCGCTCCGCGTTCTCCAAAACAGGCGGGCTGACCGAATACATGCTTCCACGCCTACGCATCCTTCAGGTCGGGGACGTCCATTACCCCTCGGCCTCGACAGCCAACCGGTCAATTGACGATAAGGACGCCAAGTTCCCCGCTGTTTTAAAGGGGTCACTGTCCTCGCTTCCGTTGAAGGCGGTCGTCCAGCGCATCCATATGGAGCTGGCGAGCGGACAAGTGGACACGTTGGTGTTCATGGGCGATCTAACGGACCAAGGCGATCTTGTTGGATTCCAGGGCTGCGCCAACTATTTGATGCGGGCGCTAGAACTGGGCGCGGGCGAACGGTTCGCTGGAATTCCCGTGGGCTTCGTCCCGGGCAATCACGATGTCGACCGCAGCCTGGCAATCAGTAAAGGCCTCACAGGCAAGTTCGAGCCTTTGGCCGCAGCCATGTCCCGAGCCGGCGCCACACGGTTTGCGACAACGGATCCCATCGCTTTCGACGTTGCTAACGGCGCCGCGCAGGCGACGGTGCACCTTCTGAACAGCTGCTGGGGCTGCGGAGAGCCAGAGTATATACCGGCAGAGTTTCGCGATGCCATCAAAGCGGCCATCGACAGTGTCCTAAAGGCCGACCCCAAGGCCGCCCAAGTTTATTACGACCGCCAGCTCGACACGCCCGCGTTCGATGCTGATACCGTCGCCAGCATCGCCGCCGCCGTCGCAGACGGCCCGGCGACCTCCCTTCCCATACTGGTGGCGCACCACAATCTTCTGCCGCAACGCACCCTGAGACTGGCCCCATACACCGAATTGGTGAATTCCGGTGCACTTCGGGGTGCATTGGTAGAATGTGAGAAGCCGTGCCTGTACCTGCACGGTCATATCCACGAGGATCCGGTGGAGGTGGTCAATGTTGGCCAGAACCCCCCGCTGGTGGTCATTTCGGCACCCGAAGCCGCCGCCGGGTTCAATATTGTTGAAATCGTATTCATGCGCAGCGGCGTGCCGTTGGCGTGCGAGGTTATTCCCTATCGATACGAAGCTGGGACGGTAAAGCGTCGGCAGAGCCGCTCCGTGCCGTTGGTCGGCGCGCGCCGCCGCTCTAGCACTCGCCTATTGGGCAAGGTGTTCGCGCATCTTCTCAATGAAGGGGAACGCTACTGGTTCGATCTCGAAACCTACGCCAGGGGGCTCGATGGGGATTTCGAACACGAAAATCTGGTGGAAATCCTTGAGCTGCTCAATGCCGATGGAAGCGTTCTGATCGACAATCGAGACCTTCCGCACGCCCACTGGATAGTGAGAGCCGCTGTCTGATGGCGAACCAGATCAATCCATTCCGACCGACACGTTGGGAGCACCACAGCGAGGGGCGACCGCTCATTTGGTTCACCCCGACGGCGGAGAGTCTCGCCCAGGAGAAGTCGACGTTCGTCCGCGGCAGCCGCGGCAGTGGCAAGACGACTCTGCTAAAGAGCATCTGTTGGGACGACCTGGTCCACAATGAGTCGCTGCGGGTGCAGCACACGATCGAGGATTTTCAGCATATCGGGGTCTACCTCCGGTTCCCCGATCATATCTCGTCGTCAATGGGGCTGGTCGACTGGGCCTCGCTGTTCCCGAACGCGCCTGATCCAGAATTGGAATTCTACCGCTTCTTCAGCTTGGCAGTGGAGTTGTCCTGTTTAGAACGAGCCCTGACGGCCTGCCATGAACTGAGGCTGCTCGGCCGCCTTACCATCGCGGCCGCACAGGAAATCCAGCTGGTCGCGGATATCTTTGAAGAGTTCCCGAAGCTGGCGGCTTTCGCCGAGCGCCCACCCACGACCTTTGTCGGCTCGGCGCGGTTATTCAGGGATGTGGTGCGCCGGATGAATGAGGCCACCGGTCGGGGCACGCTGAGGTTGTTCCTGGAGGCCCTGCCGTCGCGCGAACCGAACGAGCTCCTAACCTTCGTGACGAGCCGTCTTTCGGGGGTCGCAAGGTTGCAGACCCGCAGGCGGGGCGCCCAGCAGCCCGGCTTCAAGTTCTGCCTCGACGATTGCGAGGTCCTGAGCCCGGCCCAGCAGCGTTCGGTCAACTCACTTGTTCGCAAGGCCCGCTTCCCGATCTCCTGGGTGGTAAGTTCCGTGGGGTCCTTCCTCGAAAGCCGCAGCACCTTCATCCCAGATCAGCAACTGACCGACGCAGACCGCCGAGTAATCTCCTTGGACGACCGCGACGCCGCAGACTTCCGCAAGCTGTGTCAGGCGGTTGTGGGTCTGCGCCTATTGTATTCGGTGCCGCCCGAGGCCCGGGCAGGACGGGAGAACATCGATCGGGTCTTCCCACTCGATGTGCGCCTTGGCAATCAGGACGTGAATGAAACGATTCGGATAATCGTCAATCGCTCCACCAGCCCGGATGCCGAAGTGTTCCGCCGCGCGGCCGAACAGGTAAAGGCCGTCATGGAGCGGGTAACTCCGGGACTCCTGGAGACCAACGCCGCGGCCTCTGAGCCGTGGCTCCCCTATTATCAGACGTGGATACTGCTCCACTGGCGCGGCCGCGAGGATAGTTTCACAGCGGGGCTCACCCCGGACGCTGCGGCCCTGGCTGTCGAGCATGCGCGCAATTTCCGGCATCGCTGGTTCCAGGCGTGGATCCGGCGGAAGCAGGTCGGGGCCCTGCTGCACCTCAGCGCCACCTTGGGCTTCCGCAAACTGCCGCTCGCCGGCGAAAAGATCATCGTACTGCTCGCCGATGGCTCCATCCGGGACTTTCTGGAAATCATGGGAGAAATCTACGCGAGCCAGGTGCGACCGGGCTCTGATCCAGGCGACCGCCGCCAGCTCGTTCGCTTCCTGCGGTCCGGATCGCGCATCGCTGCGAGCAGCCAGACCGACGGCATTTACCGGGCAAGCGAGGCCTACTTTGAGGGGATTGCAAACCGGATAGATATCGAGCCGAATGCCGTCACCCGGCTGATTGAGGGGCTCGGCATCTATACCTCCATCCTGCAAAGCAACGCCAACGATGCGACGGTGATGGGCCGCGCGGAGCGAGGGGTCTTCATCCTGAGGGGTAGCCGGCAGGAAGCGGTGACCGGCAAGGCCCTGGACTTTTTGCGCGAGACGATCAGGCAGGCTGAACTGGCGGGTTATCTCCGCCAGATGCCTGTTAGGCAGAGGGAAGATGAAGCAGTCGATCTGTCCGTCAATGCCTCGGGTGCCGCTCGCACCCTTGCGTTTAGGCTGCATCGCCGGCTAGCGCCGCATTTCATGTTTTCGTACAGAGGGGCCTACGAAGCGGTGGGTATCGACCCAGAAGATCTGGCGGCCCTCTGCATGCCTGGATCCCGGATCGCGCCAAGGCAATGGGCGACTAATCTGGCGGCCGTAACACCGGCGCATGAGTTCCAGCTGAAACTGCCATTCGAGGCCGACCACGATGATTGAGCAGTCCGACTCCCTGGGCTCGCTGGGGCTCCGGCAGCGGGACCTGCAGCCGGACTCGCTAAGGCCGCGCTATGACGTCTGCATCACGGTCGCTAGCTGGGAGAGCCGGGCCACGAGGGCTTTCGAAGTTCTCCCGCCTCTACAGGCCCGTTGGGAAGTTTGGAGGTTCGCCAGCGCAGATGAGGACAGCCGGACCGCTAAACTCCGGTGCTTCGAAGCGCTGAAATCTTTACGGACAGAGGCTCTCGAACGTGTGGAGCTCGCCAGCTCGCTGAACTACGAACGCAACTTTGCTCTTATAGAATCCCGGCTTAGAAAGGCTCGAATTGTTGCGGGCCGACCGCTCGACGTGCTGCTCGATGTGACCTGTCTGCCCAAGAAGTACATACTATTCTTCCTGGGCAGCGCCGTTCGCAACGAGTTCATCCGATCAATCGACTTCGTCTACGCAGAGGGTGCCTACTCGCCGCTCCCGGACGAGGAGTCGCATGCGGCGCTGACATGGACGGGCAGCGAGGGCGAGTGGTCCTCCGTGCTCGTGCCTTACCTCGAAGCGGAGAACTATATTCCCGATGCCCGCGCGTTAGTCGTCGCGCTGGGCGCGGAGATTAGTGCTTCTGTACCGTTCATCGAACGGTTCGAACCTATGCAGATTGCGTTGATCTCCGTCGACGATGACGCACAGCGGATCAATCTCGAGAGTGTCGAACACGAACGCCGGCTGCTGCGCGATCTGGAGGATCTGCCGATTACGGAGCTGCACACGGCCGACCTGGCCGATGTTCTCGGGGTTGCCCGGATATGTCAGGCCTTCTGCATCCGACACCGCGACAAGGCCGTCACAGCATTGGCGATCGGCTCTAAGACCCATGCACTCGCCTTGGGCTTAGCGGCATTGAGCGTGGCTAACTTGGAGGTCGTGTGTCGATTGCCCTCGCGCTACCTGTCCGGTGATGTTGTCGCCACCGGACGGGTATTCCACTATACAGTCGAGGACCGATTTGAACCTAGGTTCCCCGACTGAATGTCTGCTTTTGTTGTCGCTCATGTGGGCATCTGGCGCCATCCATGCGCTAGAACGCCCCTGACTCTTAGCTGCTTCACAGTCGTTGCGCCGGCACTGGCGCACCATCCAGCGTGGCGCGATCAGGTAGCGCTGAGCAGCGGGGAACACCCAAGAGCAGTTGGGCGGCGATGCCGCAGGCCCGCTTCTGGCGTCGACCTGAAGGTCCGCTCATGGCGCATAGCGGCGCTCGAGGAGGTCAGGGCGGCGATGTGCGCCAGCTGGAGCCCGAGACCCACTAAATGGAGCAGATGGCGAAGGCCATGCGTGCTGCTGTTTTTCCCCAACAAATTGCCCCGCCTGATTTCAAGTGGTTTATGACGAAGTCTCGCCCGCCGTGGCGACATCGATGGACGGGGCTCTCATGGCGTTGGTCAAAACGACTAAGATTCCGGCGAGCGGTGGACGCGGAGCCAAGGCGCAGGCTTCTTCACCTGACGCTGTGCCCATCGGGCCGCGCGTGAAGGCGGTCAGCGCGGACCAGCTTTCCGAGCGGATTGCGGCCGCCACGGAGGAGCTCGCGGCCGGACTGTCTGAGGCCTCGGCCGCGGCCGAAGAGTTACGGCGCTCCATGGAGCAGATCGCCTCTGGAGCAGAGGAGGCTGCCGGCGGTTCGCAGGAACAGGTCGCGGCCATCCGCAGCGTGCTTGCCGAGCTTGGCTCGGCGCGAGAGCAGGCGCAGGCCTCCCGCCAGCGGACCGAGGGCCTGCAGCTGGTGCTGAACGAGACCTCGGCTCAGATCACCGGATCGGTCCGAGCTATCGAGCGCAGCGCCGAACGCCAGACCGCGACCGTCGATGTCATCGTCGAGCTGGAAAGGCGGGCTCAACAGATCGGCGAGATCACGCGCGCGGTCAGCCGCCTGTCCGACCAGACCAACCTTCTGGCGCTGAACGCGGCCATCGAAGCCGCGCGGGCCGGCGAACATGGCCGCGGCTTTGCCGTTGTCGCAGACGAGATCAGAGCGCTGGCCGAGACGTCGGACATGAGCTCCGAGGAGGTCGGCGCCTTGGCGCAGACCATACAGACGGACGTTCGCGAGGTTGCGGCTCTGGTCAAGGGCGCGGCGGCCAAGGCCGTAGACGAGGCGAAGGCCGGCGCGATGGTGGTCGATACCCTGACCAATCTGCGCCAGGATATGGGCCAGATGGCGCGGGCCAGCCTCGATACCCTGACCGCGACCCAAGAAGCCGAGCGTGCGGCCATGGAAGCCCAACGCGGCGCTGAACAGGTCGCGAGCGCTGCGGAGCAGCAGTCGGCCGGCGCCGCTGAAGCCCAGCAGGCGATAGGGCAACAGGCGAAGTCTCTGGAGCAAGGCCAGGTCGCGGCGCACGAACTGGCCGCTGTAGCCGAGGCGCTTCGCGCGGGCCGCGCCGAGGCCAGTGCTCCCGAGCAGATCGCCGCCACCGCCGAAGAACTCTCCGCCGCCATCCAGGAGCTGTCCGGCGCCGCCGCCCAAATTCTGGCGGCCGTCGAGCAGATCGACCAGGGTTCGCAGCAGCAAGCCGCGGCCACGCAGCAATCGGCGGCCGCGCTGACTCAGATCGAGCGCACGGCCAGGCAGGCCCAGGATAACGCCGCCGTCGCCGACGAACGTGTAGCGGGCGCTGAGGCGGCGCTGTCGCAGTCCCGGGCAGCGGTCGAGAAGCTCGTCGAGGGCGTTGCTGCGGCGCTGGCCGACACGCGCGGCGGCCTTGCGACCGTCACCCGGCTGGAAGGCATCGGACGGCGCATTCAGGCCATCGTCGACGACATCAACCTTGTGGCCGTGCAGACGAGCATGCTTGCCGTCAGCGGTTCGGTGGAAGCCGCCCGCGCTGGAGACGCAGGCCGCGGCTTCGCGGTCGTGTCCGCCGATGTGCGCGGGCTGGCCCGTGAAGCATCGCAGAGCGTCGCCCAGATCAAGGAGACGGTGACCGGCATCATCGACCAGATCACCTCGTTAAAACGGGAGCTGGAACAGGTTATCGCGGCGGCTGAACTCGAGGTGCAAAACAGCCGGGCCACCATCGCCTCGCTGGCCAAGCTTGACGACGACGTGGCGCTGTTGAAGTCGGCGAGCGCCGGAATATCGCAAGGCGCCCGTACCATCCTGTCGGCCGCCCAGCAGACGGCCGCGGGCGGGCAGCAGATCGCCGCCGCCGCGGATCAAGCCGGTGCGGCCGCGAGGGAGGCATCCACCGCCTCGGCGCAGCAGGCGCGCGGGGCCGAGGATCTGGCGGCGGCGATTGAAGAGATCGCCAGCCTCGCGGAAGAACTGAAGCAGCGGAATGGCTGAGGCGCACCGCGTCTCTGCGGGCGTCGGGGACCAGCGCCGGTTCCTGACCTTCCGCGCCGACGGCCGCCTGTACGCCCTGCCGGCGGAGGAGGTGGCGGAGGTCATCCGCACGCCCGCTGTCGCCCGGCTGCCGCAGTCACCGCCAAGCCTGCTGGGGCTTGCCAACCTGCGGGGTGTCGTTCTGCCGGTCGCAAGCGTCCGGCGCCTGCTCGGGAGGGCTGACGCCGATACCGATCGCGGGCGGGCAATCGTTCTGGACGGCGCGGCGCCAGTGGCGCTCACAGTCGACCTCATCGAAGGCTTGATGGAGGTCGGCGGCGGGCTGATCACCTCCGAGGCCGCCGAACTGGGAGCCGAAGACGGCGAGATGCTGCTGGGCGCCTTCAGGTCGCGGAGCGGGGAAGTCGCAAAGCTGCTCGACGTGCGCGGGCTCTTGCAGGGCGCGTTCGTTCAGCGCGAGCGGCCGGAGCGCGCGGCGCGCCGGGCCGACAACGCGGTGGGCGCGGCAGAGGAGGTCGAAGAGGCTGAGCGGCTGCTCACGTTCGAGGTCGCCGGCCAGGAAATTGCGCTCTCGCTGGACGCGGTGCACGAGATCATTCCAACGCCCCCCGAATTCGCCGCTGTGCCCAAGGCCGAGGCAGTGGTCATCGGGGTTACCGCCTACCGCGCGACCCTGCTGCCGCTGCTGTCGCTGAGGGGGCTGCTGGGCCTGTCGGGGATGGAGAACCCTGAACAGTCGAAGGTCGTCATTACCGCCGTACGGGGCGCGCTCGTCGGCCTCGTCGCTGATCGTATGCTGGCGATCGTGGCGGCCGACCCCACGCTTATCGAGCCGACCCCGCCGATGCTGGCGGCAAGGATCGCCGGCGAGGCCCGTGTCAAAGCCATCTACCGCGGCGATGGCGGCAGGCGCCTGATCTCGATCCTCGACCCCAGGCAGCTCTTCAGAGAGGACGTGATGCAACGTCTGGACGGCGCCGGCGCGGCTTCAGCCGGGCCGCTTGGCGCGGGCAACGACGCCGAAGCCGAGGAGCAGCAGTTTCTGATCTTCCGGCTGGGCGACGAGGAGTTCGCCATGCCGATCGGGGCTGTCGACGAGGTCGCCCGCGTCCCTGAGAAGATTACGCGCGTACCCAAGGCTCCAAAATTCCTCGAGGGGGTTGTGAACCTGCGCGGCGCGGTGCTGCCCGTCGTCGATCAGAGACGGCGTTTCGACATGCCCGCTCTGGAACACTCGGACGGCCAGCGGCTTATCGTGCTGCGCAGCGAAGCGCATCGGGCAGGCGTTATCGTAGATGCGGTGTCGCAGGTTCTGCGCCACCCGGCGGACGCGATCGACGAGGCGCCGGATCTCGCCGGCGAAGCCAAGCGGCTCGTGAGCGGCGTGATCAACCTGGAAGACGAAGGCCGCATGATCCTGCTCCTCGACCCGGCCGAACTTCTTACCCGCGCCGAGCGGGGGCTCTTGGAGACGTTCCAGAAGCAACCCGGCTCCGCGAGGTGATCAAGGTGCTGGTGGTCGACGATTCCGCGCTCGTGCGGAAGCTGCTCGGCCAGGTGCTCGGAGCCGAGCCGGACTTGCAGGTGGAGTTCGCCCGCAACGGACTTGAGGCCCTGGAGAAGCTGACGACCTTCAAGCCCGACGTGCTGACGCTGGACATCCACATGCCCGAGCTCGACGGCTTGCAGACGCTGGACCGCATCATGCTCGAGCGGCCGAGCCCCGTCGTGATGGTTTCCTCGCTGACCGAAGAAGGCGCCGAAATCACCCTGGAGGCGCTGCGGCTCGGGGCGGTGGATTTCGTTGCCAAGCCCGGCGGCGCTGTTTCGCTGCGGATGGACGAGTTCGCGCCGCAGGTGGTGGCGAAGGTTCGCAGCGCCGTCCAGACGCGGCTGCCGTCCAGCCTGAGGCTCAAGGACCGTATTCGTCATCGGACAGGCAGCGTGGCGGCGAGGCGCTCGGCCGCGCAACCGAGCCTGGCGGCGGCCACCGGCGAGGGCCTGGTGCTGGTCGGGACCTCGACCGGTGGACCCCCTGCGCTGGAGAAGCTGCTGACGGGGCTGCCCGGTGACTTCCCATGGCCGGTGCTGGTGGCGCAGCACATGCCGGCGACGTTCACCGGCCCCTTGGCAAAGCGGCTGAACGGCCTTTGCGCGCTTGAGATCGTGGAGGTGGACCGCACGATGCCGATAGAGCGCGGTCACGTCTATATCGGCCGCGGCGACGGTGACATCGTGGTCGCGCCGCGGTCCGGCGGGCTGGTCGCCAAGCCGGCCGAGGCTCTGGAATACCCCTGGCATCCGAGCACCGACCGGCTGGTGCGGTCGGCGATGGCCTGCCTGCCTGCCGGCCAGCTCATCGGCGTGCTGATGACCGGCATGGGCGACGACGGCGCCTCGGCCATGACGCTGTTGCGGGACAAGGGCGGCCGGGTCATCGCCGAGGCGGAAGAAACGGCCATCGTGTGGGGCATGCCGGGAGAGTTGGTGAAGGCGGGCGGCGCGGACTTGGTGCTGCCGCTGCCCGACATCGCCGCGCGCCTGCGGGAGCTCACGCCATGCCGCTGATCCGCAAGCCCGACGCGGCCGCGCCGGCGCCCGAGACGGCGAGCGATCTTGCCGGCGCCTCCGCCGATGCGCGCTGGGCCGCCGCGAGGGCCATGACAGCTCCGGGGGATGTCGATGCGCTCGCGAAGGCGCTGTCCCACGAGCAGAACCCGCGTGTGAGAGAAGCCATTCTCACGAGCCTTGCCCGGATCGGCACGCGCCAGAGCGCCGGCGCGGTGGCCCCGCTGATCGCTTCGGACGATGCGCAGCTCAGGGCCGGTGCGCTGGACGCCTTGCGGGCCATGCCAGGCGCGGTCGCCGAACTACTCCCCGCGCTGCTCACCGACGCAGACGCGGACGTGCGCCTGCTCGCCTGCGAGCTGGCTCGCGTGATCCCGGAAGGCGCGGCGACGGCCATGATGTGCGACCTGCTCGATCGGGAGACCGAGGTGAATGTCTGCGCCTCGGCCATTGAGGTGCTCACCGAGGTCGGCAGCCCTGAAGCGTTGCCGGCATTGGAGCGATGCGCCACCCGCTTTGCGGATCCTTTCCTGACCTTTTCGGCGAGGGTCGCCGCCGAGCGAATTGGCGGGCGGCGCTAACGGTCTTGGCTAACCCCGTCGTCATCAGCCCAGAGGAGTTCAGCCGGCTTGTGGAGTTCGTCTACCGCCGCACGGGCATGATCTTCACCGAGGCCAAGCGCTACTACGTCGAGCGTCGCATCGCCGACCGGATGGAGGCGGTGGGCTCGGCCACCTTCGCCAGCTACTTCGCCCGCCTGCGCACCGACCAAGGCGGGGAGGTGGAGCAGTTCATCAACGCCTTTACGGTCAACGAGACCTACTTCTACCGCGAAGAGCACCAGCTGAAGTGCCTGACCACCGACCTGCTGGAAGAGCGCGTCCGCCGCCGGGCGCCCAGCGATGCGGTGCGGATCTGGTCCGTGCCCTGCTCGACCGGCGAGGAGCCTTATTCGCTGGCCATCTGGCTTCTGGAGAACTGGAGGCGGGTCGATGCCTACGAGATCGAGATCGTCGGATCGGACATCGACACCAAGGCGCTGCGGGCCGCAGAGGAGGGGGTGTTTGGCAAGCGCGCCCTGATGCGTCTGCCCGCCGAGCTCGTGGAGCGTTACTTTGTCCCCGCCGAGGATGAGCAATGGCGGATCCTCGATGACCTGCGCCAGTCGGTCCGATTCAGCCAGGTGAACCTGATGGACCCCGCGCAGACGCGGCCCAACGGGCGCTTCGATGTGATCTTCTGCCGAAATGTGCTGATCTATTTCGATGACACCGCAAGACGGATCGCGGCGGAGAACCTTTATGAGAACCTGGCGCCTGGAGGGTTCATCTGCCTTGGCCACACCGAGTCTATGAGCCGCATCTCGCCCCTCTTCGAGGTCCGGCGCTTTGCCGACGCCATCCTCTATCAACGGCCGATAGAGGGGAGCGATGGCTGAGCCGGCCCGAAAGCGGATACTGGTCGTCGACGATGCCAGCCTGGTGCGGATGTATTACCGCGAGGCGCTGGAGGCTGCCGGCTACGAGGTTGATGAGGCGCTGAACGGGCTCGAGGCGATGGAGCGGCTGCTGTCGGCGCCGCCGGCGCTGCTCATCGTCGATGTCAACATGCCCCAGATGGACGGCCTCACCTTCCTGAAGGTGCTGCGCCGCCAGGAACTGCCGATTTCGGGGACGCCGGCGCTGGTCATCAGCACCGAGGCCAAGCCGCAGGACAGAGAGGCCGCGCGCGCCGCGGGGGCCAACTACTACCTGGTCAAGCCCGTGAGGCCCGAGGTGCTGACCGCCTATGCCGCCTTGCTCACGGGGCGGGCGGCATGAACGAGTTCATCGAGCAGTTCCTCATCGAGTGCCGCGAGCTGGTGGAGCAGGGGACTGACGACCTCCTCCTACTGGAGGAAAGGCCCGGTGACCGTGAGCGCCTGGACAGCGCCTTCCGCGCCTTCCACACCCTGAAGGGCGCGGCGGGCATCGTCGAATTTGCGGCGATGGAGTCCGCCCTGCACGTCGCTGAGGATGTACTGTCGACGCTTCGTTCCGGCGGCCCCTTGATCACGGCGGCGCAGGTGGGCGACTGTCTTGCCTGCCTTGATCAGGTGCTGCAGTGGCTGGACGCGACCGAAGCCGCCGGCGAGCCGCCGACGGATGCTCAGCCCGCCGCCGACGCCATTATCGCGCGCTTTGGACAGGGCGCCGCTCCGTCAACCCCAGCGGCCGAAACACGCCTCGTCGAGGTTCTGGAAAACGGCGATCTTGACGCCATCGCGCGCGACCTTCTGCGCGAACAGGCCGAGCTCCTGCGCCAACCCGAGTTGTCCCCCGGCCACATCGCATCTACGCTCAATGTAGCGGGCGCCGTACTGCGGCGGCTCGGCCGGGTAGACGAGGCCACCCGTCTCGAGGGCAGCGGCCTTAGCGAGGCCCAGCCTTCGCGCGATGCCATCGAGAGCCTGATCGACGGCTCCCTGCAGCTGACTGCGGAAGGGCCCGCGCCGGCCCGTGAAGCCGCTGAGCCCGCCGCACGCAGTCTGCGGGTCGCCTTGGAGCGCATCGATGCGCTGGTGAACCTAACCGGCGAGCTGGCCGTCGCCAAGAACGCGCTGGGCCATGCCGCCACGCTCGCACGGCAAGGTGAGGCACAGGCCTTGGCTCCGCTGCTGAAGGAGCAGCATGCGGAGCTAGAGCGGCTCGTGGCCGAGCTGCAGCGGTCGGTGCTCAGCATCCGCGTGCTGCCTTTGCGCACTGTCTTTCAGCGCTTCCCACGGTTGGTTCGCGAGATGATGGTCCAGCTCGGCAAGCCGGTGCGCCTGCTCACCGAGGGCGACGGGGTCGAAGCGGACAAGGCCATCGTCGAGAACCTCTTCGAGCCAATCCTTCACATCCTGCGCAATGCCCTGGACCATGGCGTTGAACCCGCCGAGGTCCGCGCCGCGGCCGGCAAGCCGCCGAGCGCCACCATCAGCCTGCGCGCCCTGCGGCAAGGCGAGCGTGTCCTCATCGAGATCGAAGACGACGGCGTGGGCATCGACGTGGCGAAAGTGCGCGAGGTCGCCGTCGCTCGCGGCGTCGCCAGTGCCGAAGCAGTGGACGCTATGGACGATACGGCTGTCACGGACCTGATCTTTTCGCCCGGCTTCTCGACCGCTTCGCAGGTCACGGCGGTGTCCGGCCGCGGCGTGGGCATGGACGCTGTACGTACGGCTGTCGAGCGGCTGGGTGGGCGCGTGGCGATCGACAGCCGGGCCGGGGTCGGCACGACAGTGCGTCTGATGCTGCCGTTCACCGTGATCATGACCCAGGTAATGACCGTCGAGGTCGGCCAGCAGGTGTTCGGCATCCCGATGGAGGCTTTAGTCGAAACCGTTCGCATCCCGCGCGAGCGCATCGCCGCCGTCGGGACTGCCTCTGCATTTGTCTATCGCGGCCGCACCGTCCCATTGATCGATCTGAGCTCGGCGCTCGGCCAAGCCGCTTGCGCCAGAGGCGAAGAGATCAACATCGTGATCGCCCAGGCCGGCTCCGAACTTGGCGGACTAGAGGTCGATCGTCTCGGCGAACGAATGGACGTCATGCTCAAGCCAATGGAAGGCTTGCTTGCCGGCACGCCCGCAGTCGCCGGCGCAACCTTCCTCGGCGACGGGCGCGTGCTGATCGTTCTCGACCTGCACCAGTTGCTTCACTAAGCCGTATATGGCTGCTTGTATTGCAGCGCCCTCCGGGCGCCGAAGGGGGATTAATGGCCTACCAAGTCCTCATGGTCGACGACAGTAAACTGGCCCGCATGGGCCTGGCCAAGGCGTTGGCCGGTCTGCGGCCGGACTGGGTTAGGCTCGAGGCGACCAATGCCGACGAAGCGCTGGCGCTGGTTCGCCAGTCTCACGTCGACATCGCCCTTCTCGACTTCAACATGCCCGGCAAGGATGGGCTGACGTTGGCGGCGGAGCTGCGCGAGCTGAAGCCGACCATGCCCGTGGCGGTTATTTCCGCCAACGTGCAGCACGAAATCGTCACCCAGGCTCGGGAGCTGGGTGCGGAGTTTCTCGCCAAGCCGCTGACGGCAGCGGCGCTCTCCGAGTTTGTGGAGCGGGCCGAGCGACGGCTGAAGGAAGGCGCCGAGTGAGCAAGCAGGGCACCGACATCAACGAACTGGAACTCGACGCCCTGACCGAGCTGGTCAACATCGGCGTGAGCCGGGCGGCCAACAGTTTGCGCGAGATGGTCGGCGAGCAGGTTCACCTCTCCGTCCCGAACGTACGCCTCGTCAGCCGCGAGGATGCCATAGCCATCATTCGCGAACGCGAGGACGCAAGGCTGGTCGCCGTCCACCAGATTTTCGAGGGAGACCTCACCGGCCGCGCGTTGCTGATCTTTCCTGAGACCAAGAGCCTGGAGCTGGTCCGCGCGGTCACCGGCGGCGAGCTTCCGCTGGAAGACATCATCGAGCTCGAACACGAGGCGCTCGCCGAAACCGGCAACGTCATCCTCAACGGCTGCCTGGCGACGATCGCAAACCTGCTGCAGCGAAGCCTGAAGATGTCTCTGCCTGAAATCATTCGAGGCGAAGGCGCCAAGCTGTTCAACTTGTCTCCGCCGCCGCAGGCCGGCGATGTGGTGCTCTTCCTGTTCATCAACTTCGCCGTTCGGGAGCGCGACATCAGCGGCTACATCGCCATGCTGATGGACATGCCGTCGCTCGCCGCGCTG
>Ga0190273_10000384_pt1 | contig 17374 bp, 12 predicted proteins | sample Popmic504IS_FD_134513 | JGI IMG/M metagenome (GOLD analysis project Ga0190273, IMG submission 134513) | Populus adjacent soil microbial communities from riparian zone of Shoshone River, Wyoming, USA - 504 IS | ecosystem: Environmental > Terrestrial > Soil > Riparian zone > Trees stand | place... | reverse complement strand
GGTGAACGGCGGCGCCGGCTATGACGGCATGTTCCTGAGGGGGAACTACACGATCGACTTCAATGCTCCGGGCTACACCGGGTTGTTCACCAACATCGAGAATTTGACCCTGACCTCGGCCACCGACGAGCGCTACGCGCGGGGCGGCGGCACCGAGTTCGACTACAACCTCGTCCTCTCCAATGCGATCGTGAAGCCGGGCGAGACGCTGACCGTCTCGGGCGCCTTGCTGATGGCGACGGAGACGATGATCCTCGATGCCAGCCAGGAGAGCGACGGCTTCCTCCGCCTGTTCGGCGGCCGGGCGAGCGACACGCTCAAGGGCGGGGCCAATGCCGACCTCATCCACGGCAATCTCGGCGCCGACAGCCTCACCGGCAACGGCGGGGCCGACACGTTCCGCTACGATTCGACGGCGGATTCCAGCTCGGGCGCGATGGACCAGATCACCGACTTCACGCCGGGCACCGACAAGATCGACCTCAGCCGGATCGACGCCAGCAGCCTCGCCGCGGGCGACCAGGCCTTCGCCTGGATCGGCTCGAACGCGTTCAGCGGCACAGCCGGCGAGCTTCGCGCCTATCAGCAGAGCGGCACCTGGTTCGTCGAGGGCGACGTCAACGGCGACAGCGTCGCCGACCTGGTCATCGCGCTGACGCTGCAGGGGCCGACGCCCCTCGGGGCGGGGGACTTCCTGCCCTAGGGCGGCGGGCCTCGCCGCACCGGACGTGGAGGCCGACGGCGCAAGATGCGGCCCCTGATAACGCTGCCTTCGCTTCGGCGTCGTGCCTCCGGCGCGTCGAAACCGGCTCCCTTGAGACCCGGGCCGAGTCGTTTGCCGCCGCTGCCGATCCTTGATATTATGGAAAAACTTGTTGCACGGCCGTAACTTGCGGCTTTGCGAAGGAGTTGGCCATGGCAGCGAAAATCGACCTCAACGGCGAAACCGACGGTACCGACAGCCGAATCAAATATGTCGAGAACAGCCCGGCCGCCGCCATCGCGCCCGAGGCGCTCATATATGACGATACGGAATATTTCGACGGCGCCAGCCTGATCGTGGAATTCAAGGACCGCAACGCGGCCGACGACCAGCTGCAGATCGTCGGGGGGAAATTCGGCGAATCTGCGATCTACGTCATCGAAACCGACCTCTATTTCCGGGACGAGATCATCGGCAGCATCACCGGCGGCACCGACGGATCTACTCCGCTCCTGATAAGCTTCTCCGGGAAGGTGACGGCCGACATCGTCCAGGCGGTGATCCGCTCCATCGGCTATGCGAACTTTTCCCAGGACCCGGTCGAGGGCGAGCGCTTCGTCAGCTTCATCCTCGTCGACCGCGAGGGCATCGCCAGCCGTGCCGCCCGCGCCTCGATCTATGTCGTCCCCGTCGACACCCCCGCCGTCGCGGAAGACGACACCGTCTCGACCACCGAGGACGAGGTCGGCTACGGCAATCTCTTCGATCCCAACGGTCCCGGCAACGACTACGATCCCGACGGCGGGAAGCTGAGGATTGCCGCCGTCAACGGCTCGGAGCTCGATGTCGGCCAAACCATCAAGCTCAAATCCGGGGCGCTTCTGACCGTCGATGAGGACGGCAGCTACCGCTACGACCCGAACGGTCAGTTCGACTATCTGACCAACAAGGAAACCGGCGCGGCGAACATCTCGGCCGTCGACAGCTTTCAGTATTCCCTGGCCGACGGCGGCACCGCGACGGTGACCGTCATCATCAACGGCTCCGCCGATCAGGAAGACCGGCTGATGGGCGACGAGAAGAGCAACACCATTACCGGCGCGGAGCGTTCGGACATGTTCGTGCTCGCGCAAGGGGGCGACGACATCGCGTTCGGCAACTCGGGCAACGACAACCTCTTCTTCATCGGATCGCTGACTGCGGCGGATGTGGTGGACGGCGGCGCCGGGACGGACACTCTGGTGCTCCAGGGCCCCTACGGCGCGCTCACGCTCACCGACAATATCGTCGAGATCGAGAACATCTCGCTGCTCGCCGGTTCGAACACCAATTTCGGCGAGCCGGGCACCAACCGCTACGATTATTCGATCACCACCAGCGATTCGAACTTCGCCGCGGGCGTGCAGGCCCGGATCAACGGCGCCGCCCTGCTCGAGGGCGAGGACTTCACCTTCAACGGCTCGGCCGAGACCGACGCCAGCTTCGTCGTCTATGGCGGCAAGGGCAAGGACACCCTCACCGGCGGCCTCGGCAACGACATCTTCTTCTATGCCGAGGAGAGGTTCGCCTCGGGCGATACCGTCAACGGCGGCGCCGGCTATGACGGCATGTTCCTGAGGGGCAATTACACGATCGACTTCAACGCGCCGGGCTACACCGGGTTGTTCACCAACATCGAGAACCTCACCCTGACCTCAGCGACTGACGAGCGCTACGCGAGGGGCGGGGGCACCGAGTTCGACTACAACCTCGTCCTCTCCAACGCGATCGTGAAGCCGGGCGAGACGCTGACCGTCTCGGGCGCCTTGCTGATGGCGACGGAGACGATGATCCTCGACGCCAGCCAGGAGAGCGACGGACTGCTTCGCCTGTTCGGCGGCCGTGCCGGCGACACGCTCAAGGGCGGCGCCAATGCCGACCTCATCCACGGCAATCTCGGCGCCGACAGCCTCACCGGCAATGGCGGGGCCGACACCTTCCGCTACGATTCGACGGCGGAATCGATGTCGGGCTCGATGGACCGGATCACCGACTTCAGGCCGGGAACGGACAAGATCGACCTCGGCCGGGTCGACGCGGACAGCCTCGCGGCGGGCGACCAGGGGTTCGCCTGGATCGGCTCGAACGCATTCAGCGGCTCGGCCGGCGAGCTTCGCGCCTTCGCGCAGGGCGGCACCTGGTTCGTCGAGGGCGACGTCGACGGCGACGGCGTCGCCGACCTGGTCATCGCGCTGACCCTGCAGGGCCCGACTCCGCTCGGGGCGGGGGACTTCATCCTCCAGTGATCCTCATCCCGGGTCGAGCCCGGCATGACGCGAGGCGCTAGACCATCACCGCCCGGGCCTCGCGGCGGCCGACCGAGCGGTAGATGCGCGGGCCGAGGTCGAGTCGGAACGGGCCCATCTTCTCGGTCGGGGTCTCGGCCTCGCGGCCGACCAGCCAGGAGCGCGAGGTCCGGCCGGTGCCTCCGCCCGTCCAGTCATAGGCGACGTTGATCGCCACCATCGGGACGAAGATCCGCCGGCCCTGGAGCTCGATCTCCCGCAATTCGGCCTTCGGCATCGCCACCTGGCCGTTCAGCTTCAGGCTTCCGCCCGGTGGAAGGATGACGTGGGGGGAGCCGCTCTGCTCGTGGATCGGGCCTTGGAAGAAGGCCATCATCTCGCCTTCGGCGCCGGCGTTGAACAGGCGCGGGTCGATCCGGATGTTGCGGGCCTCGGCCTCGCCGCGATTGGTCAGGGTCAAAGCGTAATGGACATAGGCCTCGGAATCGGTCGCCGCCGCCCGGTCCGGGGCGATGTCGAGCTCGAGCCAGGGCCGGGGCTGGGGCGGAGCCTCCGCGGCCGCTTGCGGCTCCGTCGCCGATTCGGGCTCGGCGGCGACGAGCACTCCGCCGATCGCTTCGCGCGCGGAGTCGCGGGCCTGCTCGCGCTCCGCCTCGGAACGGCGGCGGCGAAGAAGGAAGAAAGCGGCGAAGGCGAGGAGGAGAGCCCCGCCGGCGGCCGGCCACAGCCAGGACCGGCCCTTCGGCTCGGCCTGGGCGGGCGGCGGCGCCGAGGCCTGGGGCTGCGGCTGCGGGGGCTGCGGCTGGACGGCAGTCGGGGTGGGCGCGGCGGCTTGCGGAGCGGCCTCGCTGGGCGACTCGCCGGGCGCGGTGGCGGCGGGCGCCGGCTCCGTTCGCGTCGCTGGCGCCGCCGGGCGCGGCTCCGGGCGAATCGCGGCTGGCCGCTCGACGGGTGCGGCGGCGGGCGGGGTTCGCGGCTGGGCGGTGGTGGGAGGCGCCGGGACGGGCGTGGGGGTCGCGGGCGGGGTGGTGCGCTGGCCCGGGAGCGAGAAATCCTTGAGCTGGGGCGGGCCGATCGAATTGCTCGTCTCGTTCTGGGCGAGCGCCGGCGCCCCCGCCGCGGCGAGGCCTGAAAGGATGAAGGCGGCGGCCCGAAAGCGGCGGCGGATCGGCGGCATTTGAACGAAAACCCTTCCCGTCCGCGCCTTTACCCCTGCGCCGGGGCCCAGTCCAGCAGCGAGCGCCGAGACGCGGCGGCGGCGAGCCGGGAGGTTGCCTCAGGCCTATCCTCCCTCCCACAGAAATTGCTCATTTATCCCATCGAGTTGCAGAATATTGCCGGTTGCGGCCCAGCTTGGTAGGCGTCGGCGCGAAGGGCCGAATCTCGGCCCGGGAGGGAATTTGAACATGCGCAATTTCAGCCTCGCCTTCACGGCGGCCCTTTTGCTCGGCACCGCCGCGGCGCCGGCCCTTGCCCAGAGCGACCACTCGGCTCACGCCGCGGCCGCCTCGGCAAAGCCGCGCTACGGCGACTTCGGCCTCGACCTCGCCGCCATGGACCGGTCGGTGAAGCCGGGCGACAGCTTCTGGCATTTCGTCAACGGCAATTGGGACAAGTCCACCGAGATCGCCGCCGACCGGACCAGCGCCGGAGTCGGCGTGCTTCTCGCCGACGAAGCCGAGCGGCAGGTGCGCGCGATCGTCGAGGACCTGGCCAAGGATCCGACCAAGTCGGGCCGGGTCGGCCAGCAGGTCGGCGACTTCTATGCGAGCTGGATGGACGAGCCCGGGATCGAGGCGGCCGGAACCGCGCCGCTGAAGCCCTATCTCGCCCGCATCGGCGCCATCTCGAACAAGGCGGATCTCCTGCGCGCCTTCGCCCAGCCGGGCATGCAGAGCCCGATCGGGGTCGGGATCCTCCCCGATCCCGCCGATCCGACCCGCTACATCGCCGCCGCCGGCCAGGGCGGCCTCGGCCTTCCCAACCGCGATTACTATTTGCTCGAGGGCGAGAAATACGACGCCATCCGCAAGGCCTATCGCGCCTATGTCGTGAAGATGCAGCAGCTCGCCGGGATCGCCGACGCCGAAGCCAAGGCCGACCGGATCATCGCGCTCGAGACCGCGCTCGCCAAGGTCCATTGGGAGCCGGCCCGCCAGCGCGACATCAAGCAGATCTACAATCCGATGAACCGCGCCCAGCTCGCCGAGCTGGCCCCGCAGGTAGATTGGCCGATGTTCCTCGACGCCGCCGGCCTCGCCTCCGTCCCGACCGTGATCGCCGCCGAGAAGAGCGCGATCACCGAGAGCGCCAAGATGCTCGACACGGTGCCGCTTTCGACCTGGAAGGACTATCTCGCCTTCCACTTCGTCAGCAGCCACGCCTTCGCTTTGCCCAAGGCTTTCGATGAGACGAGCTTCGACTTCTTTTCGAAGACGCTCCGCGGCGTTCCCCAGCAGCGCGAGCGCTGGAAGCGCGGCGTTCAGATCATCAACGGCTCGCTCGGCGAGGCGGTCGGCCGGGTCTATGTCGAGCGCCACTATCCGGCGGAGAGCAACCGCCAGATGTCGGAGCTGATCGCCAACCTGCGCTCCGGCCTGGAAGCCCGGATCGCCGCCTCGCCCTGGATGGACGACGCGACCAAGGCGCAGGCGCGCGCCAAGCTCACCGCCTTCGATCCGCGCATCGGCCACCCGACCAAGTGGATCGACTATTCGGCCCTCGACGTGAAGCGCGGCGACCTGCTCGGCAACGTCGTCCGGACCGAGAAGTTCGGCAACGACCTGCAGCTCTCGCGCCTCGGCAAGCCGGTCGACCGGGCGCTGTGGGACATGACCCCGCAGACGGTGAACGCTTATTACAACCCGCTGATGAACCAGATCACCTTCCCGGCCGCGATCCTCCAGCCGCCTTATTTCGACCCGCGGGCGGACCCGGCGATCAACTACGGCTCGATCGGAGCGATCATCGGCCACGAGATCGGCCACGGCTTCGACGACCAGGGCCGCCAGTTCGACGCCACCGGCCGAATCCGCGACTGGTGGTCGGCCAGCTCGGGCGAGGAGTTCACCAAGCGCGCCGACAAGTTCGGCAAGCAATACGACCAGTACGAGCCGATCCCGGGGACGAAGATCAACGGCAAGCTCACCATGGGCGAGAATATCGGCGACCTCGGCGGGCTCGAAATGGCCTATGCCGCCTATCGCCGCTACGTCGCCCAGCATGGCGAGCCCAAGGTCATCAACGGCCTCACCGGCGACCAGCGCTTCTTCATCGCCTACGGCCAGAGCTGGCGCTCGAAGATCCGCGAGGGCGCGCTTCGCGAGCGGCTCCTCACCGATCCGCACAGCCCGCCCGAATATCGGGTCAACGGAGTCGTCCGCAACGTCGACGCCTGGTACAAGGCGTTCAACGTCAAGCCGGGCGACAAGCTCTATCTGCCGCCCGAGGAGCGCGTCAGCATCTGGTAGGGGGAGGGGCGCTTCGGCGCCCCTTTTCGAATCACCGCGGATTTCGAGGGGTTGGCTCCGGCCGGTGCGCGAGGGGGCAAATACGCTGCCGGCCGGAACCCGTATTGGGGGTTATGGAGGGCTCAGGTGACAGCATCATGCCGCGGAAGGCGGTTTATGGTGTCAATTGTTACACCTCCTCATTCCGGCGAAAGCCGGAATCCAGGAACGCAGGCGGGTGGGTCTAGCCGAAACCGTGTTCATGGATCCCGGGTCAAGCCCGGGATGAGGGGGAGGGCGACGATGTTGCGTCCCTCCCTCGCGCGCGCCTAAGGGCGGGGCGTTACAGCAGGAGGCTCACCCCTTGGATCGCCGCACCTTCATCGCCTCGTCGGGCGCCGCCGCCCTTGCCGCCGGCCTTCCCGCCGCCGCCCGCGCCCAGCCCCGCGCCGGGTCCGGCGACGCCGCGCTCAACGCCTTGTTCGAACGCATCTTCCAGCAGCAGGTCCGGCGCTCCCCCGAGCAGGCGACGTCGCTCGGTCTCGACAAGGATGCCGATGCTGGGCTGAAGAGCCGGCTGAGCCCGCGCACCCTCGCCTACCGGGCGAGCGTGCTAGCGCAGAACAAGGCGGCGCTGGCGGAGCTGGCCGCGGTCGACCGCCGGACGCTGTCGCCGGCGGCGAAGCTCAACCTCGAGGTCGTCACCTACTCGCTGACCAACTCGACCGTCGCGCCGCAGCGCTTCGGCATCGACAGCGCGATCCGGCCCTACCGGATCTTCCAGCAGGGCGGCGCCTATTTCTCGGTGCCGGACTTCCTCAACACCGCCCACGTGATCGACGACAAGGACGATGCCGAGGCCTATCTGTCGCGGCTGGAAGCCTTCGCCGTCGCGCTCGACCAGGACAGCGCGATGCAGCGGATCGAGGCGGCGCGCGGCTATGTCGCTCCGGCCTGGTCGCTCGACCTGACCCTCGGCCAGATGGCCAAGCTTCGCGAGCAGAAGGCCGAGGACAGCTCGATCGTCCAGTCGCTGGTCAGGCGCGCCAAGGCGAAGGACATAGAGGGCCGCTGGGAGCGGCGCGCATCGAGGATCGTCGAGGAGCAAGTCTACCCGGCGCTCGACCGGCAGATGGCGCTGGTCCGCGAACTGAAGCCGACGAGCCAGGCCGGCGACGGCATCTGGCGGGCGCCGCACGGCGACGAGATCTACGCCGTCGCGCTCGAGCAGGCGACGACGACCCGCTTCACCCCCGCCGAGGTCCATCGCCTCGGTCTCCAGCAGGTGGCCGAGATCGGCGCCCGGCTCGACAAGATCCTCCGCGGCCAGGGCTTCACGCGGGGAAGCGTCGGCGAGCGGCTGGCGGCGCTCAACATCGCGCCGTCGCAAGTCTATCCGAACACCGACGAGGGCCGGGCCGAGCTCATCGCCGGCCTCAACGGGAGCGCCAAGGCGATGGATGCCCGGCTCCCCGCCGCTTTCGCCACCCTGCCCAGGGCGCCGCTCGAGATCCGGCGGGTGCCGCCGGAGATCCAGGACGGCGCGTCCAACGGCTATTACAGCCGCGCCTCCCTGGACGGCTCGAGGCCGGCCATCTACTTCATCAACCTCAAGGACACCGGCGACTGGCCGAAATATTCGCTGCCCTCGCTCACCTATCACGAGGGGACTCCGGGGCATCACCTCCAGATCAGCCTCTCCCAGGAATCGAAGGACATTCCGTCGTTGCGGAAGGTGGGCGGGTTCAGCGCCTACGGCGAGGGCTGGGCGCTCTATGCCGAGCAGCTCGCCGACGAGCTCGGCGCGTACGCGTCCCCGCTCGAGCGCGCCGGCTATCTCCAGTCCTTCCTGTTCCGCGCCGCCCGGCTGGTCGTCGATACGGGGCTTCATTCGCAGAAATGGAGCCGGGAGAAGGCGACCGATTATCTCGTCGCGACCACCGGCTTCGCCCGGCCGCGCTCGCAGCGCGAGGTCGAGCGCTATTGCACCCAGGCGGGGCAGGCGTGCAGCTACAAGGTCGGGCACATGGCCTGGACCCGGGCCCGGACCGAGGCTCAGAAGACGCTCGGGCGCCGCTTCGACCTCAAGCAGTTCCACGAGATATTGAAGGACGGAGCGATGCCGCTCACCATTCTCGAGCGGCGCATTCGCGAGCGGACTGCGGCGGCGCGGGTCTGACGGGAGGATTCCCGGGGGGTGAAGGGCTTCCGGACTTCACCCCCCGAGGGCCCCGGCCTCCCCGCCGGGGAACGAAAATTCTACGAAGCGCTGAGCAGGGGCGCAAGCTCGGACATGTCGTCCTTGTCCTGGCCCTTCTTGGTCTTGACCGACGAGGCATGATCCATCCAGGCGTCGCTCTTCGGAGCCGGCATCGGCGGAGTGAGCGCCGCGGGGATGGCCGACGCCTGATAGCTCAGGGTCAGAACCAGCAGGCTCATCGAAAGCGAGGCGAAGAAGGCGCGGACCGGTCGCATGTTCGTCGTCGTCCTTGACTTGGAAATCGGATGCGGCTCCGGCCAGCGAGCGGAGGGGGCAATACGCCGCCGACCGAAGCCGCATCGCCTTTCTGGTCGCCGCGCGTGTCCGAGCGATGCCGCGGACGCGGGGAATTGGTGTCAATTGTGTCAGGCTCTCGTCATCCCGGACTTGATCCGGGATCCATGAACATGATGGTGGCGATTATCTTCCGGCGTCGGTGTTCATGGATTCCGGCTTTTGCCGGAATGACGGTCAAGCCGGCATGCGCTCGAGCAGCTCTTCGGCGCTGAGGCCGAGGCGGCGGATCTGGGCGGCGATCTCGGGCCAGCGGTGGTTGAGGAAATCGTCGCGGCCGGCCTTGCGCAGCCGCTCGGTGGCGCTCGGGGCGACGAACATGCCGACCCCGCGCCGGACCAGCACCAGGCCTTCGTCCTGGAAGCTCTGATAGGCCTTGGCGACGGTGAGCGGATTGGCCCCGAACTCGGCGGCGAGGCTTCGCACCGACGGCAGCGGATCGCCGTCGCCGACCCGACCTTCGAGGATCATGGCCGCGATATTGTCGCGCAGGCGGAGATAGACGGGGCGTTCTTCGGACACGGCGCTATAGTGAGCTAATACAGTGTGGCAGTCAAGCCTTGCCTCCCCTTGCAGGGAGGGGAGTCTCACTTCACCATTCGCTCACTACATCCTCGAGCGCCGGCCGAGGCCGCTCCTCCAGCTCCACCCCGCCGGTGCCGAGGAAGATGAACCCCGCGACCCGCTCCGGCTCCCGCCCGCCCAGCGCCTCAAGCACCGGCGGCGAGTAAGCGGCCCAGCCGGTCACCCAGCCGCCGCCGAAGCCCAGCGCCGAGGCGGCGTGGAGGAGGTTCATGGCGACGGCGCCGCAGGAGAGCTCCTGCTCCCAGACCGGGATCTTGTGGCCCTGGACCGGGCTTGAGAGGAGGACGATGAGCTCCGGCGCCTGGGCGGCGAAGCGCTGCACCGCCTCGATCTCGGGCCGGGTGGCGGCGTCGGCCTTGCCCGCGCGATAGGCGGCCTCGAGCATCGCGGCGAAGTCGGAGCGGCGCTCGCGGCCGACATGGACGAAGCGCCAGGGGAAGAGCTTGCCGTGGTCTGGGGTGCGGGCGGCGATCTCCAGGATGACGCGAAGCTGGGCCGGGTCCGGACCCGGCTCGACGAGATCGCGGGGCCGGCAAGAGCGGCGGGTGGCGAGATAGGAGAGGAGCGATGAGCGGTCGTTGAACATGCACGAGCGGCTAGCAGCCTTGCGGGAGTGCAACAATCGGCTTCACAAGCGCGTTTTCCCCGCTACTGTCCGCGCTTTCGTAGGCGCCCGTCAGAGGCAGCCGCCAGTTTAGGAGTGTAAGCCTGATGGCCACCACCGCCCTTCCGGACCAGCCCGGCGGCTACGACACCAAAACCATCCTCGGCCATCCGCGCGGCCTGTTCGTGCTGTTCTTCGCCGAAATGTGGGAGCGCTTCTCCTATTACGGCATGCGGGCGCTGCTGATCTTCTACCTGACCCAGCATTGGCTCTTCTCGGACGAGCGAAGCTCGATCATCTACGGCGCCTACACGGCCCTGGTCTATATCACCCCCGTGCTCGGCGGCTATCTCGCCGACCGCTATCTCGGGCAGCGCAAGGCGGTGGCGTTCGGAGCGCTGCTGCTCACCTTCGGCCATTTCCTGATGGCGTTCGAAGGCAATGGCGGACAGAATGACGCGACCATCAACGTCTTCTGGCTCGCCCTTTCCTTCATCATCGTCGGCTCGGGTTTCCTCAAGGCGAACATCTCGGTGATCGTCGGCCAGCTCTACCCGCGCACCGACGTCCGCAGGGACGGCGCCTACACCATCTTCTACATGGGCATTAACCTCGGCGCCGCGATCGGCACCCTGATCGCCGGCTACCTCGGCCAGACCTACGGCTGGCGCTACGGCTTCGGCGCCGCGGGCGTCGGCATGCTGCTCGGACTCATCGTCTTCATCTGGGGCAAGCCGCTGCTCATGGGCAAGGGCGAGCCCCGCGATCCGGCGCGCCTCAAGTCGATGGTCGGGCCGCTTCGCTTCGAGTGGCTGCTCTACGTGATCGGCTTCCTCGCCGTCGCCGGAATCTGGATGCTGATCCAGTATCAGGAGGTGGTCGGAAGCCTGCTCGGCATCTTCGGCGCTCTGCTCGTCGCCTATGTCGTCTTCTACGCGGTGACGAAGCTTCCGCGCGAGGACCGCGACCGCATCTTCGCGGCCCTATTCCTGATTTTCGGATCGATTCTGTTCTGGGCCCTGTTCGAGCAGGCGGGCTCGTCGCTCAACCTGTTCACCGACCGCTATGTCGACCGCGCCGGAGTGCCGGCGTCGATCTTCCAGTCGATCAACCCCATCTACATCATCCTGCTCGGGCCGCTCTTCGCTCTCCTGTGGGTGAAGCTCGGACGGGCCGGGATGGAGCCCTCGGCGCCGGCCAAGTTCGGCTTCGCCATGCTCCAGCTCGGCGCCGGCTTCCTGGTGCTGGTCGCGGGCGCCAACGCGGCCGGGCTCGAAGTCCCGACCCCGGTCGTCTTCATCTTCCTCCTCTACCTCCTCCACACGACCGGCGAGCTCTGCCTGTCGCCGGTCGGCCTGTCGGCGATGAACCGTCTCGCTCCGGCCCATATGGCGAGCCTGATCATGGGCACCTGGTTCTTCGCCTCGGCGACCGGCAATTTCGCCGCCGGCCTGATCGCGGCGGCGACCGGCGCCGAGAGCGCGTCCGGCGAGGCCGCCGGCAAGGACACGGTGCTCGACGTCTATTCGACCGTCGGCTGGGTCGCCATCGGGGTGGGAGTCGCCGTCCTCGTCATCTCGCCTTTGATCAAGAAGCTGATGCATCTCGACACCCTGCGCGACAATGAGGACCAGGAGCTTGCGGGCTACAAGGAGATCGGAGGCGACCGGGGCCAGGACGCCGGACTGTTCCCGAACCGCGAAACCAAGCCGGAAGGCCAGCAGATCTGACCCCGCCCGGGGCAAAGGAGTCGAATGCGAGCGTTGACCTGTGCGGCCGTCCTCTCGGCCGCCCTCCTTTCCGCCTGTACCCATAACGAGAAGCCCCAGACGGCGTCGGCCCAGCCGCCCCGGACTCCGCCCAGGACTTATTCGAGGGATCCCTTTCCCTCGACCTACCACCGCTATCCGGGCGCGGTGACGGCGATCACCGGCGCCACCGTCTTCGACGGCGAGGGCGGGCGGATCGACAACGGCACCGTCGTGCTGGCGGACGGGCTCGTCCAGGCGGTCGGCGGTCCCGACACGGCGATCCCCGCCGGAGCGACCCGGATCGACGCGACCGGAAAATGGGTGACTCCCGGGATCATCGACATCCACAGCCACCTCGGCGACTATCCGAGCCCCTCCGTGGAGGCGCATCAGGACGGCAACGAGGTGACCGGCCCGGTGCGCGCGGAAGTGTGGGCGGAGCACAGCGTCTGGCCCCAGGATCCGGGCTTCAGCCGGGCCCTCGTCAACGGCGGGGTGACCAGCCTCCATATCCTGCCCGGATCGGCCAATCTGTTCGGCGGCCGCGGGACCACGATGAAGAACGTGCCGGCGCGGACGATGCAGGGGATGAAGTTCCCGGGCGCGCCTTATTCGCTGAAGATGGCGTGCGGCGAGAATCCCAAGCGGGTCTATGGCGGCCGCAACCAGCCGCCGGCGAGCCGGATGGGCAACATCGCCGTGATGCGCCAGACCTGGGCCCGGGGCGCCGAGTACAAGCGCAAGTGGGACAATTACGAGCGCAACGGTGGCGAGATGCCCGGCCGCGACCTCGCCATGGACACGTTGCGCGGGGTCCTGGCGGGCGAGATCCTCGTCCAGAATCATTGCTACCGGGCCGACGAAATGGCCAATATCATGGATATGGCCAAGGAGTTCGGCTACAAGGTCGCCGCCTTCCACCACGCCGTCGAAAGCTACAAGATCGCCGATCTTTTGAAGGCGAACGGGGTCTGCTCGGCGATGTGGGCCGACTGGTACGGCTTCAAGATGGAGGCCTATGACGGCATCCAGGAGAATATCCCCCTCGTCCACAATGCCGGCGCCTGCGCGATCGTCCATTCCGACGACGCCAACGGCATCCAGCGGCTCTACCAGGAAGCCGCCAAGGCGCTCGCCAACGGCCGCCGGATCGGCATCGACATATCGGACGAGGTCGCCTGGACCTGGCTCGCGATCAACCCGGCCAAGGCGCTCGGCATCGGCGACAGGACGGGAAGCCTGCGCGCCGGCAAGATGGCCGACGTTGTTCTGTGGAACGGCCATCCGTTCAGCGTCTACACGAGGCCCGAGCGGGTCTGGATCGACGGCGCCCTGATGTACGACTCGAACGACCCGAGGCGCCGCCCGGTCAGCGATTTCGAGCTCGGCCAGCCCGGCGAAGGGGATGTGAAGTGAAGGGCGTGTTCCAAAGCCGTCATGCCGGACTTGATCCGGCATCCATGAACACCGCGGGTCGGGATTTCGAGCGGCGGCGTTCATGGATCCCGGCTTTCGCCGGGATGACGGCGTGGGCACTGGCCGCCTTCGCCGCCCCTGCCTTCGCCCAGACCGTCGCAATCACCGGCGGAACCGTCGCGCTCGGCGACGGCTCGGAGCCGATCGAAGGCGGCACCGTCGTCGTCCGGGACGGGCGGATCGTCGCCGCCGGCCGCAACGTCGCGGTTCCGGCGGGCGCCCAGCGGGTCGACGCGACCGGCAAGTGGGTCACTCCGGGCATCGTCGCCGGCTTCTCGAGGGTCGGGCTGATCGAGGTCGACGCGGTCAATTCGACCAACGACGTCGCCGCCAACAGCTCGCCGTTCAGCGCCGCGATCGACGTCGCTCCGGCGATCAACCCGCAGGCGATGGCGATCCAGGTCAACCGCGCCGGCGGAGTCACGAGGGCGATCGTCGCTCCGGGCACCGCCGCCAGCATCTTCGCCGGCCAGGGCGCCGTCATCGACCTCGGCAGCGACATGGAAGCGGTGACCCGGGCGCGGGCCTTCCAGTTCGTCGAGCTCGGCGAGACCGGCGCCGACGAGGCCGGCGGCAGCCGCGCCGCTGCCCATGTCCTGTTTCGCAACGCGCTGAGGGAAGCGCGCGACCTCGGCCGCTTCTCGTCCCCGATCGCGGGCCGGGGCTCCGGCCGCGAGCCGCGGGCGAGCGACCAGCGCGACTTCCCGCTCGAGGAGGTGCCCGACAGCCGGCTCCTTTCCGCCGGAGCGAGCCGGCCCGACGACGTGCTTCTGACCCGCTTCGATGCCGCCGCTCTGGTGCCGGTGCTTCAGGGCCGCCAGCTGCTCCTCGTCCATGTCGAGCGGGCCAGCGACATCATCCAGGTGCTTGCGCTGAAGAAGGAGTTCCCCAACCTCAGGCTGGTCCTCGTCGGAGCGACCGAAGGCTGGACCATCGCCGACCGCATCGCCGCCGCCCGGGTGCCGGTGATCGCCAACGCCCTCAACGACCTGCCCTCGACCTTCGAGCAGCTGGCGGCGACCCAGTCCAACGTCGCCCGGCTGAAGGCGGCGGGAGTGCCGGTGGCGCTGGGAATGATCAACGACGACGAGGCCCGCCAGGTCCGGCTCGCCCGCCAGCAGGCCGGCAACATGGTCGCGGTCGGGCGGGTGCCCGGCGCCTCCGGCCTCAGCTGGGGCGAAGCGCTGGCGACGATCACCTCCGGGCCGGCCGAAGCGGTCGGGATGGGCGGCGAGATCGGCTCGCTTCGGCCGGGGCGCCGGGCCGACGTCGTCATCTGGTCGGGCGACCCGCTCGAGAACGGCAGCGCCGCCGAAATGGTCATGATCGACGGGGTCCGGCAGCCGCTCGACAACCACCAGACGAAGCTCAGGGACCGCTATCGCACGGCCACCGAAGGCGACCTTCCCAAGGCGTACGAGAGGTGATCGCCACGGTCAGCCTCGCGCTGGCGACGCTGGCCTTCGTCGGCACTCACCTCGCCATGTCCCATCCCCTGCGGACACGGCTCGTCCAGACCCTCGGAGACCAGTGGTTCGCCGTCCTCTACTCCGCGGTGGCCTTCGTCACCCTGGGCTGGATGATCCTCTCCTACCGGGCGGCGGACGAGGGCTACTTCCTGTGGCTGGCCCCCGGTTGGGCCTCGCCGGTCGCGGCGGGGGTCATGCTGCTCGCCTGCATCCTGCTCGTCGGCGCGTTCTTCGGCAATCCGGCCTTTCCGCGCCCCGGGGCGAGGCGCAGGCCGGCGCGGGCCGCGACCGGCATATTCGCGATCACGCGCCATCCGATGAACATGGCCTTCATCCTGTGGGCTTTGGTCCACATCGCCTTGTGGGGGGCACTGCCCAATCTGATCGTCGCCGGCGGAATCCTCGTCCTCGCCCTCCTCGGTTCGATCGGCCAGGACCATAAGAAGCTCAACGTCGTCGGCGAGCCGTGGCGAACGTGGATGGGGCGCACGTCGTTCGTGCCGTTCGGGGCCCTGCTGTCCGGCCGGGCCAAATGGAGCGGCCTTCGCGAGGCTTGGCCGGCCCTGCTCCTCGGTCTGCTGCTGTGGCTCGCGGTCACCTGGTTCCACGCCCCGGAAGTCTCGCCGATCGCCTCGCTGACCCGGTAGCCTGTCGTCATTCCCGGCGAAAGCCGGAATCCATGAACACGAAGCGAGCTAATTCCCTGGGGCGGTGTTCATGGATCCCGGATCAAGTCCGGGATGACGAAGGGAGGCGTCGCCCTCCCTCAGCAGCCGGTCCTGCTCGGTCTGCGGCTCGGTCTCGTCGAAGCCGGTCCGCCTCGCCACGGACGAGGTGGTGGCGACGTCCATCGCGACATTGCCCGTCGTCCGGACGATGTCCGGCAGGGTCTCGACGGCGAGCAGGAGGACGAGCGGCTCCAGGGGCACCCCCATGGCGATGCAGATCGGACCGATCGCGCTGATGAAGCTGATCGAGCCGGGCAGGCTGATCGAGCCCAGGGTGGTGGTGGCCGCGACCGCCACTCCAGCCGCCATCTGCATCGGCGAAAGCGCGATCCCGAACCAGTGGGCGACGTAGATGGCGACGGCGAGGTTCATCGCCGGCCCGGTGGCCCGGAACAGGGCGACGGCGAGGGGCAATGTGACCCCGGAGGCGGCGACGGGGACTCCGAGCTTCTCCGCCCCCCGCAGCATCGCGGGAAGCGAGGCGAGCGACGACTGGGTGCTGATCGCCACCGCATGGGCCGGGCCGACCGCCCGGGTGAAGGCGAGGAAGCCGAAGCGGCCGCCGAACATCGCCAGCGGCCAGGCCGCGAACCAGATCACGCAGCCGACCGCCGAGACGATCAGGATATAATGGAGCAGGAAGCCGAAGGCCGAGGCCCCGGCCTTGGCTCCGACGACATAGGCGAGCGCGAACACCCCGATCGGCGCGAGCCAAAGCACCCAGTTGATGATCACCAGCATCGCGTCGGCGACGGCCCGGAAGAACAAGGCGAGATGCCGGCGCGGCTCCTCGGGAAGCCGGGTCATGGCGAAGGCGAAGACGGTGGTGAAGACGAGCAGTGGAAGGATCTGGTCGTTCGCCGCGGCGGCGATCGGATTGGTCGGAACGAAGGAGCGGACGAACTGGCCGAAGGTGGGGATTTCGCCGACCTTGTCGGCCGAGGCGGAGAGCGCGGCCTTCATCTCCCCGGCCGCTCCGCCGGGGATCGGGAAGAGCTGGAGGAGGAGGGGCGTGAGGAAGGCCGAGAGGATGGCGCCGGTCCAAAGCACGACCATGAACAGGATGACGGCCCGGCCGGCGAGCCGGCCCGAGCGTGCCGCCTCGGCGGAAGCGGTGATTCCGTTGATCAGGAGGGCGACGATGAGCGGCACGATCGTCATCCTCAGAGCATCGAGCCAAAGCCCGCCGATCGGATCGGCGATGGCGATCGCCTGGGGAGCGAAGGCCGCCCGGGCCGTGAAGATGCCGAGCAGAAGGCCGATGGCGAGGCCGGCGAGGATGCGGGTGGCTTGCGACATTCGAGCGGGTGTAGCGGCGGGGAAGGGGCGGGGGAAGCGTGCCTAAGATCCTCCCCTGCATTTGCAGGGGAGGGGGACCAGGCGAAGCCTGGTGGAGGGGCCTTGCTGACTCCGAAGAACCCCTCCACCGCGCTACGCGCGGTCCCCCTCCCCGCGAAATCGCGGGGAGGAATTTCCCTTCCGGTCCCAGCGCGCTAAGGCTGCGCGAACGACGCGAAGGACCGCCATGACTCGCAAATTCTTCGGCACCGACGGGATCAGGGGCCGCACCAACCGGAGCCCGATGACGGCCGAGATGGCGCAGCGCGTCGGCCAGGCCGCCGGCGCCCACTTCCAGCGCGGCGATCATCGCCACCGGGTCGTGATCGGCAAGGACACTCGGCTCTCCGGCTACATGATGGAGACGGCGCTCATCTCCGGCTTCACCAGCGTCGGCATGGACGTGGTCATGGTCGGGCCGGTGCCGACTCC
>Ga0190273_10000383_pt1 | contig 17399 bp, 17 predicted proteins | sample Popmic504IS_FD_134513 | JGI IMG/M metagenome (GOLD analysis project Ga0190273, IMG submission 134513) | Populus adjacent soil microbial communities from riparian zone of Shoshone River, Wyoming, USA - 504 IS | ecosystem: Environmental > Terrestrial > Soil > Riparian zone > Trees stand | place... | reverse complement strand
GCCACCGTCGTCACCCTCTTCGTCGCCGGCTGCGCCTTCGTCGTCACCGGCATGTGGCTGTTCTCCCGCTGGATCGTCCGCGCCCTGGCGGCACCGGAGTTCTTCGACTCCTACGAAGCAATCGGGCTCATCGCCACTGCGGTCACCCTCTACGCGCTCTACCTCGTCCTCGTCGTCATCCTCGGCCGCACCGGCCGCACCGAGTTCAACCTTCCGGCGGCGGTCGGCGCCCTCGTCGTCAACGTCGCCCTCAACCTCCTGCTAGTGCCCTCGCTGGGGATCGTCGGTGCCGGCCTCGCCCTCGTCGCCTCCTACCTGGTGGTGCTGGGGTTGATGTACGTCTTCACCCAGCGCCTCTTCCCGGTCCCGTACGAATGGGGGCGGCTGTTACGCGTGGCGCTGACCGTTGCCGCGCTGGTCGGCCTTGGCGAACTGCTCGTCCCGACCGACGGCCTCGACGGCTTCCTCCTCCGCGCCGCCCTCTTGGCCGCCTACCCACTGCTGCTCCTGGCCACCGGCTTCTTCACCCCCGGCGAGCGCCGCTGGCTGTCCCGCCTCCGCCACCCAAGCGCCGTAGTCGCCGGCCTAACCTCTCTCCGCACCCGGCCCGCAGCCGTGGACGGGCGCGTTCCCGAGCTCTACGAGGCAGAACAACTGGACGAAGACGTCAAGCCTTAGGCGTCGACCAGCCGGTCGTCGCGCTAGCCTCGACCGGACGATGGATCCAACTTGGGTGATACCCGCAGCAGGCCAGGTAATCCGCAATCGTGAGGAGATCGTTGGAACCTGGAGGCGTGTCCTAAATCTCCTGATGGGGAAGAAGTCCCAACTCGCAATTACCGGCATGCCTGGAACCGGCAAGTCTGTCCTTTTGGATCACCTCAGCGGTGAGGCACTACGCAGCGATTACTCACCCCCCGAAAGATCCGCTCAAGTTGAGCGGGAGACGCTTCACAAGAAGGGTCAGCGACTCGCGCTGGCTGCTATTCCGGGCCAGAAGGCTTCGAACAGGATGCGGGCCGTTGACGAACTTTTCCTAGGCAAAATCCCGGTTCGAGGCGTTCTGCATGTTGTTTCATTTGGCTATACCGAGACCCGAAGCTCATTCGCCATCGAAGCTATGGAAGACACGCGTCTAACCGACCTTCGAAAGGCACGATTGGAAGAGGAGCTCGCTGATCTACAAGAGACTTGCAGTGCGGTTCGAGCTGCTTGGACTCGCCGCCGTGAGCCGATCTGGCTTTTGGTGGCCGTGAATAAGGTCGATCTTTATAGCGACGATGATGCCTTGGCGGAAGCTAGGCACCGGTATTCCCCCGCCGCCGCCAGTGATTTCAGTCGAATCCTGCAGGAGCTTCAGTCGCAAGTAGGCAGCGATAACTTCTCATGGGAGGCAATTCCCACCTGCAGTTGGCTCGAAGATTTTGTTTGGGGCGATGAGAGGATTCAGTCGCGACTGGACGTGGGGCAGCGGAACGACTTACTGAAGCGTCTCGGCACCAGGATCTCGGCTAGGTGTGAGGGTAAAAAGGATGCTTGAGATGGAAAAACACTCGCAACAGTCGGAGGCCCAAGAACTCTCGGATCTGCTGGATGTGGCCGAACGCATTCAATCCAGCTACGAAGCGTCAAGGAGTCGTGCCAGTGCTGGCGACTTCATCGAGATCATCCTCGCCATCTTGGCCCTTGCGGCCTTCGCAGGCGCACTCCTGCTGCCTTCGTGGGGAGTATTAGTTGGCTTGGTCTCCGGGGGCCTGCTGCTCGGTTACACCGCGATGTTCGACAAAGGTATTCAGAGGATACGGCGGCGAAGTGAAACCGATCGCCAGGCGCTCCAAGAGGTTCTCGACCTACTACGGGAGATAGAGGGCATAGCGGCTATGGAGGGGACGTGGTCACGGCTTCAGCGTGCCGAGTTCCGGATCCGGCTTTCACGGTTCGAAATCGAAGAGCCAAGAACGCTTCGCGAGGCCCTACGCCGCCGAGTGCAGATCTAATCCGGCGCGGTCGCGGAGGGTCTCGCCGCGGCTGGGGAAGAGGGCCTGGCGGGCGTGGGCCCACATCACAGGGGCGGAGCGCCTGGGATGGACGGTCGCCGCCAGGGCGCGGAGGGCGTAGGTCCAGGCGGTGAGGGCCCGGACCGTCAGCGCCGCGGCGCGGCCATGGTGCTTGCGCATGTAGAGATCGCGGTTGCGATGGAATTCGACGATGCGGGGGAGGCCCTTGGCCAGGTCGGTCGAGAGCTGGTCGTGGTGGACGGCTTCGGCTTCCGGCACGTAGAGCGAGTGCCAGCCAGCCTCGCGCAGTCGCTTGGCGAAGTCGCACTCGTCGTAATAGACGAAGAAGTCCGGGTCCATGTAGTCGACCGCTGCCGCGGCCTCGCGCCGGACCATCAGCGCACTCGATTGGGCCCAGTCGACGCTGCGCACCTCGCTCCCGCTGCTCTGCACCGTGTAGCGGCGATGGAGGAAGAGGGCGCCGACCAAGGCAGTGTGCACCCCCGGGAAGCGCCAGGCGCAGGGGACGGGGCTTCCGTCTGAGTCGAGCAGCTGTGCCGTCGCCGCCGCGGCCCTCGGTTCCCGCTCCATCACCGCCAGCAGCGCCTCGACCGCCCCCGGCCGCAGCTCCGAGTCCTCGTTCAGCAGCAGGCAGTACTTGCCTCGAGCCTCGCGCATCAGGGTCGAGTCGTTCTGCGCCTTGCCGGTCCGCCGCTCGAGCGTGATCAAGCGGATCTCGCCGCCGAGCGCCCGCACCGCCTCCGCCGAGCCGTCCTCGGAGGCGTTGTCGAGGACCAGGATCTCGTGCTCGACGTCGCCGGGGTGGTTGCGTTCGATCGCGGCCAGGCAGGCGAGCAGGTACTCGCGGCCGTTGGTGTTCACAACGCAGTAGGAAAGCGTGGGCGTCACGGAGGTCACGATAATCCGCCGTTGATGTCCGACGTGTCGGACATCCCGCGCATGAAGGTTCAACTCGTCGATCCCTCGGCATTTACGCCGCCCTACGACCGCGCCCTTGCGGCCGCGCTCGCGCGTGGTGGCGCCGAGGTCGAGCTCCTGAGCAGCCGTTTCCTCTACGGCCCGGTGCCGCCCGCCGAGGGCTACCGCGTTAACGAGCTCTTCTACAGGCGCTCGGCCAGGCGCGGCCTCGACGCCCCTGCCCGCCTGCCCTTCAAGGCCGCCGAGCACGTCCCGGACATGCTTCGCCTCCGCCGCGCCGCCAAGGCCGACGTCGTCCACTACCAGTGGCTGACCATCCCGCCGCTCGACGTCCGTCTGCTGCCGCCGCGACGCCCGCGGGTGATGACCGCGCATTACATCCTGCCGCCGCAGCCGAGCCGTCGAGCGGTCCGCTCGGCTCGTCGCGTCTTCGGCGCGATGGACGCCGTCGTCGCCCATTCCGAGCACGGCGCCGCCCGGCTCCGCGACGAAGTCGGCCTCGATCCGGCCAGGGTCCACGTCATCCCGCATGGCGCTTTCGACTACCTGACGAAGCTGCCGGAGGAGAAGCCGCTGCCGCCGGAGCTGGAGGGGGCCGAAGGACCCGTGATCCTCTCCTTCGGCCTGCTCCGCCCCTACAAGGGAATCGAGCACCTGCTCGAGGCCTACCGGCGGATGTGCGCCGCCGTTCCCGCGGAAGCCGAGCTCTGGATCGTCGGCAACCCGCGGATGGATGTCGGGCCGCTCCACGAGCTCGCCGCGGAATCGCCCGGCCGTGTCCGCTTCGTCACCCGCTTCGTCGACGACGCTGAGATCCCGGCGATCTTCCGCCGCGCCGACCTCCTCGTCCTCCCCTACCTCGACGCCGAGCACTCAGGCGTTCTCTACACCGGCCTCGCCTTCGGCAAGCCGATGGTGCTGAGCGCCGTCGGCGGCTTCCCCGAGGTGGCAGCGACGGGTGCTGCCCGTCTGGTGCCGCCCGGGGACACCCCGGCCCTTGCGGTCGCCTTGGAGGAGCTGATCGGCGACGAGCGCGCCCGTGCCGAGCTTGCCGCCGCCGCGACCCGCGCTGCCGCCGGCCCCTTCTCCTGGGACGAGGCCGCCCGCCGCACCCTCGACCTCTACCGCGAGCTGATCGAGGCGCGGGCATGACGACCGTGGCCGCGATCCTCTTCTGGCTCAGCGCCGGCGCGATCCTCTACACCCACCTCGGCTACCCGTTGGTCCTGTGGCTGTTGGTGCTGCTGCGAGGCCACACGGCGGGTGGCGACGATCGGGAGGACTCTCCCGGTAGGGAGAGCCCCCGATCGGAGACAGGACCCGCCGCCGGCCTACCCAGTGTCTCGCTGATCGTCCCCGCCTACGACGAGGAGGAGGTGATCGCCGCCAAGGTCGCCAACGCGCTCGCGCTCGAGTACCCGCGCGATCGGCTCCAGATCGTCGTCGCCTCCGACGGCTCGGGCGACGCCACCGCCGAGCGCGCCCGCGCCGCCGGCGCCGACCTCGTCCTCGAGTTGCCGCCCGGTGGCAAGGTTGCCGCCCTCAACGCCGGGGCTGAGGTCGCGAGCGGCGAGATCCTCGCCTTCTCCGACGCCAACAGCGTCTGGGCGCCCGACGCGCTGCGCCGGCTGGTCGCCCCCTTTGCTGACCCGAAGGTCGGCTACGTCTGCGGCCAGGTCCGTTTCCTCGACCCCGGCGGAGACAACCTCGAGGGCGCCTATTGGCGCTACGAGATGGCCGTCCGTGAACGCGAGTCAGCCCTGGCGGGCGTCACCGCCGGCAACGGCGCGATCTACGCCGTCCGCCGCGACGCCTACATCCCGCTTGCCCCCTCCGGCAGCCACGACCTCAGCTTCCCCTTCGCGCTCGCCAAGCGCGGCCTGCGCTCCCTGTACGTGCCGGCGGCCCGGGCGGAGGAGAAGATGGTTCCGACCCTCGGAGGAGAGCTCGCCCGCAAACGCCGGATGATGGTCGGCCTCTGGGACATCGTCGTCGGTGAGGGAATGGTCTCCCCGCGCGGCTACTCGCCGCTGTACGCGTTCGAGATCCTCTCCCACCGCTTGCTCCGCTACCTCAGCCCGCTCCTGCATCTGATCGCCCTCCTCGCCAACGCCCTCCTGCTCGGCGACGGCTGGTTCTACGTCGTCACCTTCGTCCTCCAGGTCGCCCTGATCGCCGCCGCCCTCCTCGGCCGCTTCCTGCCGCTCGCCCCGTTTCGCATCGCCCGCTACTACGCGATGACCACCGCCGCGATCGCCCTCGGTTTCTGGGACCGCCTCCGCCACGGCGCCGGCGGACGCTGGCAGAAGGCGGAGGGGACCCGCTGATGCCGCGCGCCTTCGACGTCGCGATCGCCGCCCTCGCCCTCGCGATCCTCTCGCCGTTCCTGCTGATCGCCGCGATCGCGATCAAGCTGTCCGGCTCGGGCCCGGTGATCTATCGCCAGCGCCGCGTCGGCCTCGACGGTCGCGAGTTCGAGATGTGGAAGCTGCGGACGATGGTCCAGGGCTCAGACCCGGTCGGCGTCGGCAAAATCGTCTACCGCGACGACCCCCGGGTCACCGGCCCCGGCCGGTTCCTCCGCCGCACCTCGCTCGACGAGGTCCCGAACCTGGTCAACGTGCTCCGCGGCGAGATGGCGATCGTCGGGCCGCGCCCGACCCTCAAAGCCCAGGTCGACGACTACACGCCCCGCCAGAAACGCCGCCACGAGGTGCTGCCGGGGATCACCGGCTGGGCGCAGGTCCAGGGACGCGCCGGCATCCCGTGGGAGGAGCGGATCGAGCTCGACGTCTGGTACGTCGACCACCGCAGCCTCCTCCTCGACCTCCGCATCCTCGTCAGGACCGCCTGGCTCGTCCTCACCGGCCAGGGTCTCGCTCCGGATTGAGCCGGATTAGGGTTCGCGGCATGACCGACCTCCCCGAAGTTTCATTGCGCCCTCTGGAGGAGGGCGACGCGCCGGCCGTCCACCGCTGGTTCAACAACCCGCAGGCGACCGCGTCGCTGATGGAGCAGCGGGACGAGTTCACGCTCGAGCAGGCCGAGGCCTGGACGCGGCGGGCGATGGACGACTCCGGTGAGGACCGCAAGTTCGCGATCGTCGTCGAGGGATACGACGAGCCGGTCGGCTTCACCGCGCTCTACGGCCTCTTCCGCCAGACCGCGCCGGAGCTCGGGGCGCTGATCGGCGACGACGTCCGCGGCAAGGGGGTCGGCCGCCGCGCCGAGGCGCTGACGATCGCCAAGGCCTTCGACGAGTACGGTGCCCACCGCGTCTACGGTCGCATCCCCGCCCGCAACGAAGTCGCCAAGAAGACCGTCGCCGGCCTTGGCTGGAAGCACGAGGGAACGATGCGCGCCCATCTCGCGCGCACCGACGGCCCGCCCGACGACTGCGAGGTCTGGGGCGTGCTCCCGGACGAGTTCCGCGCCGCCGCCGCGGACCTGCTCGAGTGACCGCCGCCCGGGCCGAGCTGATCGAGGACCGCGGCGAGGCCGCGGCCGACGCCGAGTTTTTCCGCTCCCGGGCCTTCCTCGACGCCGAGGGGGCAACCCACACGCTGCGGATCGAGTGCGACGAGTGGGAGCTGCTGGCGCCGCTGGTCGTCCGTGAGATCCCGGGAACCGGTGAGCGCGACGCGGTCTCCCCCTACGGGTACCCGGGCTTCGCAGCCCCCGAGGGCGTCCAGCTGGATCCCTCTTCGATCGACTTCTCGGCGACCGGCCTAGTCAGCGTCTTCATCCGCCACGTTCTCGGGCCGTCGCCGTTGACCGGCCCGAGCGAACGCAACGTCGTCCAGATCGCCGACCCGGCGCTGCCGCCGAAGAGCCGGCCCAGCGATCGCCGCCAGGTACGCCGCAACCTCGAAGCTGGCTACCGCCTAGACCTCGTCCCGGGCCCGGCAGCGACCCCCGAGCAGCGCGCCGCCTTCCTCGACGCCTACGAGCAGACCATGCGCCGCACGGCAGCCGCGGCCCATTACTTCCTCGGCGCCGCCTACTTCGACCGCATCCTCGAAGCCGACCGCACCTGGCTCGCTCTCGCGACGGCGCCTGACGGGGCGGTCGCCGCCGCCTCGATCGCCGCCGTCAGCGACGGCTACCTTCACTACTACCTCAGCGGCAGCGCCGACTCGCACCTGCGCGACTCCCCGATGAAGAACGTCGTCGCCCGGCTCGTCGAGCACTCCGCCGAGCTCGGCCTGCCGCTCAACCTCGGCGGCGGCATCGTCGCCGGCGACGCCCTTGAGGAGTTCAAGCGCGGCTTCGCCAACCGCCAGCGAACCTGGCTCACCTCAGAGCTGATCTGCGACGAGGAGGTCTACGCGCAGCTGAGCGCCGGCCACGAAGCCGCCGGCTACTTCCCCGCCTACCGCGCCTGAGCTGCTACTTGGCGGTGCTGGGTTCGTCGGGTTCCGACGGCGTCGGGCCGGTGAATTTGAAGGCGAAGACCGGCTCGCCCCCGTATTTGCCCCAGGTTTCTTTGCCGAAGGCGCGGATCGCGTCAATCGTGGCCTGCCCTTTGTATTCCGAGCAGCCGAGCAGATTCGTCCAAGTGGTCGCGGCCACCTGGTAGGGCATATCGCCGTTCGGGAAGAACAGCGACGCCCCGTACATCGTGTCGTAGAGGCCCTTCAATTCCAGCTGCGCTTTTTCCGGCAGGGTGGGCGAGTACTGGATCGCCATCCGCCCGTGCTCCAGCGCGTGGACAACGTCGATCGCGTCCGGCTCCACGGCGTAGGCGCCGTCGGCCTGCTGGTAGGGCGGTTCAACGTGGTTGCCGGAGGTCGGGGGGTTGGTTTTGTATCTCGGCGGCTGCGAGCCTTTCGGGATGTGGGTGTGTCCCTCGTCTTCGAGTTTCAGCTCGAGTTTGCAGCCGGCTTTCTCCGCCGCGTCTTTGACGTTCGTCACCTGCGCCGGTGCCGGCGGGATCCCAGCCCGGTCGTCAGGCTCCACTCCGTTGGTCGAGCCCATCTGCGTGTTGACGTTGATGTGGGCGTCGCCACTCGCGCTGCTGTCGTCACCGCCGCCGCTGACCAGGACGAACACCAGCACCGCGATCGCCAGTGCGACCGTCGAGCCGATTGCGTAGGCAAGGACGGTTCGCGTGCCGCCGCCCCTCGCTTCGCGCTGTTCGGCTTCGATCCGTTCCTGCCGCAGCCGCTCTCTCTCCCGCTCACCCTTGCCCATAAGTCACCACAGATTAATCGGCGCGCTCCATTTCGGCGGCGTCGCCCCTCACCCGCTCCCACGGCCGCGAAGCCTTCAGGGCTCCGAGGACCGCTCGCGTAGCCGGCGCCCGGTTCAGCGCATAGAAGTGGATCCCGGGCGCTCCGGCGATCAGCAGCTCCGCGCATTGCTGCGCGGCATAGGCGATCCCCAGCTCGAACTCCCGCTCCGGCTCCCCTCCCGCAGCCTCGAACGCGGCTTCCAGCTGCGGTGGAATCGTCGCGTCGCAGAGCTTGCAGATCCGCTTCGTCTGGGCGAAGCTTGCGACCGGAATCACCCCGGCCAGAATCGGCACCTCGATGCCGTGGGCACGCGCCGCCCGGACGAAGTCGAAGTAGACCTGGTTGTCGAAGTAGAGCTGCGTGATCAGGAAGCTCGCCCCGGCGTCGACCTTGGTCTTCAAATAGCGCAGGTCGGTCTCCAGATCCGGCGCCTCGGGATGCACCTCTGGGAAGCAGGCACCGCCGATGCCGAAGTCCCACCCCGCGGCGATGAAAGCGGCGAGGTCGGCAGCGCTCCCTAGGCCCCCTTCCGGCTGGACGAAGTCCTCCTCGCCCCGCGGCGGGTCCCCCCGCAACGCGAACACGTTCTCGATCCCGGCGGCCTCAATGCGGTCGAGCGTCGTCGCCAGTCCCTCGGTGGTTTCCCCGACGCAACTGAGGTGGGCCATCGTCTCGAAGCCGAGCTCGTCCTTCAGTGCGGTCGTGATCTCGACGGTGCCGTCGCGGGTGGAGCCGCCGGCGCCGTAGGTGACCGAGACGAAGTCAGGCTCCAACTCGCGCAGCGCCCCCGCCGTCTCGTAGAGCTCCGCCGTCGCCTCCGCCGACTTCGGCGGAAAGAACTCGATCGAGAACGTCGGCCGCCGCTCAGCAATGATTTCGTCAATCCGCATCGGCAGGAGAGTAGCCGCTCTGCTTAAGGGAGGATCAAGGAGATGAGCGAGTCAAAGGTCCGTTACGAGCGGCGCGGCGCGGCGGCGGTGCTGACGATCGATCGCCCCGAGCGGCGCAACGCGATCGACGCCGCCACCGCGAGCAGTCTGCGACGCGGGCTGGAGGAGTTCGAGGCAGATGAGGGCGCGCGCGTGCTCGTCCTCACGGGGGCCGGCGGCGAGGCCTTCTGCGCCGGCGCCGACCTGAAGGCGTTCGACCTCGACGTCGAAGCTCCGGGTGGGCCGGAGGGCATCACCCGCTTGACCCCGTCGAAGCCGGCGATCGCCGCCATCGACGGCTGGTGCCTCGCCGGCGGTCTCGAGCTGGCGCTCTGGTGTGACCTGCGGATCGCCACCCCAAAATCCGTCTTCGGCTGCTTCGAGCGCCGTTGGGGCGTCCCGCTGATCGACGGCGGCACCCAGCGGCTGCCGCGGGTGGTGGGAATGGGCCGCGCTCTGGAGATGATCGTCATCGGCCGCGCCGTCGAAGCCGAGGAGGCGCTGCGGATCGGCCTGGTCAACGAGGTGGTGGCGCCGGGGCAGCACCTGGAGCGCTCGCTGGAGCTGGCCGAGCGGATCGCCTCATTCCCCCAGGAGACGATGCTGAGTGACCGCCGCGCCGCCCTCGAGGGAGCGGGGCTGCCCTTGGCCGAGGGATTGGAGCTGGAGCGCCGCCTCGGTCTCGAGGTGCTTGACGTCGCCCTGCGCGGCGCCGCCCGCTTCGCCGCGGGTGAGGGTCGTCACGGCGAGGGCCTTTGAAGATCCGGCCCGTCTAACCGCGCATCTCGGCGGCGGCGGCGTCGGCGCCGAAGTACGGGAGCACAGCGAGGTACATCAACTCGGGCAGGAGGTGGATGAAGTCGCCCTTTCGCTCAGCGGCGAGACGGGTGTGGAGGACGGCGAGGATGCCGGCGACCACCGCCTCGGCCGAGATCGCCGGAGCCCCGCCCCCGCTTTCCTCGCGGGCGAGGTCCATCATCTTCGAGGCGCGCTCCATCGCCTCTGTCCGCTTCCCCATCGCTCCCGGGCCCGCCGCGTGGACTTCGACCAGGAGGGCTCGACCAACGGCCGGCTGCTGGTCGAGGAATAACAGCAGCCCGGTCAGCGCCCCACGCAGGTGGCCGCGCCAGGTGGTCTGGCCGCTGGCTTGTTCGCGCATCGCCAGCTCGATCCAGGCCGAGCCCGCTTCCAGGGCCTGCAGGTAGCAGTCTTCCTTGTCGCGGAACATGTCGTAGAAGGCCTGCCTGTAGAGGCCGGCGTAGGAGAGGGCGTCCTGGACTGTCGTCTGCTCATACCCCTTCGTCCCCACTGCTTCAAGCATCCCCTGGAGGATGCGCTGCCGTTTTCCGGTCACGGTCCCCGCTCGGTCTAGGTTGATTGAGAAAATGACTTGTCTGTATCCGGTACCTAAACGGTATCCGGTCGTGCCGCTGAGCACCGCGACGATCCGACTCAGGTACTCTTTCGTTCGTGGCTTCAAAGTCAACAACGCGTCTACTTCCGGGCCGGGAGCCGCTCTCGCGCGAGTTCATCGCCAGGCACCAGCGGGCTCGCATCATCAAGGGCCTCGCTCGCGAGGCTTCCGAGAAGGGCTATCGGGCGGTCACAGTGGCGGACATCGTCAAGCGGGCCGGGATCGCTCGCAACACCTTCTACGACAACTTCGGCTCCAAGGAGGAGTGCTTCCTCGCTGCTCAGGAGTTCGCTATGGCAGCGGCTTTGGACCGCGTAGTATCGGCGGCCGGGGAGATCGGCGACTGGCCTCGGCGGGTCAAGGTCGGTCTCGCCGCCTTCCTCGGGTACATCGCCGAGGAGCCCGCCTTGGCGAGAACCTGCATGGTCGAGGCTCTCGCTGCGGGACCCAACTCCGTTAAGTACTACGAGGAGTCGCTGCAGGCATTCGTGTCCCTGTTCCAAGTTGGACGCGATGTCTCGCCGTTTGGGAGCGAGCTGCCGGAGACGCTCGAGGAAGCCCTGATCGGCGGGGTCTTCTGGATCCTCTACCAACGACTGCTGCTCGCCGAGACCGACAACCTCGGAGACCTCCTCCCCGAGCTGGTGGAGTTTGCGTTGACGCCGTACCTGGGAGCCGAGGCAGCGCGGGAAGTGGCCGGCGAGGAAGCGGCCGGGGAGAGCTCAGAGACTTATGAGTAAGATCGAGAAGCAAAAAACTGGTCAGTTGGCCAGTTCGAACCCTGCTCGTTTTGATCGGTATCGTCGGTTCTCTTGAGAGATCCAGTCAACCCCTCTGTTGAGTCGCCGGAGTATCCCCCCGAGCTTGCTCGGCTCCCTCCGGGACGGCACGGCCTGCCGCGGGAGTTCGTCGCGCGCAACCAGCGCGAGCGGTTGATCGCCGGCCTTGCCGAGGCGGTCGCCGAAAACGGCTACGCCGGGACCACGATCGCGCACATCACCCGCCATGCCGCGGTCTCGCGTCGCACCTTCTACGAGCACTTCAGCAGCAAGGACGAGTGTTTCGTCTCCGCCTACGACACGGTCATGGACGAGCTGCGCCGTCGTGTCGACGAGGCCTTCAACGGCGAGAAGGAGTGGCCGCAGGCGATCCGCGCCGGACTTGCGGCGATGCTCGATTTCCTCATCACCGAGCCGCACCTCGCCCGCCTCAGCATGGTCGAGGCACTGGTCGCGGGGCCGGTGGTCGTCGAGCGCTACGACGCCGCGATCCAGGGTCTCGTCCCCTACTTCGAAGCCGGTCGCAAAGGACGTTCGGAGGATGTTTTGGCCGGTCTCTCGCCTACTACCGAGGAGGCTCTGCTCGGCGGCATCGTCTCCCTGATCTCCCGCCGCATCTTCGCCGATCGCACAGAGGAGCTTCAGGCCTTGCTCCCGGATCTGGTCGAGTTCGCTTTGACGCCGTATCTCGGCAGTGTCGAAGCGGCAAAAGTCGCCCGTCAGCGCTAGTCGTCGCGAAGGGGAACCTTGGCGCTAACGCTATGGCTATCCTTAGGCGAAGACACGAACATATGTTCGTATGGAGATCGCCTGCGTAATCAACGAGCGTTTGGCGATCCCGGCACGCCCGGGCTGCGGCTGGGGGCCCCGGCCCGGGCGCGCCGATCTTCTCGATCCGGTCGAGGCGGCGGAGGCGACCGAAGCGATGACGCGATCGCTGGAGAGCCTGGGCGCCGCCGTCGAGTCAGAACAGGCAGGAGAGGCCTTCTTTGCGGTCGACGGTTTGCTCGGTCTCTACGGCGGCACCGCCGGCGTGCTGCAGGCGGCCCGACGGGAGGTAGGGCCGGAGTGGCGAGTCGCTACCGGCCGCACGCGGTTCGCGGCCTTCCTCGCCGCGGCCGAGTGGCAGCGGCCGATTCCGGTGGCGGCGTTGCGAACTCGCCTCCGGGCGCCGGCGCGCGACGTCGATGAGCTGATCGAGGCACTCGAGCGGCTGGGGATCGGGACGCTGCGGAGCTTCTCCCTCCTCTCCTCCGACCAGGTCGCCGACCGCTTCGGCCCGCTTGGTCAGCAGGCGCTCTGCCTCTGCCGCGGGGAAGAGGAGCCGCTGCGCCCGCGCACCCCCCATGAGGAGCTGGTCGAGGAGATCGAGCTGCCGGAAGGCACCGCCGGGCGGCAGCTCGACCGCGCCCTCGAGCTGCTCGTCGACCGCCTGCTGGCGGCGCCCGAGCGGAAGGGGAGGACCCTGCTCGGACTGCGCTTCGGGGCGGTGCTCTCCGGCGGCGGCAGCTGGAGCGTCGAACAGGGGCTGGGGCGTCCGAGCGCTTCGCCACGGGTTCTGCGCAACGTCCTCGCTCCTCGTCTCGAGGAGCTGCCGGGACCGGCGACGGCGCTGCGTCTGCGGGCGGTCGGACTCGGGCCGGCGGCGCGCGACCAGCTCGAGCTCTCGGTCGGCGGCGCCGAGCCGCGCCGCCGCCGGCTGCGCGCCGCCGTGCGGGAGGTCCGCGCCGTCCAGGGGGCGGAGGCGCTGCTGAAGATCCTGCCCGTCGACGCGGCCTCGCGCGTGCCCGAGCGATGGGCCCTGCTCACTCCCTTCCCTGAGCTCTGATGCCTGGGCTCCGTCGCCTCTATGCCCCGCAACGGGTAGCGGTGCGAACCGACCCCCGCGGTGCCCCGATGCAGGTCGAGGGGGCCGCGGTCGAGGCGGTCCGCGAGGAGTGGCTGGTCGAGGACCGCTGGTGGACGCCGACGCCGCTGCGCCGCCACTACTTCGAGCTGGCAACCGCGGATGGACGCGCTCTCACCGTCTTCCGCAGCGCCGGTTCCCAGCGCTGGTACCAGCAGCGGGCTTGAGGCTCAGGGGGTTGGTGATTCATGTACGTCGAGCTGCACGCCCACTCCGCTTTCTCCTTCCTCGACGGCGCCTCGACCCCGATGGAGCTCGCCGCGGCCGCGGCCGCTCACGGCTATCCGGCTTTTGCCCTCACCGACCATGACGGCGTCTGGGGCTCGATGGAGTTCGCCCACGCCTGCAAGGGATTTGGCCTCCGCCCGATCACCGGCACCGAGCTGACCGTACGAGAGGAGCGCGACTTCCACCTGACGTTGCTGGTCGAAGACGAGACCGGCTACCGCAACCTCTGCCGGTTGCTGACCCTCGCCCACTCCCACACCCGCGACAACACCCCCCGCAGCCAGACTCAGCCGTGGGCCACGCTCGAGCAGTTGGAGGAGCACGCGGAGGGGTTGGTTTGCCTCTCCGGTTGTGCTCGCGACGGGGGCGTTGCCGGGGCCTTCGAACGCGGCGACACCGCCGCGGGCGAGCGCCTCGCACGCCGCCTCCTGGCAGCTTTCGGCCGCGACCGCTTTCGGATCGAGCTGCAACGGCCCTACTGGCGTCACGACCGGGCTCGCAATCGCTGGCTGGCCCTGCTCGCCGAGCGCCTCGACCTCCCCTGCGTGGCCACCGGCAACGTCCACTCGCATGACCGCCGCCGGGCGCCGCTGCAGGACGCGCTGGTGGCGATCGGCCTCTGCGAGACCCTCGAGGAGTCCGAGCCGCGCCGGCGCGGCAACTCGACCTCGGCCCTCACCTCGCCGGGCGCGATGGCCGCCCGCTTCGCCGAGTACCCCGAGGCGGTGGCCGAGACCGCGCGCCTCGCCGAGCGCTTCCGCTTCGACCTCACCGAGCAGCTCGGCTACCGCTATCCCGGCAGTGAGGACCCCACAGCCGACGCCGAGCTCGCGCGCGTCTGCAACCACCACCTCGGCGAGCGCTACAGCGGCAACGCCCGCCTGCTGGAGGCGCAGTGGCGACTGGAGGAGGAGCTGGCGATCATCCGCAAGCTCGGCCTCTCCGGCTTCTTCCTCCTCCACCGCGACCTGCTCGAGCTGGCGCGCGAGGTCGCCGCCGAGGTGCGCGGGCCGCAGTCGGCGCGCGGGGTGTTGCCGCCGGGGAGGGGGCGCGGCTCCAGCGTCAGCTCGATCGTCTGCTACCTCACCGGTCTTTCCCATGTCGACCCGGTCGAGGCCGATCTCTTCTCCGGTCGTTTCCTCAACGAGGAAACGACCTCGATGCCGGACATCGACCTCGACTTCCCGCGCGACATCCGCGAGGTCCTGATCCCGCGCGTGCACGAGCGCTACGGCCACGAGCACTCCGCCCTCGTCGCCGCCTTCCCGACCTACCGCCCGAGGGGCGCGATCCGCGATCTCGGCAAGGTGCTGGGATTGCCGCCGGCGGAGATCGACCGGGTCGCGAAGACGGCGAGCTTCTACCAGGGGGCCGAGGAGATCGAGCGCGACCTCGCCGCCGCGCTGGGGCCGCAGCGGGCGAAGGAGCCACGCTGGCGGGCGCTGCTGCCGCTCGCCGCCGAGATCATGGGCCTGCCGCGCCACTCCTCCCAGCACCCGGGCGGGATGGTGATCTCGACCCGGCCGCTGATCGACGTCTGCCCGGTCGTGCCGGCGGCGATGGCGGGGCGACAGACGGTGCAGTGGGACAAGGACTCTTGCGCCGACGCCGGCTTCCTCAAGATCGACCTGCTGGGGCTGGGGATGCTCTCGGCGGTCGAGCGCTGCGTCGAGGAGATCGGCCGCGCTCGCGGCGAGCGGCTCGACCTCTCGCGGATCCCGCTCGACGACGAGCAGGTCTACGAGTCGATCCGCGCCGCCGACACCACCGGCGTCTTCCAGGTAGAGAGCCGGGCGCAGATGCAGATGCTGCCGCGGACCCAGCCGCGCGATCTCGACGACCTGATCGTCCAGGTGGCGCTGGTCCGACCCGGTCCGATCCAGGGCGGCGCGATCCACCCTTATATAGAGCGCCGCAAGCTGCGCCGGGAGAACCCCGACTACAAGGTCCCCTACGAGCACCCGCTGCTGGAGCCGGTCCTGGAGGAGACGCTAGGGACGATCGTCTTCCAGGAGCAGGTGATCGAGGCCGCGATGGCGCTGTCGGGCTTCAGTTCCTCGGAGGCGGAGGGGCTGCGGCGGGCGATGAGCCGCAAGCGCTCCGAGGAGGCGATCCGGGAGCACCACCAGCGTTTCCTCGCCGGTGCCGCCGCCAAGGGCGTCCCCGAGGAGGTGGCCGAACGGGTCTGGGACCAGATCAAAGGCTTCTCTGGCTTCGGCTTCCCGAAGGCCCACTCGGCCGCCTTCGGCCTGCTTGCCTATCAGTCGGCCTGGCTGCGGATCCACTACGGCCCCGAGTTCCTCTGCTCGCTGCTGAACGAGCAGCCGATGGGCTTCTACCCGCCCGACTCGCTCGTCCACGAGGCGCAACGTCGCGGAATCCGGGTGGCGCCGGTCGACGTCAACCGCAGCAAGGTCCTCTGCCACGTCGAATCGCCGCAGGATGAAGAGGACGTTCGCGGCGGGCTGCAGGTGCGGGTTGGGCTCGGCTACGTGAAGGGGGTGAAGAAGGAGGAGATGGAGGCGTTGGTGGTCGAGCGCGAAGCGAGCGGTCCATATAAGGGGATCGCCGAAATCGCTTCCCGCTCCGGGGTGGGACTGCCCAGCCTGGAAAAGCTTGCCTGGGCCGGCGCGCTCGACGCCGTGCCGGCCGGCTCCGAGGACGACCGGCGCGAGGCGCTCTGGCGGGTGGGGGTGACCGGCGCCGGTCGCGTCGCCGGCAGCGGCACCCAGCTGGCGCTGCCGATGGAGCCGCCGCAGGCCCCCGAGCTGGAGCCGCTAGGGGAGTGGGGAAAGCTGATCGCCGACTACCGCTCGACCGGGATGACGGTGGAGAAGCACCCGCTGGGGCTGCTGCGCCCCGGCCTCGACCCGAAGCTCGCCCGCACCTCCGACCTCGCCGAGATCGAACACGGCTCAACCGTCGAGGTGGCCGGCATGGTTACCGCCCGCCAGCGCCCCCAGACCGCCAACGGCATCACCTTCGTCCTCCTCGAGGACGAGCGCGGCTCGGTCAACCTGATCGTCCCGCCCCACGTCTACGAGCGCCACCGCCCCCTCGTCCGCACCGCTCCCCTGCTCCGCGCCCGCGGCCGCCTCGAGCGCCGCGAAGGCACCGTCAACGTCGTCGTCAGCGCCCTCGCGCCGCTACAAGCGGCTCCGGTGGGGGCAGACCAAGACGGTCCGCGGAGGTCGTCGCGCCAAGGCCGCGACGTCGCCGAGCTACGAGCCGTCGCCCCCGCCGGCCACTGCTTCGGCGGGCGCGGGTGAGGCCGGCGGCCGCCCCCAAAGCTCCAGATGGAGCCGCTTGAGGCAGGTGTCGATCAGATCCCGGTCGCCCTCCACCCGCAGCCCGTTCTCGTGATGTCCGTCCAGGAGCGCGTCGACCAGAACCGTCGCCCGGGCCTCGGCCCGCACGTCCGCCGCGGCCGGCGCAGCGGCACACGTCTGCACCCGGCCATCCGGACCTACGGTCGCCCACACCTCGTCGCCACCGCCGGGATGCCGAACGTCCTCGTCGGGGATCTCGAGGCCCAGACTCTGGCCGGCGCGCTCGGGTAGAGCGACCAAAGGAAGGGTTACCCGCAGCAATCCACCCACCTCACGCGGCGACAGCCCCGCCGTACCCGCCGGCGCGCAGCGCCCATGCCAACGCCCGATCGCGGCAACCAGCGCCACCGCCCGCCGCGCCTTGTCCGTCAGCGAGTAACTGCGTCCGTTCCCCGCTGACACGTATTCGTGGAGGAATCCAGCCGCCGCGAAAAGCCCTGCTCGCCGGTTCACCTGGTGGTAGCTCAGCCCATGCTGGCCCTTCGACAGGTCGGTGGGCGACTTCGGCCCACTGCTCAACTGCTCGATCATCCCCGATTCCCAGAGATCGGCCAGCAGCCCGAGGGAGCTCCAAGCGTGGGCGTCGAAATCTCCATTGGGCAGCCAGGTGCATGCGGCGTCCGCGTAGGCGAGGGTCAGGTCGT
>Ga0190273_10000382_pt1 | contig 17411 bp, 18 predicted proteins | sample Popmic504IS_FD_134513 | JGI IMG/M metagenome (GOLD analysis project Ga0190273, IMG submission 134513) | Populus adjacent soil microbial communities from riparian zone of Shoshone River, Wyoming, USA - 504 IS | ecosystem: Environmental > Terrestrial > Soil > Riparian zone > Trees stand | place... | reverse complement strand
TTGCCGCTGGCGGTGACGAAGACGCCGGTGAGAACCGGGCGCATGTCGTCGCGTGAAGCCGCCCGGGCCACCAGGTCGATGCTCTCTTCCAGCGCCGCCGCCGGGATCCGCAGCGCGCCCTCCTCCTGGGGCTGAGGCAGTTTCGGGAAGTCCTCGACCGGGAGCACCCGCAGGTGGAAGCTGGAGCCGCCGCTGCGGATCTCGACGTCGCGCTCGGCCTCGCGGGATTCGATCTCCACCGTCGGATCGGCCAGGGAGCGGGCGACCTCGGCGAAGAGGCGGCCCGGGAGGAGGACGGCGCCGGCGTCTGCGACCTCCGCCTCGAGCGTCGTCTCCAGCCCGAGATCCAAATCGGTTGCGGCCAGAGTGACGCGGCCGTCGCTGGCATTGAGGAGGACGCCGGAGAGGGCCTGCGTGGCGGCGCGGGTGGAAACAGCCCGGGAGACGATCGACAGTTTCGAGACGAGGTCTTCGCGTTTAGTGGTGAGCTTCAAGTGATGTGCCTCTGATCTTGGCCTTATTGAGTTGAGTTAGGACCTGTGGAGAAAATCGGGTTTGCGAGCGATTTGGCGCCGGGCTGCGGAATCCAGCATGTGGAGAGCCCTGTGGAGGGTTGGGGATTCTTACAGTGCGAGCGGCTGTCAGCGCTCGTCGCCGACCGGGTTGTGGATAGCTCCCCGCAACTCCCGGATCTTCTCAGCAAGCTCCGGGTCCTCGTCCAGCCCTGCTTCGACCCGCCGCAGGGAGTTGAGCACGGTGGTGTGATCGCGGCCGCCGTAGAGGCGCCCGATCTGGGGGAGCGAGAGGTCGGTGAGGTCCCGCGTGAGGAAGATCGCCACCTGCCGGGCGCGCAGCGGAGTGGCAGCGCGGCTGGAGCCGACAAGCTCGGCGCGGGAGACGCCGAAGCGCTCGGCGACGCGCTGTTGGATCTCCTCAACCGAGGTGGGCTGCTGCGAGCGGACGCCTGGAATCACTTCCGCGATCAGCTCGGAGCTGAGCGGTCGCGCCATCAGCGAGGCATGGGCGAGGACGCGGGTGAGGGCGCCGTGGAGCTGCCTCACGTTGGCGTCGATCCGGTTTGCCAGCTCGGCGAGGGCGCCGTCATCGGCGATCTCGACCCCAGCCTCCTCAACCAAGCGGCGCAGGACCGTCAGGCGGGTGGCGAGGTTGGGCGGCTCGACTGGAACCGTCAGCCCCCACTCGAAGCGGTCGCGCAAGCGCGAGGCCAGGGTGGAGAGCTCGCTGGGGATGCGGTCGGCGGAGAGGACCAGCTGGCTGCCCGACTCATAGAGAGCGTTGAAGGTGTGGAAGAACTCCTCCTCGGTGGCCGGCTTGCCCTGGAGGAACTGAACGTCATCGATCAGGAGGACGTCGATGTCGCGGTAGCGCGCCTTGAAGCCGTCGCTGCCAGAAGACTTCAGCGCTGCCACGAACTCGTTCGTGAACGACTCGGCGGTCGTGTAGCGGACGCTCAAGCCGGGGGCGTTCTCGCGCAGGTAGTTGGCGATCGCCGCCAAAAGGTGGGTCTTGCCCAACCCTGGTGGGCCATGGAGGAAGAGCGGGTTGTAGGCCTCAGAGGGAGCCTCGGCGACCGCTAGCGCCGCCCCGTGGGCGAGCCGGTTGCCGGGCCCGATGACAAAGCGCTCGAAGGTGTAATTGGGGTTCAGCTCCGGGTGTGGATCGAGATCGGGACCCACGCCGCGGGGCTCGGCGAAGCTGACCTGGCGCAAGGGCGAATCGAGCTCGGCCAGGGCTTCCGCGATCAGCGAGCAGTAGCGGCGCTCGGTCCAGGCGCGGATGCCCTCGGGGGCCGTTAGGTAAAGCGTTTCCCCGTCGACGCCGGCGGCCCTCAGGGGCTCCAACCAAAGGCGATAGGTCGACTCTGGAACCGACGCCTCGAGGCGCTTCTGGGTTGCCCGCCAAAGGGCATCGAGTTCGTTTCTGGGAGAGTCATCGGCCACCGGGCGGCGACCATAGCGCCGTGCCTGGCAGCCCAGCCAGGGCGCCTCGCAAATCCCGGGGAAAAGATTTTCGGCGCCGTCCGTATACTCCGCCGCGATGAAGCGCACCTACCAGCCAAAGAAGCGGAAGCGAGCCAAGACCCACGGTTTCCGCGCCCGCATGAGCACCCGCGGCGGTCGGGCCGTCCTCAAGCGTCGCCGGCGCAAAGGTCGCAAGCGCCTCACGCCTTAGTCGATGGCGCCGAAGCGACGGCGCCTGTCGCGCAGCGGTGAGTTCGACCGCGTCTATCGCGACGGCTCCTCCCACGCGACGCGGTACCTCGTGCTCTACACGTTCCCGCGCAAGGACGAGGAGCGTGAGGACGTCCGCCTCGGCGTTTCGGTTAGTCGCAAGGTGGGCGGTGCTGTCGACCGCAACAAGGTGAAGCGGACGCTGCGCGAGGCCTTTTGGGCACTTTCCGACCGCCTTCCCCCGCGACACGACTTCGTGATCGTCGCCCGAGCGGAGATCAACGACCTGATCGAGAAGAGCGGGATGAGCGGGGTCCAGGAGAATCTCGAGGAGGCGCTGAACAAGGTGCGTTCCACGTGAAACGGTGCCTCCTCCACCAAAGCGAGCGTTCCACGTGAAACGCTTCTTCCTCGCGCCGATTCGTGCATACCAGCGCTGGATTTCTCCCGCCTTCCCGCGCCGATGCCGCTACGAGCCCACCTGCTCCGCATATGCCGTCCAGGCGGTCGAACGCTTTGGCGTGGTTCGCGGGTTTCTTCTCGCCAGCTGGCGGATTCTGCGCTGCAACCCCTTCAGTCACGGCGGCTTCGACCCCATCCCCGATAGATTCACGCTCCGCACCGGCCCCGTCCACCCGGCCGAGTACCACCGCACCCACTCGTGACCCTCCCCGCCGCCAACATCTTGCAGCCCCTGGTCGACCTCGCCAACGGGGTCCTGCAGTTTTTCCATGACAGTGCCGGCCTCAGCTGGGGGATGTCGATCATCGCCCTGACGGTCGTCACCCGGGCGGTGCTGATCCCCCTCACCTACAAACAGCTGAAGGGAATGCGGGCCCTGCAGGCGCTCCAGCCGCAGATCAAAGAGCTGCAGGAGAAGTACAAAAACGACAAACAGCGCATGCAGCAGGAAATGATGCGCATCTACAAAGAGAACAAAGTCAACCCCTTTGCCTCTTGCATCCCGCTGATAGCGCAGCTGCCGGTCTTCTTCACGCTTTTCCATGTCCTCCGAAACGAGCTTCCGGAGGACATCGGCTGTCAGGCGGGCGAATGCGCCAGCAAGGCCGGCTTCCTCTTCATCGAAGATCTCACCGCCTCCGCTCATGGCGCCGAATTGGCGGTCCTACTGATCCTCTATATCGGCACCCAGCTCGTTTCCGGCATGGTGATGTCCCTTTCCGCTGACAAAAGCCAGCGAATGATGATGTTCGTGCTGCCGCTGATCTTCGTCCCCTTCATCCTCAGCTTCCCGGCAGGGCTGATCCTCTACTGGATCACCACCAACGTCTGGACGATCGGGCAGCAGCTTGTGATCCGGAAGGTCGTGCCGGTGCCGGAGCTCGCCACTCCAGCGGGCGCCGCCGCGGTCCAGGCGGCAAAACCGCCTCCCCGCCCGCCGCGGAAGAAGAAGAAGCGCCGCTAGGCGTTCGCGGCGTCCTAGCCGCGCGGTCGCTTCTTGGCCATACCAGGCCGTCGCGGCAGGTTCTCGGGCGTCGGTCCCGTCTTGCGGATCACGTGCAGATGTCGATGCTGGCTGCCAGCACGATCGCCGACGTCGAGGATCTGCTCCGCCTCCATCGCCAGCGCTTCTGAGGCATTGGCGAGTTGCTGCTCCTCGCCTGGGTCCCGTTTGCCCTTCCAGGCGACGAGGACGCCGCCGCTCTTCAGCAGCGGCGAAGCCAGCTCCGCCAGGGTGGAGAGTCGGCCAACCGCGCGCGCGGTGACGACCTCGTATGCCTCTCGCCCCTCAGCATCCGCCCAGTCCTCGGAACGCAGGTTGCGCACCGCGGCGTTGGCGATCCCCGCCTCCTGCGCGGCGCGGCGGATGAACTCGCACTTGCGCCCGACCGACTCGATCAGGTCCACCTGCGCATCGGGCAGTGCCACCGCCAGGACCAGGCCCGGAAACCCAGCCCCAGAGCCGATATCGGCGATTCGGGCCACCTCCTGCACCTCCTGCACCGCCAAGCCGGTGAGGCTGTCGGCGACGTGCACCTGCCAGGCTCGCTCGTCGACCACAGAGCTGACCGAGGCCCGCTCTTCCGCGAGGAGGTCAAGAACGATCTGCAGTCGCTTCCGCGCCCCTTCGTCCAGCGCCGCCGCGGGCCCCTGACTCACTCGGGCAGGAGCGGCGCGACGATCACGCAACGACGGGGCTCGTCGCCCTCGCTGTAGGTCTCGATCCCCGAGCGCTCTTTCAGCCGTTCGTGCACCACCCGACGTTCCTGCGCGCTCATCGGGTCCATCTCGACGACGCTGTTGTTGCTGAGAGCCTGCTCGGCGGCGCGGTCGGCGCGGCTCTCGAGGGTCTCGCGGCGGCGCTCCCGGTAGCCGGCCGCGTCCACGACCACCCGCTTGCGCTCGCGCAAGCCGCGGAAGGCCGCCTGGTAGCAGAGCAGCTGCAGCGCGTCGATCGTCTGGCCGCGTTTGCCGATCAGCAGCCCGTAGTCGTCCTCGCCCTCGACCGTCAGGAGAATCCGCTCGTCGTCCTCCTCGACGACCACCTCACCGTCCAGGTCGAGCTCATCCAGGACCCCCTCGACGAGCTCTTGGGCGCGCTCGGCGGGGGCATCGGGCCAGTCGAAGCTCTCGGACACGGGCATGAGGCTATCCGACCGCCTGAAAACGCGCCGGGAATGCACCATCTAGGCTGGGCTCGATGGGGAAGGTCTACGCCGTCGCAAACCAGAAGGGCGGGGTCGGGAAGACGACCACTGCTGTCAACCTCGCCTCCTGCGCGGCCGCGGAGGGCCACCAGACCCTGCTCGTCGACCTCGACCCCCAATGCAACGCGACCGTCGCGCTCGGCGGTGGCAGGGACCTTCACCCCTCTTCCTATGACTGCCTCACCGGCGACACGTCGGTTGCCGAGGCGGCCCGGCCCGCCGGGCCCGACAACCTCTGGCTCGTGCCGGCAAGCCGCGATCTCGCCGGCGCCGCGGTCGAGCTGCCGCGGATCCAGGGCTCGGAGACCCGGCTTCGCGAGCGGCTGGGACCGGTGCGGGAGCGTTTCGCGGTCGCGCTTCTCGATTGCCCGCCCGCCCTCGGCCCTGTCAGCGTCAACGCCCTGACCGCAGCGGACCGGGTGATCGTCCCGGTGCAGGCGGAGTACCTGGCGCTGGAGGGCCTGGTTCAGTTCCTGGAAACCCTGGGCCTCATCAGGCGTGAGCTGAACCCTCAACTAGAGGTTTCGGGTCTGCTGATCACGATGCACGACGAGCGCACCCGGCTCGCCCAGGACGTCGAGTCAGAGCTGCGCGAGCACTTCGACGGGATGGTCTTCGAGACGGTGATCCCGCGCAGCGTCCGAGTCGCCGAGTCGCCGAGCTATGGTCTTCCCGTGACTGAGCACGCGCCCTCGTCCCATGGTGCCGTCGCCTACCGCGCCCTCTCGAAGGAGCTTGCGAGCCGTGGCTAGTGCGCGCCGGGGCATCGGCCGCGGCCTCTCGGCGATCCTGCCGGAAGCGGACGTGACGGACGCGGGTGAGCTGCGCGAGCTGCCCGTTTCCCTGATCAAGCCGAACCCCTCGCAGCCGCGAACCCACTTCGACGAGGAGGCGCTGGCGGCGCTGGCGGCTTCGATCCAGGCGACCGGCGTCGTGCAGCCGTTGCTGGTCCGCCCTCTCCCCGACGGGAGCTACGAGCTGGTGGCTGGCGAGCGGCGCTGGCGAGCGGCACAGCAGGCCGGCGTCGACAAGGTGCCGGCCGTGGTTCGGGACCAGGCCGAGGCCGATCGGCTGCAGGCGGCGCTGATCGAGAACATGGTCCGCGAGGACCTCAACCCGGTCGAGGAGGCGAAGGCCTGCGCGGCCCTGGTCGAGGAGCTCGGGTTGACCAAAGAAGAGCTGGCGAAACGTGTTGGCCGCAGCCGGCCCGCCGTCTCCAACCTGATCCGCCTGCTCGAGTTGCCCGACGAGGCGCTCGAGTTGCTCGAGTCCGGCGATCTCAGCGAGGGCCACGGCAAGGCACTGCTCGGGATTCCAGGGCACGACGTCCGCCGACGGCTTGCCCGCGACGCGGCGCGCGGTGGCTGGTCGGTTCGCGAAACCGAGCAGAGAGTTCGGCTGGCTGGCCAGCCAAAGGCAATGCCGAAGCGGGCGCCAATCGACCCTGACGCCCAGGCCGCCCTCCGCGACGTTGCCGACGCGCTCGAGGAGGCGATCGGCCACGAAGTCACGACGCGCGCGAAAGGGGAGGGGATCGTCGCCGAGCTCCGCTTCGACGACGTCCGCGACGCCCACTCGCTCGCCCGGCGCCTGCGTAAGCGCACGACCTGAAGCTCCGATCAACCCTTCGCGCCGCCGCCGCTATCATCGCCACCCGCGGGCGATTAGCTCAGTTGGTTAGAGCGCGTCTCTGATAAGGACGAGGTCCCTGGTTCGAATCCAGGATCGCCCACTCGACTCCGACTTCGATTAGGCGTCCTCCCGGAACGGGTACAGGCCCGACCTATACTTCGCCACTCCAACCACCGGTCGGGAGCTTCTCTTGCAGCAGATGCAGATCTATGGCGTCTCTTTCGACATGGTCGGCAAGCAGCCGATCGTCTTGCTGAAGACGGTTGACGGCAACCGCTTCCTGCCGATCTGGATCGGGCACCCGGAGGCGGCGGCGATCCTGATGAAGCTGCAGGGGGCCTCGACGCCGCGGCCGATGACGCACGACCTGCTCTCCGACGTGCTCGACAACCTCGACGCGAAGTGCGAGCGGGTGGCGGTCACTGAACTGCGCGACAACACCTTCTACGCCTCGATCACCGTCTCGATCAACGGCTCCGAGGTCGAGATCGATTCGCGTCCCTCCGATGCCCTCGCCCTGGCGGTGCGCGTAGCGGCCCCGATCTTCGCCGCCGAGGAGGTCATCGAGGAGTCGGCGATCGAGTTCGAGCACGAGGTCGAGGACACCGAGGAGGTCGTCGACAAATTCAAGGAGTTCTTGGATGAAGTGACCCCCGAGGACTTTGCCCAGGGGGACTCCTAAGCGGCAGCGGGGTGCAGCGCCAGGTCGAGGATCCGCTCGACCAGGGCCTCGAAGCTGAGGCCCGCCGCCTCGGCCGCCTGGGGGAGGAGGCTGGTGTCGGTGAGCCCGGGGATCGCGTTGGCCTCCAGGAGCCAGGGGCCCTCCTCGTCGAGGATCAGGTCGATGCGGGCGAAGCCGGAGCAGCCGAGGGCGCGGTATGTGTCGAGGGCGGCCTCGGTGACGGCGCGCTCCTCCTCCGAGCTCAGCTCGGCTGGGCAGGCGAAACGGGTGCGGCCGATCTCGTAACGCGCCTCGAAGTCGTAGCGGTCGCCTTCGAGCAGGATCGCCTCGACCACCGGCAGCGGCTTGTCGCCGAGGATGCTGACCGCGAGCTCGCGGCCGTCGACGAAGCGCTCGAGCAGGATCCGATCGTCGTAGCTGAAGGCGGAGATCAGTGCCTGCGGAACCTCCCCCGGCGAGCGCGCGAACCTCACCCCCAGCGAGGAGCCGCCGCGGCTCGGCTTGACGACCAGCGGGAAGCCCAGCGTCTCCTCCAGGCGTCCGAGCGCATCGGCGGCGCCGAACTCGCGAAAGGCGGTCTGGTTGAAGGCGAACCAGTCGGGGGTGGGGAGGCCGGATTCGTCGATCGCGTCCTTGCCCTGCACCTTGTCCATGCAACGCGCGCAGGCCGCCGCGCTCGGCCCCGTGAAGGGGATGCCGAGGATCTCCAGCAGCTCCTGCACGGTCCCGTCCTCGCCGCCGACCCCGTGCATGGCGACGAAGGCGACGTCGGGCCGCTCGGCGATCAGGCGCTTGACGAGGTCGGCGCCGACGTCGATCGGCAGCACCTCGTGCCCCAGCCGCTCCAGCGCGTCCTCAACCCGCGCTCCCGAGCGCAGCGAGACCCCGCGCTCCAGCGAGCGCCCGCCTTTGAGGACGGCGACCTTCAACTCACGCCCCCTCCGCCTTGCGGAACGGAACCACGTTCGGTTGTTCCTCCCGCACCGGATCGGGCACCCGGTGCTCGCCGGTCAGGGTGCCGTAGAGCTCGACCTGCTCGGCGATCACCTCGCCGATCCGCCGCACGCCCTCGCGGATTTCCTCGGCGCTGACGCCGGAGAAGTTGAGCCGCATCGAGTGGCGGCCGCGCCCGTCGACGTAGGCCGCCTGGCCAGGGACGAAGGCGACGTCGGCGCGCAGCGCCTTCGCCAGCAGGTCGCTGGTGTCGATGTAGTCGGGCAAGGTCGCCCAGATGAAGAGACCGCCCTCGGGCTCGGTCCAGGTCGCCTCGGCGGGGAAGTGGTTGCGCAGCGCCTCGATCATGATGTCGCGCCGCTCGCGGTAGATCTCGACGAGGTCGTCGATGTAGCGTTGCCAGCGCCGTTCGGCGAAGTACTCGCGGACGAAGTACTGGGTCAGGGTCGAGGTGCAGAGGTCGGTCGCCTGCTTGCCGAGGCCGATCTTCTCCAGAACCGGCGGCGGCGCCACCGTCCAGCCAAGGCGGATGCCGGGGGAGAGGATCTTCGAGAAGGTGCCGATGTAGATGACGAAGTCGCCGCCGTCGAGCTGGTAGAGCGGCGGCATCGGCTCGCCCTCGTAGCGCAGCAGCCCGTAGGGGTTGTCCTCGACGACGAGGATCTCGTTGCTCCGCGCCAGCTCGACCAGGCGCTGGCGGCGCGCGAAGGACATCGTCACCCCGGCCGGGTTCTGGAAGCTCGGCACCGAGTAGATGAACTTCGGCCGGCGCCCTTCCGAGCGCAGCTCCTCCAGCAGCTCCTCGAGCAGCTCGACCTTCATCCCGTCCTCGTCGCATTCGACCTGGACCACGTCGGCCTGGTAGCTGCAGAAGACCGGGACGGCGCCGGGGTAGGTCGGCGCCTCGCAGATGACGACGTCGCCGGGGTCGACCAGCGTCTTCGTCACCAGGTCGATTCCCTGCTGGCCGCCGGTGGTGACGATGATGTCGTCGGGGTCGGGGAGCATCCCCTCCGCGCCCATCACCTCGAGGATGCAGTCCTTCGTCTCCTCGAAGCCCTCGGTCGGCCCGTACTGGAGCGCCTCCGCCGCCGACTCCTGGGCGATCCGCGTCATCTGCGCGGCGAAGCTCTGTGGCGGGAAGGTCGAGGTGTCCGGGAGGCCGCCGGCGAGCGAGATCACTTCCGGTCGCGCGGTGATCGCCATCAGGTCACGCATCGCCGAGGAGCGCATCACCGTCGTGCGCTCGGCGAACAGGCCGGCGTAGCGCTCGAGGTCGCGGCTCCCGGCGTGGGAGCGCCGTCTGTGGGTCGGCTCGGGCACTTCGGCCATGGGTGAAGTGTGGCGGATCGAGGCGCGGGCCATCGCACTTGGTTAGGTTTCGGGCGTGGACTTCCTCACCGACCTCGGCATCGGCATCGCGATCGGGATGCTCGCCGGCACCGCCGGCACCCACGGCTCCGCCCGTGGGCGGATGACGATCCTCGCCGCCGTGATCGGCCTCGTCGCCGGCTTCCTGATGGACGGCGCGGTGGGCGCGGTGGTCACCGCAATCGGCGCCGCCCTCGGCTGCATCGTGATCAGCGACCTCGTCTACGGCGCCAGCCGCCGCGAGGGGAGCGGGGGTGCGGCGCTCGCCTTCATCATCGCCCTGGCGGCGCTGATCGTCGTCGCGATCGCGCTGTTGCTGCCACCGGCCGTGGTCGTCGTCGTGCTGGCGCTGATCTGGCTCGGGATCTCCCGCCACCGCCGCGCCCAGCGCAAACACGCGGGCCTCCGCGTCCTCCGTTAACGACGTATCCACGGGCGCCGCCCGTGGGGGGAGGGCATGATTCAGGTCATGGCGGCTGCGAAGAAGAAGCTCGTCCTCACCTACGTCGATTCGCTGCGCACCGACATGCTCGAACGCGCGGTCGCCGAGGGCCGCGCGCCGACCTTCGGCGCCCTGATCGAGCGCGGCGTCCTGATCCCGGACTGCGTCTCCAGCTTCCCCTCGGTCACCCCGGTCGCCAGCGCCGAGATGGTCACCGGCGTCGCCTCCGACCGCCACTGGATCAGCGGCATGAACTGGTACCACCGGCTCGAGCGGCGCTACGTCGAGTACGGGTCCTCGTTCGAGGCGAGCCGCGCCTTCGGTGTCTTCCGCGCCCTCTACGACCTCGTCTACAACATGAACCTCGGCCACCTCAGCCCCGAGATCGAGACGGTCTTCGAGAGCCTGGAAGACGCCGGCCGGCGAACCGCCTGCACGCCGTTCCTGATCTACCGCGGCCGGCAGCGCCACGAGGTCTCGCTCGACGGGCTGCTGCGGCGGGCGGTCGACGCGACGAAACTGAAGTTCCACCACCACACCTGGGGCCCGACCGACCTCTTCTACGGTGACCTCTACGCCAGCCGCGAGGTTCCCTGCCGCTCGACCTCGATCCCCGGCAACCGCGACGGTTACGCCGCCTGCTGCGCCGCCGAGCTGATGAAGGAAGACCTCTACGACTTCATCCTCCTCTCGCTGCCCGACAACGACCATTACTCCCACGAGCACGGGCCGGAGGCGAGCGTCGAGTCGATCGCCAAGGCCGACTCCTCCTTCGCCACCTACGCCGAGGAAGCCGGCGGGCTCGACGAGTTCCTCGAAGACCACGCGGTGATCCTGCTCGCCGACCATTCGCAGACCGACGTCCACCGCGGCCTGCCGCTGGCCGAGCTGCTGGGGGCCGAGTGGTCGGTGCTGCAGCCCTCGGAGGAGCGGCCGGAGCGCTCGCAGCTGGCGGTCAGCCCGACCGGCCGCGCCGCCCACATCTACCTGCTGCCGGGGGAGGGGGAGCGGGCCGAGCCGGCAGAGGTGGCGGCGCGGCTCGGCGTGATCGAGGGGGTCGACCTGGTCTGCTGCTTCGAGGGAGCGGACGGGACGCCGCTGGTGCGCGAGAGCCCGGGCATGCCGCTGGCCGGAGGCGAGTGGGCGGTGGTCGAGCGCGACGGGCGCAAGTTGCGATTCCGGCCGGCCGGCGAGGTCGGTGACCTCCGTGGCGGCAGCTGGGAGGTGGAGGGGGACCTCGATGCGCTGGAGGCGTCGGTCGAGGACGGGCGCCTGCGCAGCGAGACCTACCCGGATCCATTGGCGCGGGTCTGGTCGGCGCTGGCGGCGCCGCACGCCGGCGACTTCGTCCTCTCGCTCGCGCCAGGGTTCGAGGCGGTCGACTGGGGCGGTGTCTCCCACGCCGGCGGCGGTAGCCACGGGGCGCTGCACGCCGGCGACTCGCTCGGCCCGCTCCTCTTCGTCGGCTGCGGGCCGAAGTCGGCGGCGGAGCGGGAGCAGTGGGCGCTGCGCGACGTCGCCCCGGTCATCCGCGAGCACTTCGGGGTGGCGGCGAAGGGGTGAAGCGCGCCGCGCTCCTGATCGCGCTCCTCTGCTTCTTGGCGCCCGGCACCGCGCTTGCCGAGCAGATCTCTTCTGATGAGGCGATAGCCGCCGCCAACCGCGACCCGACCCTCCGCGAGGAGAAACGCGAGCACCCGAACCTCGGGCCGAGCGCGGAGGTGAAGGAGGGGCACTGGGAGGTCGCCTACTTCGAAGGCGGCGACGAGCTGGCGCTGGTCCTGGTCGACGCCCACAGCGGCGAGGTGCTCGAGTCGTGGATCGGCTATCAGGTCGCCTGGAAGATGGCGCGCGGCTACTCCGGCGCCTTCGGCCACAAGCTCAACGCGCCCTACGTCTTCCTGCCCCTCTGCGCGCTCTTCCTGCTCGGGCTCGCCGACTGGCGCCGGCTCCGCCGGGTCGCCAACCTCGACCTCCTCGTCCTGCTCGGCTTCGGCGTCTCCCACTACTTCTTCAACCGGGCGGAGATCGGCGTCTCTGTCCCGCTCGTCTACCCGGTGCTGCTCTACCTGCTCGCCCGCTGTCTCTGGATCGGGCTGCGAGGGAGGGGAGAGGGCCTGCGACCGGTCTGGCCGGTGATGTGGCTGGTGGTGGGAGCACTCTTCCTGATGGGCTTCCGCGTCGGCCTCAACCTCGCCGACTCCGGCGCGGTCGACGTCGGCTACGCGGGAGTGGTCGGCGCCGACCGCATCGCCCACGGCGAACCGATCTACGACAACTTCCCCGAGGACGTCTCCCAAGGAGACACCTACGGCCCGGTCAACTACCTCGCCTACCTTCCCTTCGAGCGGATCTGGCCCTACTCGGGAAGTTGGGACGACCTCCCCGCCGCCCACGCCGCATCGGTCGTCTTCGACGTCGCCACCTTCATCCTCCTGCTCCTCGTAGGCCGCCGAATCCGCCCCGGCCCCGAAGGCCAGCGCCTCGCCGCCATCCTCGCCTTCGGCTGGGCCGCCTACCCCTACACCGCCTACGTCCTCGAGTCCAACTCCAACGACTCGCTGATCGCCGCGCTGCTTGTCGGGGTGTTGCTCTTGACCGCGAAACCCTTAGCCAGGGGCGCCACTCTCGCTGCCGCGACGTGGGCCAAGTTCGTTGCCGCTCCGCTCGCCCCGATGTTCCTCACCTACGAGCGGAAGCTGCGACCGGCGCTTCTCTTCATCGTCGGGTTTCTCGTGGTGACGGTGGCGGTGATGACCTGGCCCGCGATAGACCCCGGCCTGAAGACGTTCTACGACCGGACGATTGCCTCACAAGCAGGGAGAGAGTCGCCCTTCAGCATCTGGGGACAGGCGCCTTCACTAGAACCAATTCGAATTGGCCTGTTAGCTCTGACGGGAGTTGCCTCGATCGGCTTCGCGCTGATCCCGAAGCGCAAGAGCTTGCCCCAGCTGGCAGCCCTTTCAGCGGCGCTATTGATCCTGCTCCAACTGACCCTGCACCATTGGTTCTACCTCTACATCGTCTGGTGGTTCCCGCTGTTCCTCGTAGCACTGGCAGCGCTCGAGAAGTCCCCTACCCAACGGCCGGGACCATCACCTGCTCAAAAGAGTCAGCTAATCCCCTGTCGTTCACGTCAACTACCGCGCCCATCACCCAGACGTCCTCCTCAGCCGTTTCAAAGCGAGTCGGCATCTGGGTGATCAGCGAGCGCAGGGCCTGCTCGGGCTTGACCCCGAGGACGCTGGTCCGCGAGCCGGTCATGCCGACGTCGGAGATGAAGGCGGTGCCGCCGGGGAGGACGCGACCGTCGGCGGTGGGAACGTGGGTGTGGGTGCCGAGGACGGCGGCGACGCGGCCGTCGAGGTGCCAGCCCATCGCCACCTTCTCGCTGGTCACTTCGGCATGGAAGTCGACGATCACCGCGTCCTGCTCATGGTGGGAGAGGATCGAATCGACGGTGTCGAAGGGGGAACGGGCGACGCGCAGGCCGACGCCGCCGCTGAGGTTGACGATGCGCACCCGCATCCCGCCGACCTCGACCACGGTGTGGCCGCGGCCGGGGTTCCCCTGCGGGTAGTTGGCGGGGCGGATCACCCGCTCGTCCCGGTCGAGGAAGTCGTAGGCCTCGCGGTGGCGGTAGACGTGGTTCCCCGTGGTGATCACGCCGACATCGAGGCCGAAGAAGTCGTTGGCGGTGCGCTCGGTGATCCCCATGCCACCGGCCGAGTTCTCGCCGTTGACGATCACCAGGTCGGGCGCGTAGCGCTCGCGCAGCCGCGGCATCGTCTCGCGCAGCCCCTGACGGCCGGGGCTGCCGACCACGTCGCCGATGTGTAGAACCCGCATCCCGCGAAGACCCTATCTGCGAGATTGAACGAGGTGCTGGATCCGGCGGAGAGGGAAGCGATCTTGAAGCGGGCGCTGACCTACCCCTACGCGACGCCGGAGCGCTCCTACCTCTACCGCGACGGTCGCGCGGAGGAGCTGCCGGAGGACCTCGACCTGGAGGGCCGGACCGCCCTTGTCTCCTACGGGGCCAACGCCGCCCCCGAGGCGCTGGCGCTGAAGCTCGCTGCCCTCCCGGACGAGCCGCTGCCGGTGGTGCGCTCGCAACTGCGCGACTTCGACGTCGTCTACTCCGCCCACGTCTCTCCCTACGGAGCGGTGCCGGCAACGCTGTTGGCGAGCCCGGGAACGATCGCCCCCGTCTTCGTCATCTACCCGACCGCGGAGCAGCGAGCGCTGCTGACCACGACGGAGCCGAATTACGACCTCGTCAAGATCGGGGAGGCAGAGGCCTACCGCAGCAAGCACGGCTGCCTCGAGCTCGACGGCTCGCCGGTGGCCCTGGCGGCGGTTCGCTCGAGCGGGCGGAGTCTTCCTGAGCTGGACCAGCCGGCCGTCCTCGAGCGGGTCCGTGCTCAACTTGCGCCCGAGTTGGAGCTCGATGACTTCATCTACGCCTGTATCGCGCGCAGCGGAATCAAGCCGCTTCCGAGATTGACCCCGCTATAGGGGGGCGAATATCGGAGTCGCTTACACGGTTGCGAATCGACGCAGGGCGAGGCGGGCGATGAGGGCGTAGGCGACGAAGAGGACGGCGAGGTGCAGGAGCGGCCCGCCGATCCCCGGGCCCGCCTCGTCGAGCGCGGCGGTGATCGCCTGCAGGGCCGGCTTGAAGGGGAAGAGGGCGGTGAGGTAGCGGATCGCGTCGAAGGCGGCGGGGCTGACCGCGCCGGAGGGAACGAGGGAGAGGAAGGCGACCGGGAGGGTGACCATGAAGGCGAGCAGGGAGACGGCGCGCACCTCTCGCGCCGCCGCGCCGAGGGCGGCACCGGCCGCCCCCAGAGCCGCCCCGGAGAAGAGGATCGCGACCAGCCAGAGGCCGACCCGGTCGAGTTCGAGGGGGACGAAGAACCGCATCCCGAGCAGCATCAAGAGGGTCACGAGCAGCCCGACCGCGGTCCCCAGCAGAACCTTCTCGCCGAGCAGCCCGCTCGTCGAGACCAAGCCGCGGGTCAACCGCGAAAAGGCGTTCTCCTCCCGCTCCAACGCCAGCGACCCGGCGACCAGGAGGACGACGACGAAGGCCAGGGTGAGGGTCGCGGCGACGGCGATCGCGAAGATTTCCAGCGGCGGGCTCTCGCCGCCGACCACGACCTTGTCGACTGCGATCGGCTGCGCCAGCCGGTCGATCAGCGGTTTGGCGACATTGAGGTTGTCGCGCGCCTGGGCGGCGAACTCGGTCACTTCTTCCAGCGCCGGCCGCAGGTCGCGGGGCAGCGCCGGCGTCACGCTTTCGAGGATCCGCGCCGTCGTCCGCAGGCCCAGGATCTGGATCGTTTCGCCGAGCACGCTGAATTGCCCGCCGTTGACGAGCAACCCTAAGTAGCGGCCGCCTTCGGCGCCGATCCTGCGTGCGATCGCCAGGTTGGCCTGGGCCAGCAGCGAGGTGATCCGGTCATCGACCAGTTCGGCCTTGACCGCGTTTTCCTCGTTGACGAGGACTTCGACTTCAGGCACGCCCGGCGTCAGCGTCGAGAGCGAGTTGATCTTGTTGACGAGGTCGGCGGGGAGGACCAAGGCCGCCAGGACGTCGCCGCTTTCGACCTTCTCTTCCGCCTCTTCGCGATCGCCGACGAAGATGCACTCGACCCGCTTGCAGATCCGCTCCTTGACGTTCGCCTTCGGCAGCGCGCCGCCGCCGACGTTGATCCGCGTGTTCGGCGGCACTTCGTTGAGGAAGGCGACCCTTGGGTCCTCGGGACCGCGCGAGATCGCGAAGCCGACCAGCACCGCGATCAGGATCGGGTAGGCGACCAGCAGCACCGCCTGCAGGGGGGAGCGGCGGAGGATCTGCAGGTCCTTCAGCAGCAGCCAGCGGACCCCGCGCATCAGTGGCCCCGGTGGTGCAGGTAGGCGACGAAGGCGGTCTCGAAGTCGCGGTCGGCGGCCTCGGGAGCCTCACGGCGCACCGCCTCGCGCAGCTTGACGGGGGGTCCGTCGAAGAGCGCCTCGCCGTCGGCGAGGACCAGCAGGCGGCCGCCGTAGCGCTCGGCCTCCTGGATGTCGTGAGTGGAGAAGATGACGGTGGTACCGCGGTCGGCGAGGGCGGAGACGAACTCCCAGAGCCGCGAGCGCTGGCGCGGGTCGAGCCCGACGCTGGGCTCGTCGAGCAGCAGCACCGCCGGGCGCGAGAGCAGCCCGATCGCGATGTTGATCCGCTGTTGGTTCCCCCCCGACAGCCGCGCCACGATCTCCCCCCGCCGCTCCCGCAGCCCCGTCAGCTCCAGCATCTCCGCAGCCGAGGCCCGCGGGTCCTCGTGGCCCTCCAGTCGCGCGAACAGCAGCAGGTTCTCCTCCACCGTCAGCCGCCGATAAAGCGCCGCCTGCTGCGGTACCCACCCAACCTCGCCGCTGGTGGAGCTCACCGCTCCCTCATCGAGCTTCGAGATTCCCGCCAGGATCGAGAGCAAAGTCGTCTTCCCTGCCCCGTTGGGACCGATCACGGCGACCCGGTCGCCGGCAGCTGCCTCAAAAGAAACCCCCCGCAGCGCTTCCCGCTCGCCGAACCGCTTGACGACGTTCTCCGCTCGCACGGCGGACAAGCTACTGCCCGAAGTATCGAAGGGGTCGGAGTGCCTCCGTACGGACACTTAGAGCGAGCGAAGCGAGCGGGTCCGGTAGGAGGCGCTCCGACCCCTCCCACGCCGAGACACTCCCCGCCCCTTCCCTAGACTGAATCCAATGGCTTTCCCCGCAACGCGCATGCGCCGCATGCGCCGCACCGACACTCTGCGCGGGCTGGTTCGGGAAACCGAGCTCTCGCCCGCCCACCTGATCCAGCCGGCGTTCGTGATCGCCGGCGAGGACGTGCGCGAGGAGGTGCCCTCGATGCCCGGCGTCGAGCGCTTCTCGATCTCGCATCTGGTCGAGGAGGCGGGAGAGATCGCCGCCGCCGGGATCGGGGCCCTGATGCTGTTCGGGATCCCCGCCGCCAAGGACGAGGCCGGCTCCGGCGCCTACGACGACGAGGGCGTCGTGCAGATGGCGGTGCGGGCGCTGAAGGAGGCGCACCCCGACCTGATCGTGATGACCGACGTCTGTCTCTGCGAGTACACCTCGCACGGACACTGCGGCGTCATCCGCGACGGCAAAACCGAGGTCGACAACGACGTCACCGTCGAGCTGCTGGCGAAAACCGCGATCTCGCACGCCCTCGCCGGCGCCGACGCGGTCGCCCCCAGCGACATGATGGACGGCCGGATCGGCTCGATCCGCTTCCAGCTCGACGAGGAGGGCCACCCCGACGTGCCGATCATCGCCTACAGCGCCAAGTACGCCTCCGCCTTCTACGGACCCTTCCGCGACGCGGCCGGGTCGACTCCCGAGTTCGGCGACCGCCGCGGCTACCAGATGGATCCGGCCAACGCCGCCGAAGCGGTGCGCGAGGCCGAGCTCGACCT
>Ga0190273_10000381_pt1 | contig 17423 bp, 11 predicted proteins | sample Popmic504IS_FD_134513 | JGI IMG/M metagenome (GOLD analysis project Ga0190273, IMG submission 134513) | Populus adjacent soil microbial communities from riparian zone of Shoshone River, Wyoming, USA - 504 IS | ecosystem: Environmental > Terrestrial > Soil > Riparian zone > Trees stand | place... | reverse complement strand
GACGAGGCTGTTGCACTAGCTATGGTTGTTAGGACAGGCTTCAATACCACGAAAGGTGCCTTGGTCAGGTCAATGCTCTTTCCCAAGCCCTCCGGCTTCAAGTTTTACCGGGACTCTTTCCGGTACATTGGTGTCATGGGCCTCATTGCAGCGGTTGGCTTTGTGGCATCCTTCATCAACTTCGTCAAACTTGGTCTGAAGTGGCATCTGATCGTGGTTCGAGCTCTCGACCTGATCACGATTGTGGTACCGCCAGCTTTACCCGCTACGTTGACTATTGGCACAAATTTTGCTTTGTCACGTCTGAAGAAGAAGCAGATCTTTTGTATCAGCCCACAGCGAGTCAACGTAGCTGGTAAGCTAGACGTGGTATGTTTTGACAAAACTGGTACGTTGACAGAAGACGGGTTAGACGTGCTTGGTGTCAGACTTGTGCAGCATCCAGAAATTCGGTTCGGTGACACTTTAGAAGAGGTCCACGATCTTCTGCCTCCAGCATCGTATGACCGGGATCCGACTGTCGACTACCGAGTAAACAAGAATATGCTGTACGCCATGGCTGCGTGTCATTCACTACGAAATGTCGACGATGAGCTCATCGGGGATCCTCTCGACCTGAAAATGTTCCAATTCACCGAATGGTCGTTCGAAGAAGGTTCCCGGAAGACACAGCATTTTGTGGAGCCGGGCACACACCAGCCTAATCCTCCTGTCACACGGCCACCTGCAGGTATGGAGTACGATATGGATGACGCTCAAGACGCCCCCCCGGTACAGATCGAGCTTGGAGTCCTCAAGTCGTTCGATTTTGTCTCCCACCTGCGCCGAGCTAGCGTTGTCGTCAGACAAAGGGGCGATCCTGGTGTTAGCGTGTACGTCAAGGGAGCACCAGAGGTCATGAAAGACATTTGCACGCCAACAAGTATTCCCGAAGACTTCGAAGATTTACTGAGCTACTACACTCACAAAGGCTACCGAGTCATCGCTTGCGCTACCAAATATGTTTCAAGGATGAGCTGGCAACAATTGCAGCAAATGGACAGATCCGAGGCAGAGTCAAGATTGCAATTGACTGGCTTCATCATCTTTGAAAACAAGCTCAAGGACATCACCACAGAGATCATCGAAGAGCTCAATACTGCGAAGATCAGAACCATCATGTGCACAGGCGACAATATCTTAACCGCAATAAGCGTTGCTCGTGAATGCGACCTGATCGACCGCGACGAGCACTGCTACGTCCCTCATTTCGCCGAGGGTGACAAGCTAGACCCAAGAGCTGTACTTACGTGGGAAAGCGTTGACAATAGCTTGTACCAACTCGATGGCGAGACACTTTTGCCTGCCCCAATACCAGCCGAGCATGATAACTCTGCACCATACGACGCCCTTGCTAATACGAAATATACCTTGGCGGTCACAGGCGATGCCTTCCGATGGGTAGTTGACTATGGCTCGTCGGATGTGCTAAAACGCATGCTGGTGAGAGGTCACGTTTTCGCCCGCATGTCGCCAGACGAAAAGGCCGAACTAATCGAGAAGCTTCAAAGCATTGATTACACTTGTGGCTTCTGCGGCGACGGCGCGAACGATTGTGGTGCTCTGAAAGCAGCGGATGTGGGCGTATCACTGTCCGAAGCTGAAGCTTCAGTTGCTGCTCCGTTCACAAGTCACGTCTTCGATATCTCTTGCGTACCGACACTGATCAAAGAAGGCCGTGCAGCACTTGTAACCTCCTTCTGCTGTTTCAAGTACATGAGCTTGTACTCAGCCATCCAGTTCTGCTCGGTCAGCTTCCTCTACGCCTCGGCCTCTAACCTCGGAGATTTTCAATTTCTATTCATCGACCTGGCATTAATTCTACCCATTGCCATCTTCATGGGCTGGACAGGAGCATACCCAGCTCTCAGTAAGAAGAGGCCAACAGCCAATCTGGTGTCGAGGAAGATCCTTACGCCTCTTCTTGGCCAGATCGTGCTATGTATTCTCGTTCAGGCCATTGCTTTTCAAACAGTCCAATGGCAACCCTGGTACATCCCACCGAAAATCAACAAAAAGAAATCCAGTGTCGACAACTCCCAGAACACGGCACTCTTCCTCGTCTCTTGCTACCAGTACATCCTCTCCGGCATTGTCCTTAGCATAGGTCCGCCATTCCGCGAGTCTATGCGGAAAAATGTGCCCTTCTGTGTTACTATTGTTATCACGTTGGCATTTTCTCTCTACATGCTTCTCGACCCAGCGAAAGGTCTGCAGACATTCATGGACTTGACAGATATGTCTTTGGAGTATTCGCTCTTCTTGCTTGCGCTGGCAGCTGTTGGGTTCATTGTTGCGTATTTAGCTGAGAGATACCTGTTTCCTGGTTTGGCAAAATGGATTGGACATATGAAGAAGGTTCTGAGGCCCAGTCACCCGAAGAAGAGGAAGCAGTATAAGGAGATCATCGAGGGTATGCAGTAGATTTGGAACATGTATATGTTGCATATATGTAAATTAGTTCCGTGATGTGCTCGCAAGACCGCCCCATCTTACGTTTGGTTCGTGTCAGCGTTGTGCTACAGATACATGTACGACACGGCATGAGGCTCGGCTCACACTAAGCCGCTCCACTGACCAGCTCGACGCTGCGTGGGCACTATTGGTGCGCTCCTTGTGACTGTCGGATCAACACACTTCTTTAATGTCTGATGTGCCGACAACTTTGAAGATGGCCTGCGGCTAATATTCCGAAAACGGGTTAGTCCAGACGCTGTCGAATCGCAACGATTTTGGCGACTGTCTTGAGAGAGTTCTGGCCCTAAAAGTTATGTCCGGATACATTGATGGGGTAAGGAGCGGCGGGTGAAGATGGAGTCGAGTAAATCGATGGTATTGGAGGATTTCGGGTGTGGCAGATGCAAGCAAGCACGCACCTTCTGGAGGAGCAAACGATAAAGCGGTACTGCTTGACTGGGACGACCTTCCGCCTTGCAACACAATTGCCGACATTCGTTTGTAGTTTTGGCCTGATTTCATCTACATGTTGCGTACGTACCCGCAAATTCCAATGTCAGCTGTTCCATCTATAAGCAGGCGAGACGAGGGATAACTTGTCTGGAAGAGTTTTCTTTCGCTCATCATTCGGCCATCGAAAGGTACAATTCTAACAAGACCCGCAACGACTTCTGCAAGATGGCAAGCGCGGAGACTAGCGGAGAGCTCGAATATCGTTCGACGCTTCCTAGTGAGCGAGATTGTGAGGAGGCCAAGTTGGCTTTTGAGGTAACTTGCAACAGCCAGAGGCAGCTTTCTAACACGATCTCGGTCATCGTTGACAATGATTTCCAGGATCGCAAGCCTGCACGTCCAATCAATCAGCATGTGGAGGTGACAATGAACTCGTCCCCAGATGGAAAAGACGAAATAGCGTTGAGTGAGGAGCGTTTTAACCCTTCTCTGAGTCCGAAGGGAGATTTCACTCCGGACGCTCACCGACCGTCTCTGTTTGCTTTTGCCATGGAAGCAAAACCTCTTTCGCAATCTTCAATGGAAACACTCTCATGTCAGGCGCCTGTGAAAGTGGAAGAGACTACACTGGTCAAACCGCCGGCTACCAGGAGGCAATTAGCCCGCATTTATCGATCTGTCGCAATGTGCCTCAGACACCAAGGGCGCCATGCTGAGGCAGAATTGTACCAATGGCGGTCAGTTTTCCACAATCTCAACGAACTGGGCGAGCATCATTTCGAGACCATCTTCAGCATGTTCAGCTTGGCCACCTTGTTGTACCGCCAGGGCAAGTATCATTTTGCAAAGACATTCGCCACGCGAACAGTTGAAGGTACACGGCGTATACATGGGCCAGTACATTGGCGCACTTTAGTAGCCACACATAACCTGGCTCTGATTCACGCGGCCATGGGAGAATGGAATCATGCTCATTCACTGATGGCCTGTGTATTGCAGGGCAATAGGTCAACCGTGAAAGAAGCGCATGGTTCCATTCGAGTGTTGGCAAGCACAATTTGTATGGCATGGATTAAACATCATCGTGGCAACCATTCGAATGCGGCACAGCTATATCAACAGGCTATCCATATCATGAACAGAGCCAAGGTAGCAGGCACTTAGGTCCAAATATGCGCGTTTGATTGGCTTCTAATGCTCGGGAATAGGAGAGCCCGATGGCATAGATTCTTCCGTAAAAATCTGCGGAGCTGATATGGTAGGTACGAACCGCAATAGTAGTTCCTAGTGCTACAAAGGCCCATCAAGCATACATTTTCTGGGGTTCCATTATATCCGATTAGAGGACGAGAATAAACAAATACAATAACCAAGCACACGTTACTCGCTGTCAAGAATGAAATTGATCTCTAAAGGTAGATATCGGTCAGCAATTACCATCAAAACGTACCCATCAAACATCATGTCGAAGACTTACGTTATCATATGGACACAGCATGGTAAGAGCACTAACGGTGGTGATGGTGATAATAACAATAGTTACCAAATCTGGAAATCGACGTGCACCACTCAAAATTCTTTTCATGATGACGAGGTTGTGAGAGCTTCGAGTCGCGTTCAGATATTATCCAATTAGCTTTCATTGATCACGACAGGAGCACTCGGCGGTTTCATGTCTGTTACTTGGATAGGAGTGGAGTTGACGTATGATATAGTAGAGAACTGCCATCGAACGGCATTCATACTACGTTCATGCTTAGCTTACTTTGAAAATACTACACCAGTGAACAACAAAAGTCGTTCATAGCTGGTTTGATGAGTTATCAGTATAGGTGGCAGCGAGATAAGAACCAGTCAACCACGCGTGCTCGCCATCAGCTCAGTTCTCAAGCAGTTTGGATGCATTGGTCGTCCAGATCGAGAAAGTCCGCACTGGACCCCACAGTTCGGAATCTTCCTTTCTGGGATATCCTCCGCACCGAAGATCTCGTGTAAGCGAACCCCAACGCCACAAGTTTAGCTCATTAGTTTTGCAGCATGGCGACGGGCCAGATCAGAGCAGTATTTATCCTGCTCCGAGTTTGACCAATATCTGACCCGTTGAAGTCATCGACCAAGAAGTCTTAACCGTCTTTCCTGGAACCAGCACAACATCAGAGGAATATCACCACTATCACATCACCGACTATCAAAAATGGCTTTATCTGGGTTTCAGACGCCGATCACACGATCTCAGACCCCTATAAATCAGCTTGGGCAAAACACAGATTGTGTTATCAAAGCCTCGGGTATTCTTTCTGACATGGATGGGACCCTCATAGACTCTACTAAAGCCATCGTAAAGCATTGGGAACGGTACGTCATGAACACAACAATAATATTTCTGTCCTCTCTCTTATGCTAATAAAAGGTATCATACAGGGTTGGTCGTGTGTACAATGTTGACCCAAAGACAATACTTGCCACATCACACGGCCGACGATCCATCGATGTCTTCCAGCAGATAGACCCATCCAAAGCCACATGGGAGTATGTCTGCCAATTAGAAGGCGATGTACCTTTGCGCTTCGGCGCCGATGCTGAAGAAGTTCCTGGTGCCAGAGAGCTTCTGAAGACCCTCGAACAACTGAACGCCAAGTGGGCAATAGTGACTTCCGGGACGCGCCCTCTTGTGAAGGGTTGGCTCAACGTCCTTGGGCTTATCGAGCCAGGATGTATGGTAACAGCCGAGGACGTCCAAAACGGAAAACCAGACCCCGAATGCTACAGACTTGGCGCCAAAAAGTTGGGGCTTGGAGCGAATGCTGGTCCGGCATTGGTGTTGGAGGATGCTCCTGCCGGAGTCAAGGCTGGAAAAGCTGCAGGATGCATGGTGCTAGCCCTTGCCACAACACACCGGCTCCGAGAGCTGAAAGACGCGGGTGCTGACTGGATCATACCTGATTTACGATCTGTCAACATCTCTGGAGGTGAGTCGCCGAACAGCGCTTTAGAGATCCATATTCAAAACATCCTGGCCTAAATAGTTCAAAGACTGTATTATAGCTCTGTCTTGCACTAGTGTCCGTGTGTTGGGGTGTGATCGGACAACAAGGCTACTATACTGTATGTAAAACACATAGATTACTGCTTCCACGGTCTTGCGCTTTAGTGACCAACATTCTCTGTGGCAGGTAGTCCTTGGATACAGTATATGATACTGCGTCAGCTGGGACCCCAGCTTAGTTGAGGCGTGATGAAGCGTTCGAAGCCAGATCTGAGACCTCCTCCACGTGTACATCCACGTTCAAATGACACCACTCATTCAAAAAGGACGTGCCGCGTGTCTCATAGACGTTTTGGCCAGCTTCAAATCACGTGCTATTGAGCCTTGCCTCGGATCCCGCTTGTAGGGAGATCGCCTCAACATTGTGTACTTTTTATGGGAGAAGCGATAATTGTATACAATACGGTCTGATCACAGCATTCCTTTACTATATGATCTATACATAGTTCTACCTCTGTAATACATGAACGAAATCCTTTTGAGCTATCCTGGTTGTAAAAATCAGATCTGCCGCCTTCGACAGCGAACTGCCATCTCGTCTGGATTAGAGTTGAACCGCTCGATTGTTCTCAACTCAAAATCCTTGTCCACGAACTCGAACTCGAAGAGACGGACTAGCGTGGATATGACTAGCAATTGCTCGAAGTAAGCAATATTCCGACCAATGCATGCACGCGGCCCGACAGAGAATGGCAGGTGGCATTTGGCCATCTTCTCTTTGTCGCCTGTCAACCAGCGATCTGGGTTGTAGTCAGATGGGGATTCAAATGCTTCTGCATTCCGAAGGAGAGTGTATGTTGGTACCGAGACAGTCACACCACCTTGGATGAACTTGCCGGCGACAACGCGTCCGCCTTCTGGGACAACTCTGGGAAGGCCCATGGAGCTTGCTGGCTTGACGCGGAGAGACTCTTCGACGCAGGCTCGGAGATATGGAAGCTGGGCTACGGTATCGTATGAAGGGACCTCGTAGCCGGAAGCTGCCTCGTCAAGTTCCACGCGCAACTTCGCTAAAATGTTGGGATGCTTGCATAGCAAATATATGGCGTTTGTCAACGCTGCCGTCGTGGTGTCGGTGCCTGCGTTCATCATTACGGAGCACTCGGCGAGAACTTCACCTGCCGAAAGGTTCGTGTCGTCACCTTTGCCATTCTTGAGGAGTTTGGCGAAAATGTCGTCTTCAGCGTCGGGATCCTGGAGCCTCTTTTTAGTGTTGTGGTAGATGATGTTCTCATAGTCTGAACCAGCCTTTTTGCAAGGGTGCCATGCAAATAGCTTTTTTGTTACGGGCAATAGTGGAGCTTCCATCCCCAGTGCTGTGCCTGCAATGGTTGAGTCATGCAGCGTCTTGATAAACGGGACTTTGTAGAGTCTCCCGCTCGGCGTTTCTGCTGTGACAATGTCATCACCACGCTCGAGACAGCCCAGTGGCTCGCCGTAGAGCAGATCGGAGAATACATCGATCGTGAAGTAGTTGAGGTAACAGCGGATGTTCAAGTTCTCGCCCGTGACTGCGTACCTGTCAATCTCCTTCACAAGGCTGCCGACGGCTTCGGAAATGACAGGCTCTAGTCCCGCAATTGTTTTTTGAGCGAAGATATGAGCAAGTGCTTTTCGCTTCGCTTGATGTTCAGCCTTCATTCTGGCATCAGCCATGTTGCGATGCTCGCCAGCTCCGCCATCATACCATGCATCTTTCAGCATGTTGGCTCCATGGCCATAGATGTCATTCATGGCCCTTGGGTCAGAGACCGAAACATGATTAGGAGCAATTCGAACATGTGTCCCGAACTTCTCGTGCGCTTCGTGGATAGCCAGGAAGTGTCTACATCGAAGATTGTGTAGGATCCGCCACAAGGATGAGAGCCCGGCATAACCTGGGGCTGGAAACTTCCGCAAGCCTTTGCGGTCAAAAACGTACACCGCGATTGGTTGAATGAAAAGGATTATGACGATGACTGCAACGAGAACTGCCAAGACGTTAGTGCACCCTCTTCGAGTATCTGAACCTGGAGACTTACCTTGGACGAGCATTTTCGAAATTGTCTTTAACTCTACTTAATATCTTACGCGATGGTCAGGTGAACTTGGCGTCGTTCGCTATTTTACCGTCTTGCTATCTCTGATCCTTCACGACCATTTATGAACCAGCGACTCAAGGCCAGTGTGCCAAAATAATGGCTCGAGCGGTATAGACGAAATAGGCAGCCCCGACTCCGGCGATGCCCTGTAAAGCGGTCTTTCTCAAAACGGAGCTAGCCGCTTGTATCTGTCTTCTGTGCTCCGCGGTCCAACGCACTATACCTTCTAAAAGCGCCTTTCGAAGCTAGACAAGGTGGACCCTGTCCCACACAGATGATTCACTTCCCCAGATTGGTCTCCATTCCCCACAAGAGCTGGTGGGCAACGGGGCTAAAGACCGAAGCACGTTCCGAGGGCTTGGTTTCTGGTCTGACCACTGGTCTGGCCTTGTCGGGACAGGTTGCGTTCATTGATTCGAGGCGGCACTGATTCCCTATGCAGTTTCCACTTCTATATGGATCATGGCGTACTCGTTGCGGGTTCCGCGCAGTCTCCAGGTATAAAGAAACGAATGCGCGATTGTTTGTTGTCTCGATTGTTCTTTGTGTCATAAAGCAGATAGCGGAGAAAAGGAAGCACATCCAAGCCCACCACCCAAAAGTGCTAAAGCTTTTGTTATTGCTCCAACACAAAACCCGTTGCATTGAACAGATATGCCTGGAGGTGGGGTCGTCCTTTTGGCGCCATCAGATGTCAATCGCATCGAGGCGCCGGTGACGGTCAAAGCGTATCTCATGTGTAAGTAATGCATCCCACCACCCCGAACGCTACGTTTGCTGATAATTTGCAAAGGCGCCTTTGCTGCTTTCGGTGGAATATTCTTTGGTTACGACTCCGGCTATGTCAATGGTGTCATGGGCATGAAATATTTCATTCACGAATTTACTGGATTACCCTATCCAGCAGCCGACAGTCCCGCCGATGTCGCAGCAGGTTTTGTGGTACCAGCCTGGCGTCAGTCCCTGATCGTTTCTATCTTGTCTGCAGGCACTTTCATTGGTGCTCTTGTGGCGGGTGACGTTGCGGATTTCATCGGACGACGACTGACTATCATTGCGGGATGCTTCATCTTCTCTGCTGGCGTTGTGCTTCAGGTTGCAGCAACGTACTACAACCTCCTCGTGGCAGGTCGACTGATTGCAGGCCTCGGCGTGGGATTTGTCTCGGCAATCATTATTCTCTACATGTCTGAGATCGCCCCGAGAAAGGTTAGAGGAGCTATCGTGAGTGGCTACCAATTCTGCATCACTGTCGGTATTCTCCTGGCCAGTGTTGTGGTTTATGCCACCCAGAACATGACCACCTCCGGATCATATCGCATCCCCATTGCTATCCAATGGGTGTGGGCACTTCTGCTTGGTATGTGTTATCGTCCCTCTCGATCCCAGTAACTCTTCCCAACGAACCAAAACTAATCCACCGCCGTAGCTCTGGGGCTAGCATTACTTCCTGAATCACCAAGATACCATGTCAAGCGTGGAAATCTCGCCAAAGCAGCGCACTGTTTGGCACGGCTCCGAGGACAACCCGAAAACTCTGACTTCATTCAACAAGAGCTTGCAGAGATCGTTGCCAATCACGAATACGAGCTCAAGGCGATAGGTCCTAACACAGGCTATGTTAGAAGCTGGATGAACTGCTTTTCTGGTTCGTTGCGTAATCCGGGCTCCAATCTACGTCGAACACTTCTGGGGATCTCTGCACAGATGATGCAACAATTCACTGGTATCAATTTCATTTTCTACTTTGGGACGGTCTTCTTCCAAAGTCTAGGTAAGTCCTGCACTGCTTTCGCTCTGCTCGAGAGTGCCCGTATCGAGCACTGACTGATCGTGGATAGGAACAATCGACAACCCTTTCCTCATCTCACTCATCACGACCTTGGTCAATGTCTGCTCCACTCCGATCTCCTTCTGGACGGTCGAGCGCTTCGGCCGTAGGCCTCTTCTCATCTGGGGTGCTGTAGGCATGATTGTATGCCAATTCATCGTCGCTATCGCAGGGACCGTGGCCGGTTCTAACGACACAGTTGTTAAAGTTGAGATTGCATTCATATGCTTCTATATCTTTTTCTTTGCCTCGACCTGGGGCCCTGGCGCTTGGGTGGTGGTCGGAGAGATGTTCCCGCTGAGCATCAGATCGAGGGGTGTCGCGATGAGCGTCGCAAGTAACTGGTTTTGGAACTGCATCATTGCTGTCATCACCCCTTACATGGTGAATCCTACCCAAGGGGATTTGGGAGCTAAGGTGTTCTTCATTTGGGGCTCACTTTGTTGTGGCTGCCTGCTATGGGCGTACTTCCTCGTATATGAGACTAAGGGTAAGCATTCCTACCATATCCCGGCATTACTGAATGGATTTGAGACTGACGCGACTCCACAGGTCTTACACTTGAGCAAGTCGACAAGTTACTGGAAGAGAGCACACCTCGTACATCATCCAAGTGGAAGCCAACCACCACTTTTGCGGGTGAGATGGGTGTCAACGAGAAAGGAGAGCTCAACACAGAAGTCATCGAGGATGTTCAGCGTCGAGGTTCGGTGTTCTGAGTACTGACTACTTCGTGTAAATCGGGAGGACGCTTCATCTTTTCACAAAGTGATGTGACTTTCTTTGACGGCTACACGGACTAGTATGCCAATATTCTCATGTACTTGAGAGCATTAGGAAATCGGTGGGCACTTGACACTCACGGTCGAGCTTTACTATAGGAACTGAGGACTTAGCTGGAATACTTTATGAATAGTAGTAAATGGAGTTCACTAGTATCTGACTCGCATTTGGTGCCAGCGCTACTAGGTTTCCTTACCACTATTTACGGCACATTCAGGCCAAAATGTTTCACAGCTCGATCTATACTTACCTACAAGACGCTACAAGGTTCGCTCGTAGGACCGTCGGAGTAACGTGTTTGTGCCTACCTATCTCAGCAATGTCGCCTACGTAGTCTTGCGTATGTATCGATAAAGTACCTGTATCAATACTTGATATATTTCTGGATTGGTACCCTAGCTAGGCTATTGTCTTGCCATAAGAAGTATGAGCAGCTCGAGGCAGGAAATTGTGGACTAACAAAGCAGACTGGTTTATGCAACACAGTACTAAGTCGAGATTGTGTCTGCGAGTCACAAATCAATAGCCGAAAGATGTCTTTGAACATGCTAAAATGTGCCTGGCAATATGTATCATGTACAGCCGAGGAAACTCAGTCAATCGCATTTATGGTAGTTGTACTTTACTAGAAAACGCAGGCTTTGCAGCTGAAAGGACAAAAAGAGTCATTGAATAAGAAAATTGATGTCCTTTTAGTATTTAGTATTAGTATCAGACCATGTTTTAATCACATGCCAGGAGTCGCCAAGAGATATTAATACGTATTGAGATGATTCTACCAAACATCCTCTAGCCAACGCCCACTACTCTTCAAACTCGCGAGATGATCCTCAGCTTTCTCAGAGTCACCATCAAACCGGCTATCAGCAGCAATAACTTTTGCCATGGTCCTGAACACATCACGAGCCATTCGATGAGCATCACCGCATACATAAACACACGCACCTTCGTTGAGTATGAGTCTCCGGAGCTCTTCCGCATGATCCTGAAACAAATGTTGGACGTATTTCTTTGGCTTAGCTTTCTCTCGTGAGAAAGCCGTATATATGCTGAAGACTTTCGTTGTCAACGTGTTGGTCATTGCTCGCCACTCGTCCTCGTACAAGAAATCTTCGTCACTTCTTCTGCAACCGTAGAACAATACCATGCGGCCTACACTCTTGCCCTCTCCGCAGCGCCTGGCTCGGCTCTGGACGAAGCCTCGAAATGGAGCCACGCCTGTACCTGGTCCAATCATGATGATCGGTAGCGAAGGGTCTCTCGGTAGTTTGAAATTTGATCGTCTGATGCTTATAAGGGCTGTCGGACTGGAGTATCGTTTTCGAGGGGATTCTAGTTGGTGTGTAACAGCCGCGATTGCGGTAGATCTATCCACCTGTCCATTACCTCGCAAGGAGGAACTAAGTGCAAGAAGGTAATTCGTTGTGACTCCTTTGAATGCCTCTTTCCCTTGTGCAAGCTTCTCGTACTCAACGACGGTAGTTATTGAAACTGTCTTTCTGAAAGTAAGTGGGCAGGAGGAGATTGAGTAGTATCGTGGTTTCATTACTGGAATATTCTCCAGCAATGCAGAGAAAGGAACGTTGGCCCACGTTACGGACCCTTCGCAAATCTCTAATACTTGAGCGAAATTTAGCCGTCTGTCCAAAATCTCCCTTTGGAAAGTTTCGACACTGGTGCTCAGATCCAGTAGTCGAGTTTTTGCAGCTTCTGTGGGGGCAACAGCTGCGATGATGGTGAGAAATCGTCGAGACACTGGCGCACAGATATCTAGGTAATGTCTAGCCAATGAATCATAGGTTGTAGGTGTGGGAACCGGCACCTTCAAGGCTGCGTCGACACTGGCAACCTCAATCTCTTCCGCTCGAGCAGCACTCAATCCCAACACCTGAAGAAAGCGATCGACCTCGAGATTAGAGTTAACCGGTCTGACTGCAAGATGGTCACCAGCCTCATAGCTCAAAGTTGATCCGCTCAGGTCTAGCTCGATGTGCAGAAATTGCCTCGGACTGTTGGGGCATAAGTCACGAGCAGTGAGTAGCGGCGCAGCGTATGGATTAGTTAGCGTGTACGGTCCTCTTGCTTTATCACGCAAGTGTCTCTTGTTTGGCTCGCCGAGGAATGTGTCAGTGGTTGCCCGCGGGTTTTTTGTGGTAACTGGGAAGGAGGGTTCAAACTTGAAAGCTCGCTCCCGCAAGCCAAAGCGACAGGCCAGCTGTAAGAGTGTAACATCTTTCCACGTCAAGAAATCCTCCTCCAAAGTGCCCTTGCCGTCATCACCAAAGCCGATTGTGCCTATACGCTGTGCACCGTGAGCCTTCAGAGCCGAATCAAGACGTTTGATCATCTCGTTGTAAAATTGGTACGAACTATTGCCGAGACCAAAGCCTGCGTAGCAAAGTGCCGACTCCGCCCGCGATGTTGACTGAACGAGTGTCTGGAGATATCGGTTGAACGCCACAGCATTATCAGTAGCTTCACCTTCACCGTACGTGGCAAGAAGAAAGACGATTGGCTTGTCTGCAGGCAACGACAGCAAATCGTCGTAATTGTAATCATCAAGGTCTGCGACCAGGCACTCGAGGCCAAGTCTTGTTTTTGCTTCTTTCGAGAATTGGTATGCCAGCCTCTCGGCTGTGCCTGTTTGGCTGCCATAGAAGACCATGCATTGCTTTCTTCCGCCACCTAATGCTTTCAGAACATTTCGAGTTGGGGAAAAAGTTGTCTGCTTCGCTGCGATCGCTTGTACACCCTTCCGATGGAGAATCAGAGGTTCCGCGGCTTTCTGCCGGTACTGTTGAAGATAGCTTTGAGAGAAGTATGCCGTGGCGCCGCAAGCAAGGCTTTTGAGAAGGACAATGTCAGTGCTGCTCAGCATGTCCATCGTCATAGGTCAGCGGACTCAATACTAAGTGGTGGATTGTCGATAACAATAAGAATCGTTTGCGTGGAGGATCTATGCATATACAAAATTTATCATTGTCATTGTTGCGCTCTTTTCACTTTATCATATCCTTTAGAGTTCAAATTCTGGCCCGCAGTTTATCTTTCGAACAGTGGCCGCCATCTCACATCCGGTCGGCAAGCGGCTGACTTCGCTATAGGCTCGTTCCTATAGCGGTACGTCCGCTGGACAATATCTCGTCGGAGTTGCCAGTTTAGGCGATATCCGCTCAATGTCCGAGATGTCCGAGATATCATTCGATTCTGGACGCGTGTATTGCTTCGGATCAGCAACAGAGGAGCACTGGTAGCTTCATCAACACCTGATGCGTTAGCCATCTCTTATAAAACGGCTTCTGTATGAGTGAGTCAATCGACCGTTTGCAGTATCGGTGCAGGCATGAGCCAAGAGGAAAGCACGTGCTTCGGATGCGAGGAGATTCCTATAGGGTAAGGCACATGACATTGCGCCAAATATGTGATCGGACCACTGACGTGGTTGTTTGTACAGCGTACATACTACAGAGGGAAGAGGAAACTTTCACACGCGAGGAGATCGTGTGACTATGGCTGAAGCGGCAGGCATGAGGGCCACAAAAAAGGCCTTGTCGCTTCCAAGGTACTGCCATCAAAGTGGGTATGGATAAAGAGGTGCTTTCGAACTCTGTACATCATGCTTTGCGCTTTTTATGTATGCCATGGCACGGCTTAGGTGCATAATCCCGGTTTAATTTCGTTCAGTCTACGTTGAGCCACATCATCTGCGCAAAGGAAGGTATTCACTACGAAAGACTGTGGACAGAAATGTGGGGTTTGAATTCTTGGATTTTGGTATATGTACCACGGGAATAACCATCGACATTAACCTCACTATTAACATGCAGCGACCTGTTCGTTCTAACAGCCGGTCCTAGGCTCCATCAAGAGAACGACGGCCCATGGATAATAGTTTTGATCCCCTGTGGATCTCCTGCTCCTGAAAATGCTTGCTCCGCTAGGCCGAAAGGGACAACCTTGGTGATCAGTCGAGCCACATCCACCCTGCCAGTAGTTATGAGTTTGATGGCAGTCTCGTAATCTCCAGGTCCGTACCGAAAACTACCCTTTACGTCGAGTTCCTTGCCACATATTGCTCCAATCGGAAAGTTCACATCATCTCGACCCATGCCCGCTTGAACGAATGTGCCATCAGGTTTTGCAAGGTGAATACCTAACCGAATACTAGATTCCACACCAGACGCTTCAACTATAATATCAGCAACGCCCTCGCGAAGATTTGTTTGCTTCGCTAATGTCTTGGCAGCTTCCTCAACCGTGCCTTCGGATAAAGTTTTTGCATCGCAAACGTCAGTCGCCGCATATGCTTTTGCAAAATCTAGCCTGCTCTTGTTTATGTCGACAGCGATGACCTTTTCTGCGCCATATGATCGAGCAACTGCACAACGCAGAAGTCCGATTGGCCCCGCACCAAAGACGACAACTTGATCGCCCAGCTGCACCTTTGCTTGTTTCAACGTGACGTGTACAGCTACACTCAGAGGTTCGGCTAGGGCTCCTTCCTCCAAAGACACCGAGGCAGGAATCTTGTGACAGAAATCTTCAGGTAGGCGGTAAACATCGCACAAGGTTCCATCATAGGGTGGTGTAGCAGCGAACTGCATTTTTCGACACAGATTATAACGTCCACTCCGGCAGTAATCACAGTATCGACAAGGTACACCGGGTTCCATCGCAACTTGATCACCCAATTGGACCATAGTGACTGTAGGACCAATCTCTGTGACGATGCCGGCCGATTCGTGACCTAGAGTCATAGGTGACTTGACTTCATAGATGCTAATTCTGCCGTGCTTGTAATAATGAAGATCTGAACCGCAGATTCCAGTCGATGCAACCTTGACGAGCACATCGTGAGCATCTATGATACATGGACTGGGCCGTGACTCAATTGAGACCTTTTGAGGTGAATGAAGAATGAAAGATAAGTTGTTCATTTGTCCCATAATCGGAAGGTTGATCTCTCTGAGGCATAACAAACTGACAGCAGTTCAAGATCTTGAGCCCTTTACCTACAAGAACTTCTGACGATTGAAACTTCCAAAACCTTAATCGAGCTGTCTCAGACTTGATCCATGCTGCTGAAAATAATTGGCATAATTGCATGACTCTGTTTAGTAAGGCTGATGCTTCACCGCGTCGGAGGCGGCGATACCTGATTGGGAATCTCCCGCTTGTCGGATTTCCAGGAGCTCCATCTTGATTCGCAGCTTTAAAGAAGCCGATGATACCTATCCATGGTGCTTTTTGGCAGTACTGCAAAAGAAGAAAAAAATCGACCACAACAGCTTGGTGGACATCATGAATTCTCTTGATTCTTCGTCCATCACAGCCCTTAATCCTCTTGTTGGTGGCAACTTCATTCGCAGTGCTGTCCGCAATCCTGAGTGCGCGCCGATATGGAAGCGTTTCTCGCTTCAAGGAAAAACAGCCATCGTGACTGGTGCTGCCGCTGGTATTGGTTGGGCTGTAGCACAAGCCCTAGCTGAGATGGGGGCAAATGTTGCCATATGGTACAATACGAACAAGGACGGTGCCACACGCGCCGCAGAGATTGAGCAAAGATATGGAGTGAAGTGTGGGTCCAATCACTTGTGTTGCAATCCAGACTCAAAGCTAAGGAGAAACCCATAGGCAAGGCATTTCAAGTCAACATTCTCGACGCGAAGGCAGTGCAAGCTGCTGTTGATGCACAGGTCCGAGAGTTCAACGGCCGCTTGGATATCTTCGTAGCCAATGCCGGGATTCCTTGGACTAAAGGTCCGATGGTAGATGGAGACCTTGATCACTACCACGACGTCGTTAACACCGATCTGGATGGCACATATTTCTGTGCAAAGGCAGCCGCGAAATACTGGAGAAGACAGAAGCTTGAAGGCACAGATTTGAGCGGCAATAGGCTGGAAAACTATACCACTGGGAGTTTCATCGCAACAGCCAGCATGAGTGGCGTGATTGTAAACATCCCTCAACTGCAAGCAGCATACAACGCAGCCAAGGCTGGGGTTATCCATTTGTGCAAGAGTCTGGCGGTCGAGTGGGCTCATTTTGCCCGAGCCAACTCCGTATCGCCTGGATACATCATCACCGAAATTTCCAACTTCGTCCCACAGGACATCAAACACATCTGGCAGGACAAAATACCACTGGGGTATGTAGGTTTGATCAGCTTTTTTACGAAATCACTGACAAGGCTTTAGACGCGAAGGTGAGCCACATGAATTGCAAGGTGCTTTCCTATACCTGGCCTCGGATGCCGCCACTTACACCACAGGTGCCAACCTGATAGTGGATGGTGGTTACTGTTTGCCGTAGGAGGGTCAACCACAAAGAAGAATTGACCACAGCAATTGCACATGAAGATCAAAGGGTTCAATAGAGCAGCTCCATGGGAATTGAAAGGTCAAGACTGCCTTCTAGACAGGCATCAATCCCGTCAAGGTCGAAAGTGGGATCGAACATCTCGAATGGGTCGATTTCAGGCATTTCGGTGAAACAAAAGGGATTGGGATCCTGGTTTGGCATACAATTATCATGAGATGGCTGGACCGGTTGCGTTGTAGACGGATCGGAATCACGCGACAAGTCTAAAAGATAGGTCAGCTCTGTGTTTCTTCCAAAATGAAAGAGTATTCGTCTCCGACTGGTATGCCTAGACATGTAGCAGATTGTATAAGATAGCGATCTGTTCGTAAGGAGCTGGAAAGTGGGGCTCACCGTTCTTCTTTCCATG
>Ga0190273_10000380_pt1 | contig 17426 bp, 15 predicted proteins | sample Popmic504IS_FD_134513 | JGI IMG/M metagenome (GOLD analysis project Ga0190273, IMG submission 134513) | Populus adjacent soil microbial communities from riparian zone of Shoshone River, Wyoming, USA - 504 IS | ecosystem: Environmental > Terrestrial > Soil > Riparian zone > Trees stand | place... | reverse complement strand
CAGGCCGAGGCTGCACTCCAGTTTGTTGAGCGAAGGCTGTGGAGAGCAGCGAAAGCGAAAGTGCGAGCGAGAGCAGGGATCGTTTATTCATCATCGGTCTCCAGAGGATAGACTTGTCTGACAATCATTCTCTTCGGGTGTGTGTCGGCGATACTGAACCGATCTTTAGAACGATTGATGTTAAAGCAAAGCCGTCGAGTTGTATCGAAGGCGCAAGATAATATCAGGACGCTGCGCAGCCAGACGCAATTTTAGAGAACCGGGATGATGAAAGGCAGCAACCTTTGCGGCGATTCAGTGTTCATCTTCACTTGATCTCGAAATCAATCCATTGCTGCGTGACCTGCTGTTTCTCCTTCGCCAGTTTGTCTATGACAATCACTTGAAGAAGATATTCGCCCGGCGCAAGATTCGTCCCTAACTGAAGATGTCCGATGGCCACGACACGGCGCGCGTCCGCCGCCTCGCCTATAATCGGGATCAAGCGTCCCGTATAGACCTGCTTTGTATCTTTATAAAGACGCACCTGAGTCTGTAGCTGCGGACGGCCCGTCGCCTTGTCTAAACGGGCATTGTAAACCTCGAAACCATAATCGACGACCGTGCCCGCATTGAACCTTCTGATGGCAGGCCCGCTCTCGGGGTCTAATTCGCCGAGGGTCGCGTCAGCTCCGGTGCTGGTCATTGCGGGCGGAAGCCCATCCTTTTCACGACCGAGAAGATTTGTCGCCTGCTGATTGCTCGCCAGATAAATCCCTGAAAGTGTCAGGCGATTTTGTTCCAGCCTAGGCACTTCAATAAACTGGCTGGCAGAGCCGACTCGCTGGCTCGAAGAATCCCGGACGGCCACTCTTAATTGATATGCTCCGGCCTTCCTGATCGGCAGGTTGATGCCGAAGATCAGGCCGGACTTCAAAACATTCCGGTACTGCTCGGCATTCACGACGACCGCTTCCGGTATGAGGCGCTGATCCACCATCGTGCCGTCATCTCCGAAGGCCACCGCCAACACATCCATGTTCGCCTTGCGCGACCCGTCAGACTGTTCCGTAAAGGTCAGGCCGCGCGCATCTACATAGATCAGCGAGCGCATAAAGGAGCCCGACTGTGCGTCGTTAAAAAAGAGCGAGGTCAAACGCATGTCAACGTCTCCGCTGCTGAAGGGAGAAGTGATGGCTGCCATCAACTGCTCTGCGGGAGTTGAACGCACAGGCTTGGCCTCTTCATCAGAGATGCCGAAGAAGCCCGTGCGTGTGCGCACCTGTAGGCCGGGTCGCGTGACACGGACAGAGATGTCGTGAAAACGCTTGCGCCCCGTGCGCGGATCGAAGGTAGACTCTTCCGGGCGATAACCGATCAGATAATAGCCCTTCTGATCGTCCATGACGCGACGCAGCCCGTCGTTGAGATAGTTGTTATTGTTGACGAAGAATCCGCCCGTCTGCGCCGCCAGATAGTTTAGCCCGTCCTGAGACCTTATTAATTCCTGCGAACGCTGTGTCATGTTTTTTGCGGTCGCAGGGGCAGACAATCCGCTGACCTTCAGTCCTTCCCGCAGCTTGACGACACCCTGCGGTTTATCCTGCGCCTGAAAAAGATTGACCGCCAACCCGCGCGCATCAATCGTGTAGATAACGACCGATGCACGATTGGCAAGATCGGTCAGTCGCCGCATGGCTTCGAGCACGCGGTCGTTCGTGTCGCCCTGCGGATTAAAGATCGCCAGCGAGTCCGATACAAGCACGACGGATTTACGGCCCGGTAAATCTTTCAGGCCGCGTATGACATAGTTGATAGCGCCGAGCGTGCCGACCGCAAAGACCTCCTCCTTAAAATCATTCGCCTTATTCCTGGCGTCACGATCACTCTGATTGCCCATAGCATTTTGTAGGCCTTGAGATGATGTGCCGCTGCCGCTGCCGCCGCTAATCATCGGACGGCTCGCCGCAAAGTTTGAGAGCGGATCGTTTTCTATCGCAGCGAATGCGCTAAAGCCGCTGCGCCCGCGCAAGTCCCAATTGATATGCTCGATGGCAGAGCGCAGCAACTGCTTATCGGTAGTAAACTGCTGCAACGCGCCGACGCCTCCGCCCGTGCGTATGATCGCCACCAGGTCGCCTTCCTGCACCTGTTCCGCGACGAACTTTCGCAATCCTTCGCGCACAAAGTGCATGCTCTCGAATGAGAGGCCGAGATCATCCACCACCAGCGCGATGGTGCGGCGCACCTGTTCGGGCCGCAGTCTTGCCGGAGGCACAGGCACACGAACAGCATCGCGCTTCTCATTGGTTGTAGCCGCGGCTGTTGTTGCGTTGCTTGCCGTGGACGGACGATCAGCGCCCATATTGACGAAAGAGAAGTTCGTGATCGGCTGCGGCTGTCCGTCCTCGAAGATTTGAAAATCCGAGGGCGCAAGATCAGTGACGACTTTGCCGCTACGGTCTGTCACAACGGCGTCGACCTGCACCAGATTGGTTGTGATCTTGACGACATCATCGTCCTGCGTGGCAGAGTCAGGCTGTTGCTGCTGCTGTGTGGGTTGTTGAGCGAAGACGGAGGAGAGCAGCGAAAGCAAGAGTGCGAGCGCGAGCAGCGAACGTTTATTCATCACTAACTCCGGGGATGGCTTGTTGGACAATGAAAACCTCTATGCCGAGCGACATAGCAGGAAGATGCAAGGCCATCCTACAATAGGAACAAAATTGAGAGCAAGCCGTTTGCTCTATTGATATAACGCCGCGAAGCCTTATTCGTAGCAATATATTTCCCGCGCCTGCTCTCTGTTTCTGTGAACTGCCGATGAGAGGCTCTGGCCCGCTCTCTGAAAGGGCCAACGCGAGGCACAGAGCAGGGGAGACAACACAAAACTCCTGCGGGCCACAGGGCGCGCACAGCTTAAAAATAGATTGTGTTTGTCTACAGTGATTGTGTAGTAGAGTAAGAAAGCAAGCGCTCGCCCTTGAAGCATCGTATTGGGTTGTTAGATAAATCCGGAGCGAGAGGTCTCTTCGACAGGAGAGCGGCCAAAAGGGGCGCGAGCGTTGACCCGTATGATTTGATCTTGCCAAAGGCGAATCTGTATCAGGAGCCCGGATGGATAGAAATAGAGAGCGGCTGGTTGTCTGGACTTATTCGTTGGCCGTTTTGTTAGTATATCTTAGCTTTCCGACAAAAAATTACTTCTTCGACGGCGTCGATTTCGCTTACACCATAGAGAGCGCGCGCCGCCTCAGCACATCTTTAGTCCATCCCAATCACCTGATCTACAACCTGGTCGGTTATCTTATTTACAAAGCGGTGCGCTCCGTCGGGATAGACATACGCGCGCTCGAAGTCTTACGCATCGCAAATAGTTTATTGAGCGTTTTAAGCGCGTATGTCCTTTTTAGAATTTTGCGTGCTTTCGTTCGCTCGCTCTATCTTTGCACGGCGCTGGTGTTGCTTTTCTCTTTTTCCGCGACGTGGTGGAAATTTTCGACCGATGCCAACGCCTATATCCCGAGCGTGCTTTTTATCCTGATAAGTTTTTATTTTGCGCTCCCCACACTAAAGCCGAGGCCGCTGCTCGTCGCCCTGACCTTCTCGATCAGTATGTGTTTTCACCAGCTCGCGGTAGTCTTTTATCCCGTCCTCGTGGCAGCGTGTTTTCTGCGAGCCGATCAATTGGATCGTCGAAAGCAGATATTGAATGCCTTCTATTTTAGCGCGGCGGCATTCGTCATTACTTTCGTAGCCTATTACTACTGCTTTTATCTGGCGACCGCCTCGCTCGATTTCACACGGTTCGTGCGCTGGATGACATCCTTTTCTCCGGACGGCGGTTTTAGTTTCAGCGCCTGGAACAATCTCGCATACACCGTGCGCGGACATGCGCGCCTCTTCTTCGGCGGCAGATTCAATCTGCTGAAGGGATTAATCAATCCTTTGATCGTGGTGTTGATGGCCGCGCTGGCGGCTGCTGCTTTGCTGCTCATCTTTCAACTCGTACGTAATTATAAAAGACCGGACTCGCGGCGTGCGAGTGTGCTCATCAATGATCTCAGGCGCAATCCTGTGGCGCTGCTGTCCGCGCTGTGGATTCTGGTTTATCTGATCTTTCTCTTTATATGGATGCCGCAGCATACTTTTTATAGATTGTTTTATCTTCCGGCGATTATCATTCTGGCGGGACTCGTGCTGAGCTTTTATGAGACTGCACGCGCTGCTGCCGGTGATGCTGCTTCACGCCGCAGGCAATACAGGTTGGCGCTGCTGGTGGCGGCGCTCTCGCTTGCCAACTTTCTTTTTCTAATCTACCCGTACGCGCATGCGGAAAAATTTCCCCCGCTCGCCTTCGCTCTTGAGATGAACAGGGAATGGCCGCAGGGAACTGTCATCTACTACGCGCTGACGAACGCAGATAACAGTCTGTTCAGATACTTTAATCCTTCGACTATCTGGAAACAGTCGGACATGAACGACAGGAAAGCCCTTGAGGCGGAGTTGCAGGCGCTTGATGAGCAGGGACAGAGCGCCTGGCTGGACGACTCGGCGATCTCTCAGCTTTCGTCCACAAAGGAAGGCACAGAGTGGTTATCCATGCGTGCCAGAGAAGAGACACGGCGTAAGCTGATCGATAAATCCTACAGGATTCAGTTTGTACGGATTGACACGCGTGCTCGTTGAAGGGAACTCGATGCAGATTTCCATTGAAGCTAAGAAATGTCGAGATTCACCACAGAGGCACAGAGGACACGGAGGATGCACGGAGGCTTGAATTATTTCTCTGTGCTACCTCTGTGCTCTCTGTGTCTCTGTGGTGAGTCACCAGCTTTCTTAAACTCAATTGGAGACAACTCTCTTTAGATCATCAATCCACGCTGTAACCAGAGGGAGTTCCTTCCGGTCTACCAGGGACATACTGACCAGCGTCTCGTAACAGGCTTGAAGATTATCACCGAGGTGCTCTGCGCCTGATGGTAATTGTAGTCGGTCGAGCGCTTCGCAGATCGCGGTGTTGTGCAGATAGCCCGGCACTTCATCTTTAAAGTCACGCATCAGATTGTGCTCGTTGCGTTCCTGCCAGACGGTCGGCTCGTGGAACAGGACTGACCAGCCGTTGGCCCAACAGATGCGCTGCGCGACGAAGCTTCGCCAGATGTCCGTCATGCGAAAAGAGCAGTAGGCGGGCAGATAAAGAAGCGGGAACGCATCGCGCCACCAGGTCGTGTTCTGGCTGTTGAAAGGAGACCATGAGCCACGGCTGAGCGCAAGGCGGCGATCTTTTCTGAAAGACTGTGGAAGCTTCGAGACCAGACGATAGATCGCATCAACATCCGGATTCTCGTCGGCCAGCCCCTGTTGAATCGGCGCATCGACATCACGCACGCTCAGCGCCTCGAACGGCCTGACCTCGTCTTTGATATGTTCGAGCGGCAACCCGCGCGGCCATAGATCGGCCTCTGAAAAATAGCGATAGACATTCACCCAGCCGCCCTCCTCGATTGTGGGCACGGCTTGATTGCGCACGCGCTCGTGCCAGAACTCTTCATAAGGAAGGTTGTCGTCATCCGTCTCGACGATCAGGGATGCGCCGCCCTCTATGGCCAGCAGGTAGCCCAGATTTTTGCGTGCGTAATGTCTGGTCGGACAAAGCCCGGCGAGCTTGAACGCAGTCGCGTACTGCTCTTCTAAACCGTAGAAGCGACAGCCTTCAAGTTGAAAATTCTTCGGGCTTGGCTCGTCGCCGATTACTATAAACTGGTAATCGCGCTCGCGGCATCCGCGCGCTAAGGTCTGCAAAACCTGATTGGGTTTCGCGATTGAGGTGACGACGATGGCGATCTCTGACTTCATACCGGTTTTTTTGACTCTCTGCCTTATTTTTTATAAACGGCCATTGAGGCGCAGTCTGAATAGTCGCCACAGATTGTTAAAGGCGTCTTTAAGCACTGTGTTGTTGACGCTATCGCTCGCCGCTCGATAGTGAATCGGCACTTCCGTAATGCGCCGTCCGCGACAATATGCTTTGATCTCTGTCTGGAAAAAGTGGCCGCGCGAGTGTATCCCTCGCTCTAAAACTTCCTCCAGGACGGGACGCTTGAACAGCTCGAATCCGCTCGTCATGTCTTTAAGGTTCGTCCCCAGAAGCATATTGGTTAAGACAGAGCCGCCGCGACTGATGATACGTCGCTTGAGAGGGCTTTCCTCCATACGCCCGCCCGCGCAGAAGCGACTGCCGAAGACGCAATCATAGCCCTCAAACATCCTTTCAAAAAACTGTGGTATCTCGGCGGGCTGGTGGCTGTATCCGGCGTCGATCTCCAGAATCCAATCCGCTCCACGATTGATGGCCTCTCTGTAACCGCGCAAATACGCGTCGACGACGCTGCGGTTCTCCGGAGCCCAGACCACGCGCAAGCGCGGCTCGTCCTTCTCCAACTCGCGTAAAAGCTCAAGCGTCCCGTCTTTGCTCGCTCTGTCCAGAACGGCGAAGAAGGTTACGGATTTGAATCCCTGCGGTTGACATTGTTCCAGAACGGCCCGGACGAACTTGACAGCGTTGGCGCGCTCGTTGGCCATCGGGCACACGATGCCCAAACGAATGTCGGAAGCTGTCACACGATTATTAACGGCCTGGGCTGCGGTCATAAGCGGTTCGGCATTATCGCATGCCGACGTGTGTTCTCCGAAGACCGCTCGCAGGTTACGGCGCATCTGCCCTGCCTAAATTTATTGACACTTGAGTCCCAGACCCTTTACTCTCTTTCGTAGCCGCTTCAAACGACCTTTACAAACTAGCCGGCGAGATTCCCACGCTCTACCGGCCCTTGTCACTTAAACCTGCTGGAGGTTTGAGTCGGCCTTTTGTTGTTTCAAGGCAGACTGCCGTCATGTCTTCTGCGTGGGACACAATCAATCGCAATCGCCGCACTGAGCCGCGTCGTAAGGTACGCCTCTCGGCCAGCGTCTCGCTCATAGAGCAGGAGGGGGACGAGCATGAGTGGCCTAGCGTGCTGGCCTATACAAGGGACCTCAGCGCGAGCGGGATGGCCCTGATCGTGCCTTCCACGCGGCTCGGATGCCATGATCTCAAAAGCGGTGATTATTTACTGCGAATCATCCTCGCCATCTCGAACGAGACGAGCATACGCGTCACTGCACGCCTGGTACACTGCGAACTCGTCAACCAAAAAGATTCGGAGATAGGATTTCTGCTCGGCGTCAAGATCGAAGAACTCGCCGCAGAAGACCACATCCTCTACAACGAAGTCGTCAACGGCCCCATGCCCTTGAGTTGATAATGTCAGCTAAGTCAATATCCACATCGGAGGAATCATGAACAAGTATGAATATGGTAATACCAGCGAAGCCATCGTCCTCACAGCTTACCTCGCCGCCGGATTCTACGTGAGTATCCCCTTTGGTTCGGGAGCCAGCTATGACTTGATCGTGGATAATGGTGCGCGTCTATTCAAAATACAAGTGAAGACAGCTTGGATTAGCCAGAGTTGTATCATCTATAAAAGTCAGCGTCGGCAACCCGGAGGCGGCCTTACGCGCAGGGCATACAGACTCGGGGAGGTTGATTACTTCGCTGCATATTGTCCGGCAAATAAAAACATCTACGTGGTGTCAGCAGAAAAACATGGTGTCGAAGGAAGACTCAGACTAGAGCCCGTGCGAAATGGTCAGGCTAAGTTGGTGAGATGGGCGGCGGATCACACTTGGGAACTGCACGTTGAAGAACTGCGAAGTTACGCCTGGCAAGGATCGAACTTGCGACCTCCTGTTCCGGAGACAGGCGCTCTATCCACTGAGCTACAGGCGCATACTCGAATTGTCGCATAGTTAAACTCTAAGCGCAAAAGGATGAAATTATCGGATGATCGTCGTTAATCGAAAGCAGTCCGCCGTGATAAATACTCCGCATGGATCGGAGATTCGTCCGCTGATTGATCGGACGACTTCCGCGATAGAGCTTTGCAGTCTCGCAGAAGAGGTGCTGCCTGTCGGCGCTGCGGTCGGCAGGCATCATCATCTTTTGACCGAAGAGGTCTATTATATTTTGCGCGGGCGCGGGCGCATGACTGTCGGCGCGGAGGTGCGCGAAGTGGAAACGGGCGATGCGGTCTTTATCCCGCGCGGCCATACGCATACGCTTGAGAATACCGGCGCTGAGCCGATGACGATCCTGCTCGTCTGTGGGCCAGCCTACAGCTTTGAAGATCATCTCATGGGCGATGCGCCCTGAAGCTTTATCCTGAGATTAAACTTTCAGGATGTCAGGCGATGTATAAATTCGATGATGATGTAAGAGATGGCGGCGATCAGTGCGGCGGCGGGGATAGTCAGCACCCATGCCCAGACGATGCGACCCGCGACGCCCCACTTGACGGCAGATAATCTTCTGGTCGCGCCGACGCCGACGATAGCGCCAGTGATCGTATGCGTGGTCGAGACAGGGATGCCCGCGTAGGTTGCGCCGAACAGGGTGAGCGCGCCAGCCGTCTCTGCACAGAATCCGCCGACGGGCTTGAGCTTTGTAATCTTCGAGCCCATCGTGTGGACGATGCGCCAGCCTCCGGATAGCGTGCCGAGCCCTATGGCCGCGTGCGCCGTCAGGACGACCCATTGTGGAATCTCCGGCAGCGCGCCCTGCGGCCCGGAAGAGAGCAGACCACCCGCCACGAGCACAGCCGTAATGATTCCCATAGTCTTTTGCGCGTCGTTTCCACCGTGCCCGAGCGAGTAGGCCGCAGCCGAAACCAACTGCCCGCGCCGAAAAGTCGAATCGACCTGTGACGGAGACCAGCGCCGGAAAATCCAGTAGACTGCCACCATCAGGGAAAACCCCATAATCATTCCGAGCAGCGGCGAGGCGACGATGAAAGTAATGGTTTTGATCCAGCCTTCGGGTTTGAGCAGGCCGCCGACGCTCCTGTAAGCGGCGATGGCCGCGCCCGCATAAGCGCCGATCAGCGCGTGCGAACTGGAAGTCGGCAGTCCCAAATACCAGGTGATGAGATTCCAGATGATCGCCCCGATCAGGGCCGCGAGCAGCACGTAGAGCCGCAAATCCTCAGTGATGAGATTGATGTTGACCAGATCGCCCCCGATTGTTTTGGCGACGCGCGTGCCGAAGATCAGGAAGGCGACGAAGTTGAAGAAGGCTGCCCAGATAACGGCAATGCCCGGCGAGAGGACACGTGTGGAAACGACCGTTGCAATCGAATTGGCCGCGTCATGAAAGCCGTTGATGTAATCGAAGACCAGGGCGACGACGATAATCAGGATGACGAAGGCCAGTGTGACGCTCATAAGGTAGTCAAGTTTTCAGTCTCCAGTTCTTAGTTTTCAGTAAAAGCATTTCGTCTTTGCTGAAAACTGAAAACTAAAAACTGATAACTGTTATGTATGCTTGATAATCACGCTTTCGATAATGTTGGCGACGTTTTCGCAGCGGTCGACCGCCGATTCGAGCTTCTCATAAATATCTTTCCACTTAATAACGGTAAGCGGATCAGGCTCGTTATGGAAAAGCTCTGCGATGGCCGTGTGATAAATATCGTCGCCCTCGTTTTCCAGCCGGTGAAGCTCTACGAGTCGCGGACTAATGCCGTTGGGGCGCTCCAAGGTCTTGACGATCTCGTGCAGTTCGACGGCCATGCGCTGTATCACGTCTGCGAAGCGGCGCGCATGCGGCGTGCTCTCGTGCACGCCGTACATGACCATCGCGCGGGCCGTATCGTTAATCAGATCGACGATGTCGTCTAGCGCGCTCGACATCAAATAGATATCTTCACGGTCAAAGGGGGTGATAAAGGATTTGTTGAGGCGTGTCGAGACCGTGTGGGTCAGTTCGTCACACTCGTGCTCTATGGACTTGATGCGGCGGGCATGCTCTTCGTACTCGCCGTCTTTATCGCTGACCATCTCGACGAGCGCGCGCGAAGCGTCGTAAATGTAAGAGGTCATTTGCGAGAAGAGCGAGAAATACTGCTCCTCTCTGGGCAGAAAATTAAAGAGTGGCATGAGAGATTCCCGCTCCGGCGCTTGGATTATAATTGAAAGAAGGGGCAATATAGTCGAACGGGCAGGCATTGTCTACACTAAAAGGCAAAGGATAACGAAGGGATGAGGGATGAGGGCGGAGGGATGAATAAGAAAGCTTTCAAGTTGAATCAGCATTCCTTTCATCCTTCACACTGCCGCCCTCATCCCTCTATTTATTATGGCTGAAAGAGAGTTTTTTCCGCAGGTCGTTGAGCTGCTGCTGATGGAAGCGGAGGCCATCGAGCGTACAGCCGGGCGGCTGACAGCGGCGGAGGTCGAGCGTGCGATTGCGCTGCTGGCCGATTGTCGCGGCAAAGTCGTGCTCGTCGGTCTGGGGAAATCCGGCATCATTGCGCAGAAGATCGCCGCGACGATGACCAGCACCGGAACAGGCGCAATCTATCTGCATCCGTCGGACGCCCTGCACGGAGGCTTAGGGATAGTCGCCGCAGAAGATGTCGTCGTCGCCTTAAGCAACAGCGGCGAGACGGACGAAGTGCTCGCGATGCTCCCGTTTCTTAAAAACAGGGGTGTGCCGATCATCGCCCTGGTCGGCAATCCGGAATCGACCTTGGCGCGGCGCGCGGATGTTGTGCTGGATGCTTCTGTCGATCAGGAAGCATGCCCGCTGAACTTAGCTCCGACGACGAGCACGACCGTGGCTCTAGCCATCGGCGATGCGCTCTCTATGACCTTGATGCAGATGCGCGGGCTCACCCTCGCGGACTTTGCAGTCAATCATCCGGCGGGGCGTCTGGGGAAACGCCTCACGCTCAAAGTCGCGGACCTGATGCACACGGGCAAGGACAATCCGACCATCAATATGGAAGCTCCCTGGCTAGCGGTCGTCGCCGGTATCAGCCGTGGCGGTCTGGGCGCTGTCAATGTGTTGGACGAAGCGGGACATCTGGTCGGCATTATTACGGACGGCGATCTGAGGCGCGCGCTTCAGCAGATCAAACATGAAGAGCTGGAGAGTTTGACTAGCGCAGCGATTATGACGCGCAACCCTGTGGTCGCCGCGCCGGAGCTGTTGGCCTATGATGCGCTGCGCTTGATGGAGGATCGTCCTTCGCAAATCTCAGTCCTGCCTGTCGTAGACGGAGAGCATATCTGCATCGGCCTCGTGCGCCTGCACGATATTGTGCGAAGCGGATTGTAAACACGCCTCATTCTTATTATTTTCACGTCTGGTCAGGCTTGCAGCGCAAGTAATCTCTAAGCTAACGTCTCTTACAGGGCTCGACTGACTGAGGTCGCGTCTTTGGCTCTCTCCACATCTTGATTGACGGCAAGCGCGGAGCGGCAAACTAGAATCGTTGGCAACCGCGTGGAAGGGTAGGATCGTCTCAATGTCCGTAAAGAGGAGATCGTGTGTGATGAACAAGCGCGGAAAAAGAATGTGGCTGTTGAGCTTTAGTTTATCTCTGGGCGTGTTGTTGAGCGGCTACGCTTCCACACATGCGCTCGCTCAAACCGAGACTAAGACGCGTCCCCGTCAGGCAACGACGCAGCAGAGACAGACGACGACACAGCCCTACACGCCTCAGACACCCGTGGCTGAAGCGACCGTCACGCTCAACGAGCAATTCCTCAACGCGCTTTTGGAAGCGATGTTCACGCGTTTGGGCGCGCCCTCTTTTCCACTCTCGCTGGCGAGCATTGAGCGCCCCGGCATCGCTCGTCCGGAAGCTTCGCACGGCGTCGCTTCGGCCAATCAGTGTGCGAGCGTGGTCGTGCTTGAGCGCGAGATGAACGGCGTTAAGACGGCAGTTCATTTCGATCAAGGAAGAATCGTTGCGCCGCTGGCCTTTTCAGGTTCGTACAGCGTCCTGCTTTTGGGTTGCATGAAGTTTCAGGGCTGGGCCGATACGGTCATCAATCTGGAGTTCGACCGCGAGCGACAGGTTTTGAGCGCGCGCGTCGATGTTCAGGATATACACCTGAGCGGTATTCCTTCCTTAGCCAACGGCGTCGTCATCAACCTCGTCCAAAACTCTCTGGATCAGCGCATCAACCCTGTGGAAATTCTGCAAGCTGCGCAACTGACTGCGCGCCTGCCGATCAACGCGGCGGGCGGTGCGCTTCGCCTGCGCGCCAAAGAGGTACGCCCCGAAATAGTTCCGGGCTCGCTGCGGCTGCATATCATTTACGAATTCGTGAACGACAAGTAGGAAGAGCGCTAACCGCTTTGACGAGCTTACAGAGTTCAAGCCCATTCCAGCTTATTTACCTTTATTCGGCGGCGGATTGTAGATGTAGCTCTTGCGGGCCCTGACCACCATCTCGGGTTGTTTGACGCGAACACTGATCTGGCGTCGCTGGCCCGCAACTGCGGGCGCTTTCGAGTAGTAGCCCAGACTGTACTGGCGGCGCAGTTCTTCTGCGATCAGCGTAAAAGCGTTTGCGAGCGTCTCGGCGTCACCCGTGCGGTAGTGGCGCGCTCCCGTCACACGCGCCAAATCATTCATGTATGAATCGGCCAGTTGATAGTCCTTGTGGACACCCGCTTGATATTTCTCGGGAGTTTTTCGCAGCATAAAATCGAGCGAGTCGAACTGAATCGGATAGATCAAAGCGTCCAGCTCTTCTGCGTCACGGACATTGCTTTCATAAGTAGCGCAGGGAATCTCCTCACAGGGAGCAATGCCGGTTACGGAGGTGATGCCCTGGCGTTTCATCTCTTCGGGCGTGATCGGCTTGGGGCGAGCGTCGACGCCGTCCGTGAAAAGGATCAGCGCTTTGCGACCTGGGGTGTGTCTGAGGAATCGGTTAATCAACAGATCGACAGTGCCGTAGAGATATGTCCCGGCGTGATTGATCCAGCTAATGTTGCCGATCGCTTTGCGCAGGCTGGCGCGGTCGCGAGTCGGTTTGCTTAGCACCTCTATCTCGGAATCGAAGGTCGCCACAGTGACATTATCCTCAAGCCGCAGTTGATCCAGGAATGCGATGGCCGAGGCACGTATCTCCTTTTGGAGTTTCTCGGTAGATGGGCTTGTATCAATTAGCAGGACGACCGTAAAGGGTTTCTCGACCGGAGCGAAAAAAGTGATCTCCTGCTCGACGCCGTCTTCGTAGATGCGAAAATCCTCCTGGCGCAGGTTCGGTATAAACTTCCCATCGCGATCCATCACGCTGACGGGAACGGTGACGAGCGTCGTCTCGACTTTCAACACCTCGTCTTCGCCCACCTCCTGCCCGCTCGTCGCAGGATTCTGCTGCTGCTGCGGCTGGCTCTCGATCCTAGTTTCTGTTCGCTGAACAGCGGCGGGTAAAAGGCTTTGGGCCAACACAATATGTGATGTGCCGATGAGAAGTAAGGAGAGTAAAACTGAAGCTCCGATCTTCTTCATAAAACTTAAAATTGCCAGTTGAGAAATTCTGGAGAGTTTGTGTTTCCCCTGGCGGTTAACGGGGTAAGCCGCCATCAGCCAAGAATATCTTCTACACTGAGCCTGAGTTCGCGAACGATTGTTGACGAGAATGAATTGCCACGCGCGAATGATCCTGCTTTCTGATACGCGCCGTTTTCAGGTTGCGTATAAACTTCGATTGTCTCTTCGGCCAGATTAACCAGCCACATCTCTGGTATTCCAGCTTGCGCATAGAGCGGCGCTTTCACTTTGCGATCATATTCGATGGAGGTATCCGCGACTTCTACGATCAACCATACATCGGAGGGGAGAGGATGTGCTTCCGCGTAAAAGTCACTGCGAGGTTTGAGCAAAGCAATGTCAGGCTGCGGCTCTGAGTACTCGTCGAGCAGGATAGGGTTTTGGGCGCTGACCTGTGCGACTCCGGCAAGTTGTCTGTTAAAGAGCGCATCGAGTCGCCTCACGCAAGCTGCGTGTCGGCTGCCAATCGGACTCATTTCGATGATCTCACCTTCAATCAACTCAACGCGATCATCCTCACAGAGGATACCCGTCTCGGCCATCCGGTTATATTCGGTAACATTAAACTGTCGCTTGACGATTTGAAGTGACATGGCTGACTGCTTTGGGAGTTGAATGGTCGCTCTTTCCAGCCGAGATAATATCATAGAAGCAGGAGAGCAGAGGAGAGGACGCCTCACTGTCTATCGGATGAACAGTAGTTTGATTGAGTCAGCATCGGACTGAAACTTTACCCGACTGTGAAGGTCAGACGCCGACCATGTGCGCATCCTGTTTTTGATGGACGGGCATGTCGACGATCTCCCAGGCGGTGCGCTGGCGCAGGAGCTTGGACATCAACGCGGCGTGCAGAATATGGCCGCTGCGTTCGGCCTTGACGCGGCCCATGATGGGCATGCCGAGAAGGGCCAGATCGCCTACGATGTCAAGAATCTTGTGGCGCACAAACTCGTCCGTAAAGCGCAGGCGCGTCTCGTTGAGCATCCCTTCGGGCGTCAACACGATGGCGTTGTCGAGCGAGCCGCCGCGAATCAGGTTGGCGCGGCGCAGGGCTTCTATCTCCTGCGTAAAGCCGAAGGTGCGCGCAGGCGAAATCTCGCGCCCGAATGCGCCGTTGGTCAGCTCGAAATTCAAATGCTGACGGCCTATCAGAGGATGTTGAAAATCTATCATGCAATCAACACTGAAAGCTTCAGCGGGCTCGATCTGGATTCGTCTGTTGCCCTCCTGCTCGACGGAGACGCGCTCGCGCACCAGTAGGGCGCGGCGTGCCAGCGGCTGCTCGACTACACGCGCGCGCTCGATCATCTCCGTAAAAGCCTCTGACGAGCCGTCCATGATCGGCAGCTCAAGATTATCCACTTCGATGTAAGCGTTATCGACGCCAGCGCCGCGCAACGCCGCCAGCAGATGCTCGACCGTCGAGAGCATGACGCCCGTGCGCATCAGCGTCGTCGCATAACTGCAATGCGCGACGGATTCGACGGTCGCCGGAATCTCGAACCCGCCGAGGTCTGTGCGCACAAAGACGTAGCCAGTATCAGGCGGGGCGGGCAGCAGGCGCAGGTGAACCGTGACCGCCGTGTGCAGGCCAATACCGCTGGTTTCCGTCGGAGCGGCCAATGTCGTCTGTTTAATCAAAAGTTTTCTCCGGCCCTTTCATCGTCGCGTAAAGCATCGAACGCGCCCTGGACACATTTTGACAAAGCGGCGATACAGTTGGCAAAGCCCATGCCGGAAACGAAAGCGCAAACGCCAAAGCGAACGGATTAAGCTATCCGAATGAACCTCGCAGCCAGTATATGAAGAGCCGCGCGAGAAAGCGAGCAGCCCGTATTTACAGTAGATTCGCGCCTTAACCCTCAATGACAGGGCCAGCTGCCAACAGACTCCTTAAGCAAACCGTCGAACCCTTCAAAAACAACTCTGAGCCGCACGCCGACTCGAACAATTTGTCGCCTCAAAGCAACGCTTTCCCCGCGTGCCTGCGGCGCAAGCGCAACAACGAAGGGACGTATCAAGGGATGAGGGCGGAGGGATGAGGGATGAATAAGAAAGGATTCAACTTGAACCAGCTTTCCTTTCATCCCTCATCCCTCATCCTTCATCCCTTCGTTGGCTTGTCACTTGTGTTGGCTTTCTTTATCATCAAATTATAATGGCACGGAAACAATCTACGACGCCCGCAGCGCCCACAGAGAGGGTCTACCTGATAGACTCCATGTCGCATATCTTTCGCGCCTTCTTCGCGCCGATGAGTGGGCGTGTCGACCCGCTGACCAATACGCAGGGGCAGGTGACGCAGGCAGTCTTTATTTTCACCAGCATGCTGCGCAAACTGCTCGCCGACGAAAAGCCGCATTACATCGCCGCCGTCTTCGAGTCCGGCGAAAAGACTTTTCGTCACGAGACCTTTACGGACTACAAGGCGCATCGCGCAGAGATGCCGGACGATCTCTCTTCGCAGCTTCCTTACATCATACGCGTCTGCGAAGTCTTCAATATTCCTATCTTGAACTCGCCCGGTTTTGAGGCCGACGACGTGATCGGCACGCTCGCCATTCAGGCCGCAGAGCGTGGTCTTCAGGCCGTCATCGTCTCGAACGATAAGGATATGTGCCAGCTTGTGCGCGATCCCTGGATTACCTGCATGCGGCAGAACTCGCAGAACGTCAAGCGAAAAGAGCCCGTGCCGCCCGTCGAATGGTGTGACGAAGCGTGGGTCGAAAACAAGTTCGGCGTGCCGCCCACACAGATCATAGACCTGCTCGGTTTGATGGGCGATGCGGTCGATAATATTCCCGGCGCTCCCGGCATCGGCGCTAAAGGTGCTGTCCAGATCGTCAAGCAGTTCGGCTCGATTGAAAACGCGCTGAAGGGCTGGGAAGAGGTCAAGCACAAGAGCTACCGCGAATCCTTACGCGATAACGTCGATCTCATACGCCAATCGCGAGAACTGGCAACGATCCGTACGGATGTTCCCGTAGAACTTGATCTGGACAAGCTTCGCTCGCGTCCGCCGGATCGCGCCGCCGCCTATCAACTCTTCCGCGAGCTGGAATTTCAATCGCTGACCAGAGAGTTTTCCGACGCCGCCGGGACGGCGGACGATGTGGCGCGTGCGCCGCGCCGCTATCGCATCATACGCAAGCGTGCTGAGCTTGATACGCTGGTTCGCTCGCTGTGGGAAGCAGAGCATTGGGGCTTTGCGCTCTCCGATTCGACGCCCGCCGGAGCCGGACAACAGGGCGGCGGCGGACGTGCAGATGTGAAGGCGACGGGCATCGCCATCTCGACCGCCGCCGGAGCATCCGCTTACGTTGATCTGGAAAATTTTGAAGAGGGCGCGGAGGCGGCCATTGGCCCACTCAAGGATGTGCTAGCCAACGGGCTGCTCTCAAAATCCGTGCACGACTTAAAGCGCGCCGTCGCGCTGCTTGAGCCGTACGGGTTCGAGCCCGAAGGTGTGACGGACGATACGCTGCTCGCCGCTTATCTCTTAGACCCTGTGCGCAGCAAGTACGAGCTAACAGACCTTGCGCGCGAGGCCGTCGGCGCGGACGGCGCGGGCGATGCTCCCGAAGGATGGACTGAAACGCAGTGGCGCGCAGCCGAAGCCGCAGACCTGACGGCGCAAACGGCAGACGTGCTGCACAGTCGATTACTCGAACAGGGGCTTGAGACCATTTACATGGAGATCGAATTGCCACTCGCGCCGCTTCTTCATCGCATGGAGAGGGCGGGCCTGCGCGTTGACACCACCGTCTTGTCGGAGCTTTCAAACTATCTGGGCAAAGAGCTGGATAAGCTCACGAAGAAGATATATAAGGTCGCGGGGCGCGAATTCAAGATCAACTCGCCCAAGCAGGTCGGGGATGTGCTGGAGGAGCTGAATATCAGTTCCGGTAGGAAGACTTCGACGGGTCGCGTCTCGACAAGTAAGGCCGTGCTCGAAGAGTTGGCCCAAACCTACGAGCTGCCGCGCCTGATTAT
>Ga0190273_10000379_pt1 | contig 17511 bp, 16 predicted proteins | sample Popmic504IS_FD_134513 | JGI IMG/M metagenome (GOLD analysis project Ga0190273, IMG submission 134513) | Populus adjacent soil microbial communities from riparian zone of Shoshone River, Wyoming, USA - 504 IS | ecosystem: Environmental > Terrestrial > Soil > Riparian zone > Trees stand | place... | reverse complement strand
TACGTCTCGAGGTATGGCTCGCCGTCGACGAGCACCAGCTCAGGAAGGATCGTCGGGAACGTCCGGCCCACCGACGCGGCGACGACCGTCGCCGCGGTGTGCTCGGAGACCTCGCGGCAGGCGGCGATGGTCGGCGGCATCATGGCCGCCTCACCCGCCTCGACCGATGCCAGGACGCGCGACAGCGGGGCCCACACGGCCCGGTCGGACTCCCGGCTGAGGTCGCCGACGCGCTGCCCCGCAGGCAGAGCCGCGACGAAGAAGCGGGTGTCGTAGCGCCGGGGCTCGAACGTCGGCGTGATCCAGTGGGCCCAGGCGCCGAGCAGATCGGCACGCAGCACGAGACCGTGATCGGTCAAGAAGTCGGCGAACGCCAGCTCCCCCGCGTCGAGGGCTCGGCGCGCCGCCTGCATGTCGGCACCGCTGGTGTCGGAGACGACGGTCGAGCCGTCCGCGCCGGCCAGCAGGATGCCGGTCTCCTCGAACGTCTCGCGCACCGCCGCGACGACGAGCCCGCGGGCCAGATCGGCGTCGCACCGAAAGAGACGACCCCACGCCGCCGCATCCGGGCCGGACCACGGCACCTCGTGCTCGATGTCGGATGCCATGAGGCCGCCCCCCGGGAACACGTACATGCCGGCGGCGAAGGCCATGCTGGTCTGCCGCCGCATGAGGTAGGCCTCTACTCCGTCGGCACCGTCACGGACCACGATGATGGTGGCGGCGTCGCGGGGCTCCGTCACGGGATCGGGTGGATTCGCGGCCGCCGCCCGCAGGCGCTCCGGCATCGGGATGCGGACGGTCATGCCACCTCGACGACCAGCTCGACCTCCACGGGAGCATCGAGCGGGAGGACGGCGACCCCGACGGCGCTGCGGGCGTGCTGCCCCACGTCGCCGAAGGCGGCACCGAGCAGCTCACTGGCGCCGTTGGCGACCCCCGGCTGGCCGGTGAAGTCAGGAGCGCTCGCGACGAACACCGTGGTCTTGACGACCTGGACGACGGCGTCGAGGTCTCCGACGACCGACTTGACCGCCGCGATCGCGTTCAGCGCGCACTGGCGGGCGCAGTCATAGGCCAGCTCGGCGCTGACGTCGGCGCCGACCTTGCCGGTCGCGAGCAGCTCGCCGCCTCGCAGCGGCAGCTGCCCGGAGGTGTAGACGTACGAGCCCGTGCGCACCGCCGGCACGTACACCGCGACGGGCGCCGGCACCGTCGGCACCTCCAGCCCCAGCTCGGCCAGCCGGTCGTCGACCGCTGACATCACGCCACCGGCCGCTTGAAGTAGGCGACGAGGTTCTCCGGATTCATGCCCGGCACGATCTGCACGAGCTCCCACCCGTCCTGGCCGAAGTTGTCGAGGATCTGCTTGGTCGCGTGGACGAGGACCGGCGCGGTGAGGTACTCCCATGTCGTCATGGGGCTGACTGTATCGGGCCGGGCGCGCTCAGAACTTCGAGGCGACCAAAGCCATGGCGGCCCCGGCCTGGCTCTGCACCTCGGACTCAGCGGCACCGCCCAGCTGCGTGATGCCCACGGTGACGAGCTGGCCGCCGGACTCGATGACGCCCTGGGCCTGCACCTGCTCCTTCGCGAACTCCTTGCCGGTGCCGACGACGAGGTAGGCCGCGTCACCGAGGCCGGGGATGTCCGCCGCCTCGCCGTTGAGGACGCTCCGGGTCCCCACCTTCGAGCTCTCGATCCCGCCGCCCTGGTCGGCTGGCGTCACCGACAACGAGAGCGACGCCAGCCGCGGGTCGTCCTCATTGCCCCACGTGCAACCGCCACCGGGATCTTCCTTCTTGGTCACCGCATGACCCATGATCTGCGCCACCTCGTCGTCGGTCACGGCGGTGCACGGCTCGAAAGCCTTGGATTCGTCTGTCGACGCGCCGCTCGATGACGAGCTGTCAGATGACGACTCATCATCCTTGTCGCCGCAGGCTCCCAGAGCCATCAGGACGACGATCGCAACTGCAACGGGGAAACGGCGCACGGGAGCTCCTCGGGGACGGGTGGTCCAAGGCTAGGGCGGGCGGCCGTGTGACATAAGTAGGGAAACCACTGTCCCGGGAGGCGAGACAGCGCCCGCTCGGTAGGCTCGGCGTGTGGCTCTCTCCACCCAGCTCCATGTCGTCACCGGCAAGGGCGGCACCGGCAAGACGACGGTCGCCGCCGCGCTCGCGATGTCGCTCGCCGGGCGGGGCAAGAAGGTCCTGTTGTGCGAGGTCGAGGGACGCCAGGGCATCGCACAGCTCTTCGACGTCCCGCCACTGCCGTACGAGGAGCGCCAGATCGCGGTCGGACTCGGTGGTGGTGAGGTCTACGCGCTGGCGATCGATCCCGAGGCCGCGCTGCTGGAATACCTCGCGATGTACTACCGCCTCGGCCGAGCGGGCAAGGCGCTCGACAAGTTCGGCATCATCGACTTCGCCACGACCATCGCCCCCGGCGTCCGCGACGTCCTGCTCACCGGCAAGGTCTACGAGGCCGCTCGCCGCCGCGACGGCGACCGCTTCAGCTACGACGCCGTGATCATGGATGCGCCGCCGACCGGACGCATCACCCGCTTCCTCAACGTCAACTCCGAGGTCGCGGGCCTCGCCAAGGTCGGCCCGATCCGCCGGCAGGCCGACTCGATCATGCAGATGATGAGGTCGCCGCAGACCCACGTCCACCTCGTCACGGTCCTGGAAGAGATGCCCGTGCAGGAGACGATCGACGGCATCGCCGAGCTGACGTCCGAGCGCTTGCCGGTCGGGCACGTCATCCTCAACCTCGTGCGGCCGTCCGTGCTGTCGGTCGCGACCCGCGAGACCCTGACGGCCGGAGCCCTCAAGGCGTCCACGATCGCGACCTCCTTGGCCCGGGTGGGGCTCGACGAGGCCGCCGCACCCGCGCTCATCGCCGGCGGCGCAGCTCACCTCGAGCGGCAACGGTTGCAGGAAGGGCAGCGTCAGATCCTCGACGACTGCGGGCGCCCCCTCATCGAGCTTTCCTTGCTGGGCGACGACATCGACCTGGGGGCCCTGTTCGAGCTGGCCGAGCAGCTGGGCAACCTGTCATGACCGGCAAGGCCCAGACCAGTCCGTCGACCCGCAAGGCTCGTACGTCGCCCCGCGGCGGCACCGGGGCAGCCGCCGGCGGTGCGCTCGACGTCGATGCCCTGCTGGACGACCGCACGACCCAGATCGTCGTGTGCTGCGGCTCGGGTGGCGTCGGCAAGACCACGACGGCCGCCGCCATCGCCCTGCGTGCTGCCGAGAAGGGTCGCACGGTCTGCGTCCTGACGATCGATCCGGCTCGGCGTCTCGCCCAGTCGATGGGGCTGACCGAGCTCGACAACACCCCCCGACCGGTCAAGGGTGCAGCGCTGGACGGCGGCTCGCTCGACGCCATGATGCTCGACATGAAGCGGACGTTCGACGAGGTCGTCGAGCAGCACGCGACTCCCGAGAAGGCCGCGCAAATTCTCGCCAATCCGTTCTACGTCGCCCTGTCGAGCTCGTTCGCCGGCACGCAGGAGTACATGGCCATGGAGAAGCTCGGTCAGCTGCATGCCACCAAGACCTGGGACTTGATCGTCGTCGACACGCCCCCGTCACGGTCGGCCCTCGACTTCCTCGACGCTCCCGACCGGCTCTCGTCGATGCTCGACGGTCGGTTCATCAGGCTGATGCTCGCACCCGCACGGGGACCGGCACGACTGATCGGCGCCGGCTTCGGCATCGTCACCAGCGCGCTCAACAAGATCCTGGGCGCGCAGGTGCTGACCGACATGCAGACGTTCATCGCCGCGTTCGACACCCTTTTCGGGGGATTCCGGCAGCGCGCCGAGGGCACGTACGCGTTGCTGCAGGCCGAGGGAACGGCGTTCCTGGTGGTCGCTGCACCCGAGCCCGCCGCCATGCGCGAGGCGTCCTACTTCGTCGAACGGCTCGCCGGCGAGCACATGCCCCTGGCCGGTCTGGTGGTCAACCGGGTCCACGACGGTGGCGCCGACACCATCGACGCCGTCGATGCCGAGTCTGCCGCCCACAAGCTGGCCGACGGCACCGCGGGCGACCGAGCGACGTCCGAGCTGCTCACGATCCACGCCGACCGCATGCGGGTGGCGGCCCGGGAGCTACGTCTCAAGAAGCGCTTCTCCGCGGCCCACCCGGGCGTGCCGACCGTGTCGGTCGCAGCTCTGGCCGGAGACGTGCACGACCTCGACGGCCTCCGACTGATCGGCGACCTGCTGGCCGGACAGACCCGGAAGGGTTAGACCGCGACCTGCAGGACGTTGCGCCAGGCAGTCACGTTGGGACGGCGACGCAGCAGCGCACGACGCTCGCGCTCGGTCATGCCACCCCAGACGCCCCACTCGATGCGATTGTCGAGCGCTTCGGCCAGGCACTCAGCACGCACGTCGCACGTGCCACAGACCTGCTTGGCGCGGTTCTGCTCCGCGCCCTTGACGAACAGGGCATCTGACTTGCCCCGACACGCGGCATCGGCCGCCCAGTTTTCATTCCACATGGTGAACCTCCCCGAGACCGGCCGGATGGCCGAAGTTGGTTGTTCTCAACCTAGGAACTGCAGGACTCCAGCGTCAGAGCGTTACTAGCCATCTTGTGTAGCCACAAAGAACTAGACACAGTCTCACGAATCGGATCGGCTGGTTCCGGTCACGTACGCTGTCAGGCATGGCTTCGGAGCACTTTCGCGACTCGCTGCGTCGTGCGGCCCAGTCCGAGACGCAGAGCAGACGCAAACCCGTCCTGATCGGATCGATGGCCCGGTTGTCGGTCCTGGCCGGCCTCCTGCTCGCGCTCATCATGATCCCGACGACGGCCATCGTCGCCATGACGGTCACCCAGGTGAGCGACGATGTCGTCGAGCTCCCCCTCAAGCTGGAGGACCAGCCGAGCGCGCAGACGTCGCGGCTCCTGGCGTCCAACGGCGACCTGATCGCCTACTTCTACAACGAGAACCGCCAGGACGTCCCGCTCGCCGACATCGCGCCCGTCATGCAGGACGCGATCTTGTCGATCGAGGACGCCCGGTTCTACGAGCACGGCGCGCTCGACCTGAAGGGCACCCTGCGCGCACTCGTCAACAACGCCTCCGAGGGGCAGACCCAGGGTGGTTCGTCGATCACCCAGCAGCTGATCAAGCTGACCCTCCTGTCACAGGCCACGACCGACGAGCAGCGCAAGGCCGCCACGAAGCAGTCGGCGGCGCGCAAGATCCGCGAGCTCAAGCTCGCGATCGAGTACGAGAACGAGCACTCCAAGAAGGAGATCCTGGAGCGCTACCTCAACCTCGCCTACTTCGGCGACGGCGCGTACGGCATCAGCGCGGCGGCGTTCCACTACTTCTCCCGGGCACCCGGCGACCTCAACGCGCGGCAGGCGGCGACGCTGGCCGGCCTCGTCAAGAACCCCGTCGAGCTCGACCCGAACGTCTACCCCGAGAAGGCCTTGCAGCGGCGCAACACGGTGCTCGCGGTCATGGAGCGTCTCGGCAAGATCACCCCCGAGGTGTCCAAGAAGTATCAGGCGTCCGCACTGGCGCTGAAGGTCACCGAGTTCCCGAACGGCTGCGTCGGCGTGACGGGGGAGTTCTCGTGCGACTACGCCCGCCAGTGGCTGCTCGCGCAGCCTGCCCTCGGCAAGACGCCCGAGGAACGACGCGTCAAGCTCGAGCGCGGCGGTCTCACGATCAAGTCCAACATCGACCTCACCTTCCAGGCCGCTGCTGACAACGCCGTGAAGACGACGGTCAAGGCGACCGACGGGGCCATCGGGGCCCTGGCCATGGTCGAGCCAGGCACCGGCAAGGTCCGCGCCGTGGCGCAGTCGAGGCCCATCGGCACCAACCTCAAGAAGGGCGAGTCGTACATCAACTTCGTGGTGCCGACGGCCTACGGTCAGTCCGGTGGATTCCCGGCCGGGTCGACGTTCAAGATGTTCACCGTCACCGCCGCGCTCAAGAACGGCATCGACGTCGGCCAGAGCTACAACGCGCCGAAGAACCTCACCATGCCCGCCGGCAGCTACTTCGACTGCGAGGGCGGCGGCACGTCCGAGTGGAAGGTCTCGAACTCCACGACGTCCGGGCGCATGGACATGTACCGGGCCACGCGGCAGTCGGTCAACACCTACTTCGCACAGCTCGAGAAGCAGGCGGGCCTGTGCAACGTCGTGCGTGCGGCGGAGTCGATGGGCATCAAGGTCCCGTTCGACCCCAAGAAGGGCGTCACCGACCAGGTCGGGCCGTTCACCCTCGGCGTCACGAGCGTCAGCCCGCTCGACATGGCGGCCGCCTACGCCACTCCGGCCGCGAAGGGCATGTACTGCAAGCCGCGTCCGGTCGATGAGATCCTCGACTCGTCCGGCCAGCTGCTCAAGAAGTTCGACGCCAGCTGCGAACGGGTCATGACCGCCGATCAGGCTGCCCAGATCAACGACATCCTGAGCGGCCTGCAGAAGCCGGGCGGGTTCGGCTACTCCAACGGAACCCAGCTGAGCGTCCCGTCAGCGGCCAAGACCGGCACGACACAGGACAACAAGGCGGTCTGGTACGCCGGTTACACGCCCGAGCTCGCCACCGCATCGATGATCGCCGGTGTCGTCACCAACGACAAGAACAAGGACCTCAATGGTCGCCCCAAGTCGCTGGTCGGCGTCACCATCAACGGCCGCGGGCTCGACTTCGGTGCGGTGGGCGGCTCGTCCCTGGCCGGACCGATGTGGGCCAAGGCGATGCAGGCGATCCAGGGCAGCTTGACGCCGGTCGAGTTCGATCCGCCGCCCAAGCGCCAGCCGGCGTTCCAGGCCAAGAACCGCAAGCGCGACTGATCGACCTCAGGCGCCGAGCTGACGCTTGACCTCGCCGGCGACGGCGCCGCCGTCGGCCTTGCCCTTGACCTGCGGCGACACGATGCCCATGACCTTGCCCATGGCCTTCATGCCCTCACCGGCTGCACCTGCCGACTCCACGGCCGCTGACACGATGACCGCGATCTCCTCGGCAGTGAGCTGCGCCGGGAGATACTCGGCAAGGATCGCGGCTTCGGCCGTCTCCTTCTCGGCCAGCTCGGGACGATTGCCGTCGGCGAAGGCCTGAGCCGCCTCGCGGCGCTTCTTGGCCTCGCTGCCCAGCACGGTCAGCACGTCCTCGTCACTCAGCTCACGCACCTCCTTGCCTGATACCTCGGCGTTCGTGATCGCGGTCAGCACCATGCGCAGCGTCGAGGTGCGCAGGGTGTCGCGCGCCTTCATCGAGGTGGTGAGGTCGGAGTGGAGCTGATCCTTGAGGGCTGACATGCATCCAGTCTCCCACCGACGCGCCGGCACCCCTGTGACAGGCTGGGCGCATGCGTCCCCTTCTCTGGCCGTTCGCCGCCGCCGCGGCCGGACTCGCCTACGGGGCGATCTACGAGGTACGAGCGTTCACGTTGCGCCGGGTCTTTGTGCCGGTGCTCGCGCCCGGCTCCGAGCCGCTGCGGGTCCTGCACCTCTCGGACACGCACATGACACCCGACCAGCACCGCAAGCAGCAGTGGTTGCGCGGACTCGCCGACCTCCAGCCGGACGTGGTCGTCAACACCGGCGACAACCTCGCCCACCTCGACGCGGTGCCGTCCGTCCTGCGCGCCTACGGCGACCTGCTCGACCTGCCGGGTGTGTTCGTCTTCGGCTCCAACGACTATTTCTCCCCGACCCGCAAGAACCCGATCAACTACCTGACCGGCGGCACGGGAGTGACGGTCGGCGGCCCCGTGAGACGTCATCACGATCTGCCGTTCGATGAGCTGCGCGCGGCCTTCACCCAACGGGGCTGGACCGATCTCACGAATCGCCATGACGCACTGGACATCGCCGGGCGACGCCTCGCGTTCGTCGGTGTCGACGACCCGCACCTGGAGTACGACGTGCTGGACGACGTGCCCGCCGACCGTTCGGCCGATCTCGCGATCGGCGTCGCCCACGCGCCCTACCTGCGCGTCCTCGACCGCTGGAACGAGCTGGGCTACCCCTTGATCATGGCCGGCCACACCCACGGCGGGCAGCTGCGCATCCCGTTCTACGGGGCACTCGTGACCAACTGCGACCTGGACCGTGCCAGAGCTCGCGGCCTTCACACGCACCAGGTCGGCAGCAACGAACGGTCATGGCTGCACGTCTCGGCGGGGCTCGGGACGTCGCCGTACTCGGCCGTCCGTTTCGCCTGCCGCCCCGAGGCGACACTGCTCACCCTGACTGGGATAGACTCGTCCGGTTCCCTCACGTAGGGGCGTCGGGCTGTGGCGCAGTTTGGTAGCGCGCGTCGTTCGGGACGACGAGGCCGCAGGTTCAAATCCTGTCAGCCCGACCATGTGATCTCAGCCGGTCCACCGCACGGTGGGCCGGCTTCGATCGTTCGCGGGCGCGCTGCGGCGACGGATGTGCAGGGGCGGTGCGTTAGTTGCCTCTCCTGGGGCCTGACGGGCGAGCAAGTCACCGGGTCGTCCGCCAACGATCACGCTGTGACGTGACACACCCTGTGACAAACTGGGGCCATGGTGGACGAGCAGGAGCCCGCGAAGCGGGTCGTGAAGAAGGTGGTCAAGAAGACCGTCGTGCGTCCTGCCCCGTCCCCCGCCTTGGCACCGACCATCCGCTACGGACGCCCCGTGGCTACGGCCACGAGACCTCCGGCGAAGACTCAGGCAAGGCCGGGCTCCAAGCCCGTCGCCAAGGTCGCTCCCCGCGCGCGCGTCCCCCGTGAACGTCCGAGCATCGACCTGCGGGCCAAGGCGTCCGCGACCCGCGAGCTCGCCGGACGGGCGTGGTGGGCGACGGCCGACAACGTCTCCGGCGGTGCGCGCACGGTCGGCGGCTTCGTGTCCGCTCGCGCCAAGGCGGTCGCAGCCTGGCGGCTCCCCCACATCAACCTGTACCTCGCGTCGGTGATCACCGGAGCCGTCGTCGGACTCGTCGCCGTGGGCCTCGGGGTGAGCGCGCTCGCGATCTTCAGAGGCGTCCGCGGCGTCTCGTCGGGCGGTGGCCTCTGGGGCAGCATCACCTTCATTGCCCTAGCCGTCATCAGCGTGCTCCTGGGCGAGGCCTTGCTCAAGGGATTCGGCTCGCACACGGCTCGACTGACGAGCTTCCTGGCGATCGTGCTGACGATCGTCGCGATGCTCGGGGTTTTTCTCGACCTCCTCGACTCAAGCGCTGTCCTGGTGCTCATACCGCTGCTGGGTCTCGTGGCCTTCGCACTGTCGCACTGGCTCGTCGACATCGCCGAGAACGCGCCGACCGTCGTCGAGTGAGCCGCGACGGCTCACGGCCCGCCGGTAGCCGGTTCAGCTGAGGACGCGCGCGAGCTGCTGCACCGCGAAGGCATACCCGTGCACGCCCGCACCGACCACGACGACCTCGGCGATGTCCGACACGTAGGAGTGATGGCGGAACGGTTCGCGGCGGTGGACGTTCGACAGGTGCACCTCGGCGATCGGCAGCTCCGCGGCCAGCAGCGCGTCGCGCAGAGCGATCGACGTGTGGGTGAACGCACCGGGATTGATCACGATGCCGGCACAGTCGTCGCGGGCAGCGTGGATCGCGTCGATCAGGACGCCCTCGTGGTTGCTCTGCACCGCTCGCACCTCGAGGCCAGCCTCCGCTGCTGCGCTCGTGACCAGCGCCTCGACGTCGGCCAGCGTGTCGCGGCCGTAGACCTCGGGCTCGCGGGAGCCCAGCAGATTGAGGTTGGGGCCGTTGACCAGCAGCAGGCGCTTCGGGGTGCTCACCCGTCCACGATATCGGTTGCCGTCCGCCGAGTCGGTCAGACGAGCAGCTCGGCGATCTGGATCGTGTTGAGGGCAGCGCCCTTGCGAAGGTTGTCGCCACTGACGAACAGCACCAGGCCGCGGTTGCCGTCGACGCTCTGGTCCTGCCGGATGCGACCGACGAGGCTGGGATCGGTGCCGGCGGCCTGCAGCGGCGTCGGCACGTCGACGAGGCGGACACCGGCGGCCGACGCGAGCAGCTCCGTCGCGCGCTCGACCGTCAGCTCGGACGAGAACTCGGCGTTGATCGACAGCGAGTGACCCGTGAACACGGGCACCCGGACGCAGGTGCCGGAGACGCGCAGATCCCGTAGGTGCAAGATCTTGCGGCTCTCGTTGCGCAGCTTCTGCTCCTCATCGGGCTCGAACGAGCCGTCGTCGACGATCGAGCCGGCGAGCGGCAGCACGTTGAAGGCGATGGGTGCCGCGTAGACCTGCGGAGCTGGGAAGGTCACGGCCGATCCGTCGTACGCCAGCTCGCTGGACTTGTCGACGACGGCAAGGGCCTGGCCGTGGAGCTCTCGGACGCCGGCGATGCCCGAGCCCGAGACGGCCTGGTAGGTGCTGACGACGAGCCGGACCAGGCCGGCCTCGTCGTGCAGCGGCTTGAGGACCGGCATGGCGGCCATGGTCGTGCAGTTGGGGTTGGCGATGATGCGGCGGTGGGCCTTGGCGACGTCCTCGGGGTTGACCTCGCTCACGATCAGCGGGATCTCGGGATCCTTGCGGAACGCCGACGAGTTGTCGATGACCATCGCGCCTGCCTCGGCGAACCGGGGCACCTGCGCGCGAGACGTCGTCGCGCCCGCCGAGAACAGGGCGATGTCGATGCCCGCGAGGTCAGCCGTCTCGGCATCCTCGATGGTGATCTCACCACCCTTCCAGGGCAGGGTCTTGCCGGCGGAACGAGGCGATGCGAAGAAGCGCACCCGGTCGGCCGGGAAGTCGCGCTCCTCGAGGATGCTGCGCATGGCGACGCCCACCTGCCCGGTGGCTCCGACGATGGCAAGGGTGGTCATCGGCCGGTCCCTCCGTAGACCACGGCCTCGACCTCGTCGGTGCCGAGGTCGAAGGCGGCGTGCGCGGCGTTGACGGCCGCGTCGATCTGGCTCTCGGTCACGACGACCGAGATGCGGATCTCCGAGGTGGAGATCATCTCGATGTTGACGCCGGCATCGGCCAGCGCACGAAAGAATCTGGCGGTGATGCCCGGCGACGACCGCATGCCTGCACCGACGATAGAGACCTTGCCGACGTTGTCGTCGTACTGGAGGCGCTCGTAGCCGACCTCGTCCTTGAGGCGGGCCAGCGCCGTCATCGCGGTCTGGCCGTCGGCGCGCGGGATCGTGAAGGAGATGTCGGTGAGCGCCGTGGCCGCGGCCGAGACGTTCTGGACGATCATGTCGATGTTGATCTGCGCGTCGGCCAGCGCCTGCAGTATCGCCGCCGCGAAGCCGACCTTGTCGGGCACGCCGACCACGGTGATCTTGGACTCGCTGCGATCGTGAGCGACGCCGGTGATGATGGCCTGTTCCATGGTGGGGTCCTTCGTGACGGAGTCGGCGTTGACGACCCACGTGCCCTCCTTGTCGGAGAACGACGAGCGTACGTGGATGGGCATGTCGTTGCGGCGCGCGTACTCGACGCTGCGCAGGTGCAGCACCTTCGCGCCGCTGGCCGCCATCTCGAGCATCTCCTCGTAGGAGATGCTCGGGATGTGGTGGGCGTTCGGCACGATGCGGGGATCGGCGGTGAACACGCCGTCGACATCGGTGTAGATCTCGCAGACATCGGCCTTGAGCGCCGCCGCGAGCGCGACAGCCGTGGTGTCGGTGCCACCGCGGCCCAGGGTGGTGATGTCCTTGGTGGTCTGGGAGACGCCTTGGAACCCGGCGACGATCGCGATGGCGCCCTCGGCCAGCGCCGTCTCGATGCGTCCCGGGGTGACGTCGATGATCTTGGCCTTGCCGTGCTCGGAGTCCGTGATGACCCCCGCCTGGGAGCCCGTGAACGAGCGTGCCTCGTAGCCGAGGTTGCCGATCGCCATCGCGACGAGCGACATGCTGATGCGCTCGCCGGCGGTCAGCAACATGTCGAGCTCGCGGCCCGACGGCAACGGCGACACCTGCTGCGCGAGGTCGAGCAGGTCGTCGGTGGTGTCGCCCATGGCGGACACCGCCACGACGACGTCGTGGCCCGCCTTCTTGGTCGCGACGATGCGCTGGGCGACCCTCTTGATGCTGGCGGCGTCGGCCACCGAGGAGCCGCCGTACTTCTGGACGACAATGCCCACGGTTCAGTCCTGCCTGATCGTGACGTACGGATGCGCGACGCTGCGCGCTGAGAAGTCTACCCGGTCACGCTCTCGCAACTCCGCGGGATTCCGGCCATGAGACGGCGACGGCACGGTTGAGCTGCGCGGTCAGCCGATCGTCGTCCTGCCCTCGAACGCGCGCCCCAGCGTCAGCTCGTCGGCGTACTCGAGGTCGCCGCCCACCGGCAGGCCGCTGGCCAGCTTGCTGACCCGCAGTCCGTACGGCGAGAGCATGCGGATCAGGTAGGTCGCCGTCGCCTCGCCCTCGAGATTGGGATCGGTCGCGATGATGACCTCCGTCACTGCACCGTCCTGGAGGCGCTGGAGCAGCTCCTTGATGCGGAGCTGATCGGGTCCGACGCCGGCGATCGGCGAGATGGCACCGCCCAGCACGTGGTAGCGGCCGCGGAACTCGCGGGTGCGCTCGATCGCGATGACGTCCTTGGACTCCTCGACGACGCACAGCACGCTCAGGTCGCGGCGCGGATCGGCGCAGATGCGGCACTCGGTGTCGACCGTGACGTTGCCGCAGATCGAGCAGAAGTGGACCTTCTGCTTGACCTCGACGAGCGTCGCGGCGAACCGGCGCACGTCCTCGGGGTCGGCGTCCAGGAGGTGGAAGGCGATGCGTTGCGCGCTCTTGGGACCGATGCCGGGCAGCTGCCCGAGCTCATCGATCAGATCCTGGATCACGCCGTCATACACAGGGTTCAACCTATGCGGTCGGCCCTAGGACGGCCCGACCGACGCGCGGTGGTTCGCAGTGGTGAGGAACGTCTGGAGCATGTCGTGGCCGCGAGCGGTCAGGATCGACTCCGGGTGCATCTGGACGCCCTCGACGGGGTGGGTGCGGTGTCGGACGCCCATGACGATGCCCGATGCCGTGTGGGACGTTGCCTCGAGCTGGCCGGGGAGGGTCGCGGAGTCGATGACGAGGGAGTGGTACCGCGCGCAGACCAGTGGCGAGGGCAGGCCCGTGTAGACCCCGAGACCGTCGTGGTGGATGAGTGACGGCTTGCCGTGGACGACCTCGGGCGCGCGGACGACCGTCGCACCGTAGGCCTCGGCGATGGCTTGGTGGCCCAGGCAGACGCCGAGCGTCGGGGTCGTCGGACCCAGCCGCGTGATCGCCTCGACGCTGATGCCGGCGTCGGCCGGGGTACCCGGCCCGGGCGAGACGACCAGGTGCGTGAACTCCCCGCGCGCCCGCGCCGCGACGAGCTCGTTCACCGTCACGGCGTCGTTGCGGACCACCTGCGCCGAGGCGCCGAGCTCGCCGACGTACTGCACGAGGTTGTAGACGAACGAGTCGTAGTTGTCGATGAACAGCACCCTGGCGCCCGTGGGCGGTGCGCTGGCGTCCACCTGCGGCGCTCGCGTGGACGCCAGCGCACCGCCCCCCGGGGACCAGAGCACGTGCAGCTCGTCGCGCAGCCAGGACGTCGTGCGGCCGACGGGCCAGGCGCCGACGCCGTCGCACGCAAGGATCGGGACGACGCCGCGCAGGGCGTTCGTCGCGAACACCTCGGACGCGGACGCGAGGTCACCGGCGGTGAGCCGGCGCTGGAAGACGGGCACAGCGGCGGCGCGCAGAATCTCGATCACCCGCTCACGAGCCGTGCCCGGCAGGATGCGCCCGTCGGTGGGCGGTGTCAGGACGGCGTCGTCGTGCACCACGAAGACGTTGGCGCGCGTCGTCTCCAGGATCGACCCGTCATCGGCCATCAGGAGCAGGTCGTGGTCGGGGGGTCCGTCGTGGGTCAGCGCCCGGCGGTCGCTCCACTTGTGCTGGCCGAAGCCGCCGGCGATCGTCCGCGGGCTGACCGTCCAGGCGCGGCCCACGTCGCCGAGCTCGCGTGTTCTCATCGTGACCCCGACGTCGGTACCCGACGGGACGGCGTCGATGCGCAGGCGGTGCCTCCCGGTGAGCCCGGCCGCGCGCCGCACCACCGCCTCGTCGAGGCCGGCCCGGATCGTCGTGCCGTAGACCGCGCGGACACTGGCGTCGAGACGGGCGAGGTGGGCGTCGAGATCGACGACGTGACCGTCGGACACCAGCAGCGTGTCGTAGAGGCCGGCGCGCTCGTCGACCGTCGGGGCCGGCGCGGTCTCGACGTCGACGACCGACACGTCGGGCACGACGTCGACCGCCGCGAGTTCGAGCGTGCCCCCGATGGCCTCGATCAGCGGACGGGCCTTGACCAGGCACTCGGCGTACTCGCCGTCGGGCGTCGAGTCGGCCACGATGCCGCCACCGACACCGAGCCAGACGGCATCGCGGGTTGCGGGGAACTCAAAGGTCCGGATCACGACGTTGAGCTCGAGCCCGGCGCCGGGGCTGACGTGGCCGATCGCGCCCGTGTAGGCCTCCCGACCGGTCGCCTCGAGCTCGTTGATGATCTCCATGGCGCGCACCTTGGGGGCGCCGGTGACCGAACCAGGCGGGAACGTCGCACGCAACAGGTCGGAGTCGCGCACACCCCTGCCCAGATGCCCCACGACGTCGGACACGAGGTGCCAGACGGCGTGGCGCTCGGCCCGGGTGATCGCCGGGACCCGCACCGAGCCGGGCACGCTCACGCGTCCGAGATCGTTGCGCATCAGGTCGACGATCATGATGTTCTCGGCGCGGTTCTTGGCCGAGGCGACGAGCTCGTCGGGATCGGTGTCGAGCGACGCGGTGCCCTTGATGGGCGAGCTCAGCACCTCGTCACCGGTGCGGCGCAGGAACAGCTCGGGCGACAGGCTCACCAGGGCACCGTCGGGGCTGTCGACGAAGGCGGCGTAGGCGGGGTGGAGCCGTGAGACTCCCGCGCAGAAGACGTCGAGCGGGTCACCCGCGAACGGCGCCTCGAGCCGCGCGCAGAGATTGGCCTGGAAGATGTCGCCGGCCGCGATGTGCCCGAGGGCCGTGGCGATCGCGGCGCGGTGACCGTCGGGCGACGGCGTCATGTCGAACGTCCCCACGTCGTAAGGGACGGGCCCGGGTGCCGGCTCGGCGAGGACGGCCATGACCCCGGCGTCACGCGCGGGGTCGCGGCTCAGCGTCTCGAACCACCAGGTGCCGTCGGTCAGCCGCAGGACGTGGTCGTAGAAGGCGATGCGGTGGTCGGGCTGCGCGGCGGGACGGTGCGGTGCCGGTGGCAGCTGCTCGACGAGTCGCCCCAGCTGATACCCCCAGGCACCGATCCACCCGCCGCCGAAGCCGGAGACGTCGGAGGGCAGCCGATCGAGGTCGATGCCGCCGAACGGATCGCCGACGAGCACCTCGACCGGGTCGAACGCGATCAGGGCCTCGCCGTGGTGCCAGGCACCCAGCAGCGCGACCAGTCGGTCGTGGCCGCGGAACCGCCGCAGGACGTCGAGCGGATCGGCATCGAGGTCGAGGCGCCGCCGGACGAGCTCAGTCGGTGCGGGTCTCGTCAATGACTTCCGCGCCCAGCTCTCGGCTGAGCAGCGCCTCGGGGTCGAGATCGTCGATCTCGACGACGGGGTCGTCGCGATCGGCGGACGCATCGGGGTCTTCGCGGGTCGCCGGCGTGTGGGGCTCGCGAAGGGCCTCACGGACGGCGTCAGGCACCGCGACCGGGGCCGACGAGGCGACCGGCGGCGGTTCGTGCGCCGGCGGTGCCTCGTCGTGGGCCTCGGGCACACCCGGACGGGCGCCGGGATCGACGATCGCCTCGATGCGCCACGTCACGCCCAGCACGTCGTTGAGGGCGCGTTGCACGTACTCGTCGGAGCCGCTGCTGAGGAAGGAGTCGCGGGCTCCGGTGTTGACCAGCGCGATCGTGAGGACGTTGCCGTCGAGGGCCATGACCTGGGCGTTCTGGCTCAGCATGATCCAGGCGAAGCGGCGCATGTCGCGGATCTTGTCGAGGATCTCGGGCCACAGGCGACGGACGTCGGCGATCGTGAGCCGGCCGGCCGGGGCGGGCTCGACCGGCCGAGCTTCGTCGAGCCCGGGAGGCGGCTCTGCAGCGGGGGCGACCGGGGCAGGAGCGACCGGCACGGCGGGCGCCGGGGGCGTGCCACCGTCCATCGAGAGGCGCCGCTCGACGCGATCGAGCCGCGCCTGGAAGCCCTGCGTCGAGTTGTCGGCGCCCGGGACGAGGATGCGCGCGCACATCAGCTCGAGCAGCAGGCGAGGAGCCGTGGCACCGCGGAACTCCATGAGGGCGGCGTTGACGATGTCGGCCGCTCGGGTCAGCTCGGACGGACCGAAGCCGTTGGACTGGGTGACGAGGCGCTCGGCGCGATCACCGGGGACGTCGAGCAGACCCTTGTCGAGCGCATCGGGCACCGCGGCGACGATCACGAGGTCGCGCAGGCGCTGCAGCAGGTCCTCGGCGAATCGGCGCGGGTCCTGGCCCGACTCGATGACCTTGTCGACGACGCCGAAGACCGTCGACCCGTCGCTCGCCGCGAAGGCATCGATGGCCTCGTCGAGCAGCGAGTCGGGCGTGTAGCCGAGCAGCTGCACTGCGAGGTCGTACGTGACGCCCTCTGGGCCCGCGCCGCCCAGCAGCTGGTCGAGCACGCTGAGCGTGTCGCGCACCGAGCCCTGACCCGCACGGACGACCAGCGGCAGCGCGGTCGGCGCCAGCGCGACACCCTCGGCCTGGCACAGCTGTACGAGGTAGTCGCCCAGCACCTTCGGCGGCACGAGCCGGAACGGGTAGTGGTGCGTGCGCGACCGGATGGTGCCGATGACCTTGTCGGGCTCGGTCGTGGCGAAGATGAACTTGAGATGGGGCGGGGGCTCCTCGACGAGCTTCAGCAGCGCGTTGAAGCCCTGCGGTGAGACCATGTGGGCCTCGTCGATGATGTAGACCTTGTAGCGGCTGCTGACGGGGGCGAAGAAGGCCCGCTCGCGCAGGTCGCGGGCGTCGTCGACACCGCCGTGGCTGGCCGCGTCGATCTCGATGACGTCGATGCTGCCCGGCCCGCCGCGCGCGAGGTCACGGCAGCTCTGGCACTGCCCGCACGGATCGGAGATGGGCGCCTTCTCGCAGTTGAGGGCCCGCGCGAGGATGCGGGCGCTCGTGGTCTTGCCGCAGCCGCGCGGGCCCGAGAACAGATAGGCGTGGTTGACCTTGTTGGCGGCGAGGGCGTGGCGCAGCGGATCGGTGACGTGCTCCTGCCCGATCACCTCGGCGAAGGTCTCCGGCCGGTAGCGGCGGTAGAGCGCGAGGGTGGGTTCCACACGTGAACCCTAGACGGGTCGGCCGACAAGCGGCATAGGCTCCCCACCGTGACCGAGCAGAGGCTGCGGACGATCCTGGAACGGTTGCCCACCGAGCCCCGCGTGGTGGTCTCGGGCAACTTCGCGACTCCGTGGCAGCTGCTCGGCGAGATCGACCGGTTGCTGCCGGCG
>Ga0190273_10000378_pt1 | contig 17604 bp, 18 predicted proteins | sample Popmic504IS_FD_134513 | JGI IMG/M metagenome (GOLD analysis project Ga0190273, IMG submission 134513) | Populus adjacent soil microbial communities from riparian zone of Shoshone River, Wyoming, USA - 504 IS | ecosystem: Environmental > Terrestrial > Soil > Riparian zone > Trees stand | place... | reverse complement strand
GAGGCGCACGCCGCGCTGGTGCTGCGCAACAGGCTCCTGCCGCTCGCACCGAGGCGCGGCAACCCACCCACGGGAAGTGCCGGTCACGACGGTAGGGACGGGGACACATGACAGATCAGGCACGCATCGACACCCGGCTCCGCGAAGCCGGGGCGACCCCCGGCTCGGTCGTCCTCGGCCCCGAGCCCACACCGCATGCGCCGACTCCGCCGGACGGTCCGTGGGTCGTGATGCCGTACGGCGCACAGACCCTGGTGGGGGCCATGGGTCGGGGCAAGTTCGCGCCATACGCCACGCTGTGGACGGACGCTGATGCCATCGACCTCGCGGTGAGGTTGGCGACCACTGCACCGCGCACCGTCCCGGCCGACGAGGACAGCATCGTCAAGGCCGGTGCTCGTACCTCCGCCGCGATCCTCGAGCGCACCGCGCAGCGCGGGGGCGCCGCTGCTCCCAACGGGCTCGTGATCGGGGATGTGCTCGATGCGTTCGGCCCCGACACCGGCCACCATCTCTACGCCGCTCGCACCCCCTTCCCGGCCCGTTCGCAACCACCGAGTGACCGTGCGGCAGAGCTGCGCACCTATCGGGTCGAGGCCCCGCTGCCTGGCACCGTGCACGAGGGCCGGGCGGCTCCCTGGTTCGAGCAGCCCGGCGGCGGGGCGATGATCGTGCTCGACCACCCGATCCGCTGGTACGTCGACCAAAGCTTCCTGGTCGAGCTTTGCGCCGAGGGACGCGACGACTCCGGCCACCTCGCGTGACCACCCACATCGACCTCGACGAGCTGGCCGCAGGGATGGGCGCTCTGGGATTCGGTGAGTTCGTCGACTTCTTCATCTCCCAACGCGCTGACGGGACCCTGACCTCGAGCGAGCTCGTCTGCTTGTCCTTCGGGGACGGCGGCTACCGAGTCTGGTACCGCGACATGGGGAAGGACTACGAGATCCTCACGACTCCGGATGGAGAGCAGGCACGCCGCGTCTTCATCGACGAGACCCAGCGACTCGTCGATGATCGCTATCCGACGCGTGAGCGAAGCGACAGGAAGGAACCATGAGCACCCAGGACGTCGTCCGGCTGGCAGACGAAGCAGGCGCTCGGGTCGAGCACGTCGTCGCGGCCGAAGAGCCAGACGTCATCCCGAAGGCACCGAGCCCGAGCTGGGTAGTGGTTCCGCGGTCCGACGGACGCACGACCGTAGGCGGGATGGACCGGGGGCAGTTCCGGGTCTACGACACGTACGAGACTGAAGAGCTGGCGGCAAACGCTCTTGTGCACGTGCTGGCCGCGATGCGCCCGGAGCCCGACGAGCAAGCCACGCCGCAGCGGCGGCGGCAAGCCCAGGAGCTGGCCGCTGATCTGCGCCGACGCGTTGCCGCCGGCGCAGAGCTGACCCCGTCCGTCATCCCGGTCGGCACCGCCCTCGATCACATCGGGTTCTCCAGCGGCCACACACTCTTCCTTCTCGACACGCCTTTCCCCGAGCGTTCGTCCCCGCCTACCGACCTCCAGCTCCCCCGCACCGCGTTCGTGCTGCGCGCCCCCCTCAGCGGAGCGGTTCGGGTGGGCCCCATACAGCCGTGGTTCGGCCAGCCGGGGGGCGGCATCATGATCCCGCTCGAGCGCCCGATCCGCTGGTACTACGACACCGGAATCCTCGACGTCGTCGCCCTGCCATGACGGGCCGTACGAGGGCCCCACTGTGAGGATGAACTCTGGAGCCGAGATGTGGGAGGTGCTTGACAACGGAAATCAGGGACTGGTGGGCATTCTCAAGAGTGGGCAGTGGGTGCTGCGCGGATGAGCGGAATCGCATTCCCCTCCAGCGCGCGCCTCGTCGTGTACCGCGCTCGTGAGCTGCAAGAGGTAGACGCTGGGCCCGACTTCGTTACGGTGCATGACGACGGCTTCGACGTGCCCGATGCGATCGACCGGGGCAATTCCGGAAAAGGTCCGTGGGTCCGAATCCCGACGTCGTCGTGCGACCGCCGCTACCGACGGGATGTCACCGCAACCTGGGACGGGCAACAGGTGTACGTCGTCAACGCGGCTGAAGGCTCGGCAGCCATCACCTTCCAGGGCGATCCCCAGTGGGCTCGGAAGCACGGTCTGACCGGATCTCAGTACGAGTCGTGGGGCGGCTCTGCCCCGATCGATGAGTTGACCGACGTGTCCGTCCAGGAGAAGGAGATCGCATGACTCTGCCAGGCAAATCCATGCTGAAGGTGCTGTCGCCGCAGCAGGTGCGCGGGCTCCTCGACAACAAGCTCAGCATCGTGATCGGTATCCCAGCCGTTCACGGCCACACCATCGAGAGGCGAACCAGATGACCGAGCAGAGTGACGCCGAGCGCGTCGAAGCCATGCTGAAGGGGCTGTCGGAGCTGCCTCCGGTTCGCGCGATCAGCTATCGCGGCTGCGACCAGAACGCCCAGTTCGTCCGCGAGGGCCAGTCGGTCGCGACGCAATACCTCACGCCAACCTCGGGATCCCCAGCTGTCGCGCTCGGCGAGAATCCAGCCCCGCTCTACGCGATTCTCGGCAACACCGGACGACACGTCGCGCCCTTCTCAGCGCGCCGAGAGGAGAACGAGGTCGTCTTCCTGCCCGGGAGCCTGTTCTACCTCCAGTCGACGCAGGTGGTCGGGGACGTCGTTGTGCACCTGGTCCTCGAGCTCGACCCGGCAGCCCCGGCGAAGCTGTCCGACCAGCTCATTCCCCAACTCTTCAGCAAGGTCGACGGCGCCCTGACGTCCATGACTCCCATGCCCCCACCTCCGCCAAAGGCCGGCAAGTACAGCGGGGACATCGCGTGAGCCGGTGACGGCCGGCCGGACTCAAAGCTTCGTGGCGGGTGCCGCAGGCTGTCGGCGCGCGAGGTAGCGCCACAGCGTCACGGCGATCATGACGAACGCGATTCCCAGGATGACCAGTGCCACCACGTCGGCGATGTCCCGTTTCACGTACGCGAACCCCGAGATGATCGTCATGACGATGTTCGCCACCAGGAATGACCCACCACCGGCCACGACAGTCGTGATCACGCTGCGGTTGAGGACCGACATGCCCGATTCAGGATCGGTGGAGGGCTGAGCTGGCGGGATGATCGGGCGTGGCTCGGCGGCGAGATCCAACTGCGGAGGCAGGAACAGCCACGCCGCTGCGCCGCCCAGCACGCCGGCGGCGAGCGCGGCGAACAGGCCCGGCCCGAAGAACCACGCCATCGTGAACATCGACACCACGGCCGAGCACGCCGCAGCAGCGAGTGCGCCCCGCAGGCGGCGGCTCGCGGGAGCGCCCTTCGACGCGCGGGCCACGAGGACAGCGACCAACAGGCCGGCCGGCCCCGTCACGGAGCCCACCACGACGCCGATGACCACCGCGATGAGGTAGAGCCCCGGCAAGGATTCGGCGTCCGCGACACCTCCGTCGCTGCCGGTCCCGAAGGCCATGACGGCGAGCACCAGCGCGATCACGACACCGATCACGGCTCCGGCCAAGCCACCACGCCACAACGTTCTTGGCACTCCAGGTCCCCCGATTGACTGGTCCACGATGCGGCTCAGCCGACCGGGTCGATCCACGCCGTCTGGACGACCTCGACACCGCGATCACGAGTGACGAGCTGCGCGCGACCCGCCACACCACGACGGGGCTTGACGGTGCCGAGCAGCGGGCCCTCGTCAGGGCTGCCCGACAGCAGCAGACCAGGCATCGCCAGGTCACGGAGGCTCTGGATGACGGGCTCGTAGAGGGCACGCGATGCGCCACCCGAGCGCCGCGCGACGACGAGGTGCAAGCCGATGTCGCGGGCCTGGGCGAGCAGCGGCACCAGTGGAGCCAGCGGCGATCCCGCCTGGGTCGCGACGAGGTCGTAGTCGTCCACGACCACGAACGCCTCGGCGCCGCTCCACCACGACCGGTCACGCAGCTGCTGGCTCGTGACATCGGGGCCCGGCAGGCGCTTCTCGAGGTATGCCGCCAGCTCCGCCAGCGCTGGCCCGGCCTGAGCAGCGCTGGTGTGATAGCTGAGCGCATAGTCGTCGGGCAGCTCCCCGAGCAGCGAGCGGCGATAGTCCACGACCACGAACTGCGCCTCGTCGGCCGTGCGACTTCGCATGACCTCGCGGACATACGTACGCAGGAACGCGCTCTTGCCCGAGCGGCTGTCGCCGAACACCAAGGCGTGCGGCTCACGGTCGATGTCGAGCGCGACCGGCGCGAGATCCCGCTCGTTGATCGCAAACAGGACGCGCTTGTCGGACTCGGCGATCCCGGCCTGCTGGCGTACGCGCGTGAGTTCGACGCGGTCGGGCAGCAGCCGAAGCTTGGGGCCCTGTTCGCCGGCCCATGCCGCACGGATGCTCTCGACGAGGTGCTCGACACCGGGGCCGACCGACGCCGCGTCGGCCTTGCCGTCGATGCGCGGGAGTGCGGCGAGGAAGTGCAGCTTGGACGGCGCGAGACCGCGACCCGGCCGACCGTTCGGCACGAGCTGCGCGACCTTGCGATCGATCTCCGAGTCCGTCGGGTCACCGAGGCGGAGCTCGAAGCGAGAACCGAAGATGTCCCGCATCGCTGCGCGGAAGTCGGCCCAGCGACTCGTCGCCGTCATGAAGTGGACGCCATAGGTGAGGCCGCGCTGCGACAGCGTCTGCAGATCCATCTCGAGCGTGTCGAAGTCGCTGCGCAGGGTGCTCCAGCCGTCGATCAGCAAGAAGACGTCGCCATATCCGTCGTCGGCGCGGCCCTCGCGGCGACGCGCACGGTAGGTCTCGATCGAGTCGATGTTCTGGGCGCGGAAGTAGGCCTCGCGGCGATCCACGATGCCGGCGATCTCCGCCACGACCCGGCGCACCACATCGGGCTCGGACCTGGTGGCGACGCCTGCCACGTGCGGCAGGGCCGCCATCGGGGCGAACGTGCCGCCACCGAAGTCGAGGACGTAGAACTGCGCCTCTTGCGGAGTCGATGTCAGGGCGATGCTGGACACGAGCGTACGGAGGAACGTGCTCTTGCCGCTGCGCGGACCGCCGACGATCGCGAGGTGTCCACCAGCACCGGACAGGTCCACCGTCAGCACGTCGCGGCGCTGCTCACGTGGCCGGTCGAGGGCGCCGACCGGCACCACGAGCCCACCCCTGGCGCGCCAGGCGTTCGAGGCAAGACCCCATTGCTCGTCCACCGCGAGATCCGACATCAGCTCGTCGAGGGTTTCGGGCTCGTCGAGCGGCGGGAGCCAGACCTGGTGAGCCTGCGGTCCGCGGTTCTCCATGCGGTCGACGGCGAGGTCGAGCACCGATCGCGCGTCTTGGACCACGGGAGCCGGAGCGGGACGGGTCGTGCCGTCCTCCTCGAGCACCACCGGCGCGAGGACGTGACCGACCGTGAACGGCAGGATGCGGGTCGCCTGTGTCCCGGAGTCGGCGCGGGTGGCCGAGCGATGGGGCGGCGGACCTGAGACGTATGCGGCCTTGAACCGCTGCATCGCGCCATCGGCCTTGAGATAGCCGAGACCCGGTACCGACGGCAGCTCGTACGCATCAGGCACGCCGAGGACGGCCCTCGACTCGGCTCCGGAGAACGTACGCAGACCGATGCGGTAGGACAGGTGGCTCTCGAGCCCTCGGAGCCGGCCCTCCTCGAGCCGCTGGGAAGCGAGCAGCAGGTGCAGGCCCAGCGAGCGACCGAGCCGTCCGATGGCGACGAACAGGTCGATGAACTCCGGCTTGGCCGACAGCATCTCGGAGAACTCGTCGACCACGATGAACAGGCTCGGCAGCGGCTCGAGCGCAGCACCGCCGAGGCGGGCCTTCTCGTAGTCACGCACCGAGGCGTAGTTGCCGGCCCGGCGCAGCAGCTCCTGGCGCCGGACCATCTCACCCGACAGCGCATCCTGCATGCGGTCGACGAGGGTCAGCTCGTCCTCGAGGTTCGTGATGACCGCCGCAACGTGCGGGAGCTCGGACAGACCGGCGAAGGTCGCGCCACCCTTGAAGTCGACGAGCACCATGTTGAGGGTCTCGGACGAGTGCGTCATGGCCAGGCCGAGCACGAGGGTGCGGAGCAGCTCAGACTTGCCCGAGCCCGTCGCGCCGATGACCAGGCCGTGCGGGCCCATGCCCTGCTGGGCGGACTCCTTGATGTCGAGGTAGACCGGCGAGCCGGCCGGGCCGACCCCGATCGGCACGCGGAGCTGGTCACGAGCAGGCCTGGCCCGCCACGCCTCGTCGACGTCATAGCCACGTACGTCGCCGACACCGATCAGGTCGGTGAGGTCCGGCGTGCTGGCGAGCGCGTCCTCGCGAACCGGGCCGTCGACCACACCGAGCGGCGAGAGCCGGCGCGCACAAGCCTCGGCTGTCGCCGGGTCCATCTGGTCGGCGGTGCTGCGGATCGGCTCTTCGCGCACCCGCAAGGCAGTGACCATGGCCTGACCGTCGTGACGCAGCTCTTCCTCGATCATCAGGCGCAGTCGCGTGGTGTCGCTGAGCTCGTCCCAACGGTGCGGCAGGTCGAGCACCGTGACCCCATGGACGCCCTCGTCGGGCATGAGGTGGTTGCCGGGCGGGAGGCGTCCGCCATCGACCACCAGCAAGACATGGGGTGCCGGCAGGGCCTGGTCGGCACCGAAGCGCGGGCGGTCGACGACGTCAGCCGGAAGCATCGCTGACAAGTCGTCGATCGAGGTCGTCACGAGACGGCTGGGTCCGATCGCATCGTTCTCGCGGGGACTCTGCGCGTGCGGCAACCACTTGAGCCACTCCCATTCCGCAGCGCTCTCGTCGTCGCACAGGACCGCGACGATCAGCTGGTCGGGCGCGTGGAACGTCGCCGCCGAGCAGACCATCGCACGGGCCAGGCTGCGGGCCGGTTCGGCGAGGCCGATCACCTCGATGCGGCTGAATGCCGCCAGGTCGATCGCGGCCGGGAGGTCAGGCTGCACCCGGTGCACCGACAACAGGCGATGCAGCGCCGAGGCCCCGACGGGGTCGAGTTGCTCGATGGCCGCGCTCTCCGGCGGTACGAGCTCGAGCGCCAACGGCTGTGACGACGTGCCGTAACGGACGTGCAGGTGACTGTCATCGTCGGACGTACGCTCCCAGACCCGCGAACCGTCCTCCGCCACGGCCGGCAGGGCCGAGGGGTCAGGATGCGTCCAGCGGAGGCTGTCGCCCTGCTGCTTGGCAGCCGCCCTGACGGTCTTGCGGACCCCGGCGAGGTACTGCAGGTATTCGCGGCGGGCGCCACCGACCTTGAGGGCGCGCTGCTTTCGCTGCCGATCGATGCTGACCCCGACGAAGCCGAGGGTGGCGACCAGGAACATACCGGCCGCGATGAAGCTGCGTCCGCCGTTGGAGCCCGAGGAGGCGACGAACACGATCGAGCCGACGCTGGCGAGCATCGGCAACGCCATCATGAGCGCGCCACCCGCACCCTCGTGCGGCTGCAGTTCCGGAGGCGGCTGGAGCACCACCTGCCCCGACGGGACGGTCGGCGGTTCGACCCGCTGGCCGCGTCGAAGTGTGGAGACCATGGCACCCCCTGCGCTCTGTTGGTCGTATGACGCGCTGTCACTTTTGCGCGTCGGCACCACGATTGTAGGGGCTACAGCATGTGCCGACCGACCGGAGGTCGGCGGGCGTCAGGCAGGATGGCAGGTACGATCCCAAGGCACCGGGTTCGGATCAAGGGGGGGTGTATGAGCGACGGCATCGTGGAATCCACGGTCCGGCTGGCTGTCGACGGCCCCCGAGGGAGACTGGATGTCGCGGCTCCGTTGTGGGCCGACGTCTCCACTGTCCTGAGCAGCTACGCCGCTGAGACCGGGGAGCGTGAGCCCCTCGCACTGCTCACGACGACCGGTCGCGTGCTGGACGGCACCGCTTCCGTCCAGCGCCTGGGCCTCCGGCATGGTGATCTGCTGATCGCCGTGCACACTCACCCGCCCGACGTCGAGATGACGGCATTCCTCGATGTGCGATCGCTGCGCGGCCAACGCGCGGCGCCGCTACCGCCTTGGGTCCCCGCCGTCACCGCGATCATCTCGACGGTCGCCGCGGTGCTCGCCGCCACCACCGCCGCATTGCTCGCCGTCGGACCCGTGCGAGTCGGAGTCGCTGCCGCGCTGTTCCTGGCCGCTGCGACGATCCCGTTCATCGCCGAGATGCGTCCCCGCCTTCGGCCGTGGGTCATGGCCTCGCCCGCCTTCGCCGGCGCCGGCGCGTTCGTCGTCACCTCCGGCACCGGACCTGGAGACAGCCTCTGACCATCGGCGCCACCGGTCTGGCAGCCGCCACCGCCGCCGCTTACGGACGGGCCGTGGCGCCCGGCATGGCCGACGACGAGCTCATCGTGTGGCTGTGCTCGGGCGCCACTGTCGCCGTTGTCGCCGTGACCGGCCTGCTCCTCGAGTCCAGCGGCACCGCGGCCTGGGCCGTGCTCCTTCTCGTCGCCGTTGTCGCAGCCCGGGTCCTGCCGGCGTTCGCCGTCGACGTGCCCGATCACGTCCTGATCGACTTCCAGCGGCTCGCCATCACCGCTTGGTCCGCACGCGATCGGCCCCGGCGTGCTCGGCGGGGCATCGTTCGGCTGGACGACGTCGCCGACGTGGCCCATCACGGCATCACCCTCGTGTCCGCCGGCGCCATCGCCGTGGCGATCGTCAGCGCGACGAGCTCGGCACTCCTGCTCCTGTCAGCCGACAACACCTCTACCCGACTGGGGGCGCGCATCATGGTCGTCGCGGCCGGGATCTCGCTCGTCCTTGGCGCTCGGGCGTTCCGCGCCCGCATCCCGCGCACGGCCCTACGCATGGCCGGAGGTCTCGTGCTGGCAACGTCGATCGGCCTCCTCGTCGTGGACAGTGGCCTGTCCTGGCAGCCGACCGCCGCCGCCGTTGCCACCCTGGCCGGAGTCCTGGTCACCGTTGCCGGGCTGGCTCTCGGCCGGGGTTGGCGATCTGTTTGGTGGGGACGCATTGCCGAGATCTTCGACACCCTCAGTGTCGTCGCCGTGATCGGCGTAATCCCTCTCGCGACGGGCCTTTTCGAGACAGTACGTCAGGCTGCAGCGTGACCGGCTGTCAACAATGTGATGACGATCTGGTGTCCATGGCTCGAAAGAACTAAGCGTTAGTAGGTAAATCAGACCAGATGTCGCTAACATCGTCGTGACCATCTATCTGAATCAGGCGCGAGAGCGCCACCCGGAAGGAGACTCGCCATGGCGAGCATCAGCAAGGAAGAACAGGCCCTCACACGTGGCGCCCAGATGGTGCAGTCAGCACGCGGTGACCTGACGAGCCAGCTCAACACCCTTCGCGGGCAGCTCGCCCCCCTCCAGACCGAGTGGCAGGGCTCCGGCGGCGCGAGCTTCACCAACGTCATGGTCCGCTGGGACGAGAGCTCCAGCAAGATCATCGCTGCCCTCGACGAGTTCGAGGCCAACCTGCGGGCGTCCGACCAGACCTACAACGCCGCCGACGAAGAGCAGGCAGCCAACATCGGCCGCCTCAGCTCGCGTCTCGGCTGACCGAACCTTCAGAAGGAGATCACCATGAACAACGGAAAACTCGCTGTCGACTTCGGCGGCCTCGACCGCGGCCACGGCGACATCACCTCCGGGGCCAGCAAGATCGAGGGCAGGCTCGACCAGCTCGAGTCCGAGCTCGCCCCGCTGCGTGCCGACTGGACGGGCGCCGCCTCGGACTCCTACCAGCAGGCCAAGGCCAAGTGGGACGCCGCAATGGCTGACATCCGCGCCCTTCTGGTCGACATCGGCACCCAGGTGGCCACGTCGAACAGCGACTACCAGTCGACCGAGAGCCGCAACACGGCTCGCTTCGCCTGACCCAACACCGGAACACTTCCGGACGTACGTAGCGGAGCCGGGTGCACCAGCACCCGGCTCCGCTGAAGTCCCAAAGGAGAGATCATGGATCCAGACGCCCCAGCAGCAGCAGCGCGCGCCCGCGCCGATTCGTTGAGCGCTTCGATCGAGGAGATCCGCAAGATCGCCAACTCGACATTTGGCAAACTCCAGGACGACACCCAGACGAAAGCCGCCGAGTTCTCCGACGCCGACGTCAGCGAGTCTGCATTCAGTGACTACCCCCTCGCGCAGTCCCTGGGTCGCCAGCACCAAGCGGCCGTCTCGGTCTTCACCAAGACCATGAACGGTGTGCTGCAGGACCTCGCGCGGTACCAGGCGGCACTGCTCGACTCCGCAAAGGAGTATGAGAACACCGACGACGCGGCTGCGGCAGCACTCGCGGCCGTTGACAGCAAGTTCACCGGCAAAGATGACCTCGACACCCAGCACGCGTTCAACGGCGCCCGGCACGAGCAGGGAAGTGCCTTGGAGACGCCTGAGAGCGACAAAGCCGCTTCCCCGGCCAACACGCCGGCCACCCCCACTTCGGCCCCCGCAGGCACTATTAAATGACCCCTGCCGTCCTGAAGCGCACCGGCGCTACCCTCAGCGCGTTCACCGTTCTGGTGGCCGCGCTGGTCGGTTCGCCATCTTCCGCTTCGGCGAAGGCTGCGGATCCGTGGTGGTTCTCGGCCCTGCACATCGCCGACGCACACAAGAAGACCACCGGCAAGGGCGTGACGATCGCGGTCATCGACACCGGCCTCGACCCGACCATCCCTGACCTGAAGGGCGCCGACATCGAGTTCGGCGCCGCGTGCAACCCGCGCGGCAAGAAATCACTGCCCCGCCCGCATGACTTCGAGGCCAACCACGGCACTGCGATGACCACCATGATCGTGGGCCAGGGCAAGGGCAACGGACCCGGTGGCGCCGGCGTCACTGGCGTAGCACCAGACGCCACGGTGCGGTTCTACGACTACACACCCAACCCGCGCCTGGGCGCCAAGACCTGCGACGAGGCCGACATTGCGCGCCTGTTCGAGGAAGCGATCAGGGACAAGGTGGACATCATCAGCTTCTCCACCACCAGCGTCTTCGGCATCGACTCCACCATGCAAGACGCGATCGACGCCGGCATCGTCGTGGTCGCCGGCGGCGGCAAGCCCGACGAGACCATCTCCTCCCCGGCATCGATCCCCGGAGTCGTGTCCGTTCTCGCGGTCGACAAGACCGGCCGCCCCTGGCAGCACAACCCACGCATGAAGCAACCGACCCAGAAGGACGGCTGGGAATTCGGCTACCCGGTCACCTCCGCACCCGGCGTGAAGGTACCTCTGGGCGCCATGGACACCTCCGGCGCATGGGGCTCCCTCTACCCCCGCACTGGCACGTCGGACGCCACCCCACTGGTCGCCGGCATGCTGGCGCTGCTGAAGTCGGCCTACCCCAAGGCCACCGGCAAACAGCTCGTCCAGCACCTGATCCACTACCCCGGCAGCGGAAAGCTCGCCTGGGACCCACGATTCGGCTTCGGCATCGCATCCATCACCGAGATGCTCCGCCACGACCCGACCAAGTGGCCCGACGTCAACCCGCTGCTCAAGGGCCCCAAACAGGCCATTGCCGACTTCCCCGCCGGCAGCGACACCGCCCCGCCCGCGACACCCAAGCCCGACAAGAGCTCCGCATCCGCCGCAGCCAGCAGCGACGACAGCGGCATCCCGGGTTGGGCCTGGACTGCACTCGCCGTTGCGCTGATCTTCATTCTCGCGGCCATCGTGATAGCTCGAGGTCGCCGCACCGACATCTCACACACCACATCACGCGACACTGCCGAGGAGGCGGGATCATGACCGGACCCATCGAAGCCAAGCTCAGGCAGGTCGACTCCCTGCAGCCCGGAACGCTGGCCGCGGCCGCGGAGGGCTGGACCAAGGGCGCCGACGGCCTGCGCCATGTTGCCTCCCAGCTGAAGTCCGCCAAGAACGAGCTTCTTGTGGCCTGGGAGGGGCAGCCGGCAGACGCAGCGTCCACCGCGTTCGATGTGCTGGCAAAGACAGTGTCCGAGCGTGCCGACCAGATGGACCAAGCAGCGCTGGCGGTTGAAACGGCCAAGGCAGCACTCAAGGACGCCAAGCACGCGCCCATCAGCGATCTGCCGTCCCTCAAGTCGGGTGCCGACGGAGAGATCACGCCCCAAGAGCGGGAAGAGCACGCACAGGCGAACGTCGACGCCCGTGAGGCGGAAGCCGCCAAGATTCTCAAGACCCTCGATGGCCAGCTGGCCGAGGCGCGCGATCTGCTCGGCAAGGCCGCGCCGTACGACCCGACGTCCAAGGTCGATGAGACTGACAGGGGAACGTCTCCCGGGTCCGGCCCCACCACGACCGGCAGCCACGTCAACTCGGGATCAGCGAGTGGCAGCGCCGCCGTCATCGGCGGCAACGTCGGTGGCACCTCGGCCACAGCCGACGGAGCGCTGATCGGTACCGTCGGCGCCGGCGCGGCAGGCCTCGGCCTGGTGGCCGGAAGCAAGAATCCTGGAGGGACCACCAGCGGCGGCAGCCAGATCGGTGGCGTCGCCGGCTCAGCCGGCGTCCTTGGTGGCGCTCTTGGCGGCTTGCGCAACGTGCTCGGCGGCAAGACTGCCGTTGCGGGCGCGACTCCGGCCCCGGCCTCAACTATCGGTGGCGGCGCTGCACGCGCAGGCAGCCCCGTGCTCGGCGGCCAGAACGGCCAGCCCGGAGCTGGCGCGCGTACGGCCGGCTCACCCGGCAGCTCCTCGACCGGTCGCGGAACCGGCTCCACCGGCGCCCGGGGCGCCAGCGGCACCACCGGCGGACGCAGCACCGGATCAGGTGCCGGTGGACGCGGTGGACGTGGAGCCGCGGGCGCAGCAGGCCAGCGGGACAACAAGGACGACCAGAGCCTCGATCACATCCGGTTCGAGGACGACTGGATCGAGGACGAGGACATCGCGCCCGGAGTGATCGAGTGAGCACGACGACCGGCATCAGCGGCCTGGTCCGCGTCACGGTGAGAGCAGGCGAACGCCGCACCGATCTCGCCTTGCCCGCGACCGTCAGCGTCGCCGAACTCCTGCCCGAGCTCGCGCGCAGCCTCGGCATCCTCGACCCGCTGACGGTGCATGCCGGCTACCACCTGCACACCGTCGACGGGCAGCAGCTCAGCGGATCCACCGGGCTGGCGTTCCAGAACGTCCGCGACGGTGCGGTCCTCACACTGACATCCGGCATCGACGACGAACCGCCGCGGGTCTACGACGATGTGGTCGAGGCCATGGCCGATGTCGTCGAGCGCGAGCTGCAGCCCTGGGAGGCAATCGCCGCCAGGCGTACGGCGCTGGCGGCAGCCGCCGCGCTGCTGTGCCTCGGCGCCCTCGCGACCGGCCTGCAGCGCCCGAGCGTCGTGGCGGGCGCTCTCGCGGGCGTGGTCGCAATCGTGCTGACCGCCGCCGCGCTGGTCCTCGCCCGGGTCGAGAAGGAGCACGAGGTCGCGGCGCTGCTGGCGTGGGCCGGCGTCGCATACGGAGCGGTCTGCGGCCTGACGGTCGTCGAGGGCTCCGAACTCCTTGCCGAGCCGCTTGCTGCCGCCGGTGGAGTCGCGCTGGTCCTCGGGCTGATCTCGTTCGCCGGCCTCGAGCAGCACCGCAGTCTCATGCTTCCCGCCGTGATCGTGGGCGCCGTCGCGGCTGCGTCGAGCGGCATCGTCTCCGGCACCGATTTTCGCCCGGCAACGGTCTACACCGTCGCGCTCACCGTCGCGGTGCTGATCGTCGGCATCCTGCCGATCATCGCCCTCGCTGCTTCCGGCAATCGTTCGCCGGAGCCACAGAATCCCGCAGACCTGCCCGCGGAGCCGGCGCCGGTCGAAGAGCGCCACGTACGAGACGGCGCCAGCCTCGGCCACGACGTCCTGCTGGCCTCAACTATCACGGTCGGCCTGCTGGCGATCCTGATCGCCCCGCTCGCCGTCACCTTGGGCGTCACGGGTGCCCTCACGGCCGTGTTCGCCTGCCTCGTCCTGCTCCTGCGCACGCGCCAGCACCGCGCCGGCACCGAGGTCTTCGCGGGCCTCGCCACCGGGCTCGTCGGACTGATGTCCGTAGCCGTCAGCATCCTCGTGCTGCAGCCGGACTGGCGACCGACGCTCGCCGTCATCCTGGCTGCCACCGCGGCCATCACCCTGGTCGTGACGCTGGTGCCGTCGACACCCTCGGTCGCCCGCGGTCGCGCCGCGGAAATCGTCGAGGTCATCGCCCTCGTCGCCATGCTTCCCCTGGTCATCACCGCCATCGGACTCGTTTCGACGGTCCGTTCATGAATCACGTACGATCTCTCGCCGACGATCTCGGCAGTCATTCAACAAGGAGAAAAATGCACCCGGCACGTAAGCCCCTGGCGGCCCTCGCCATCACCCTCGGCACGTTCCTGATCATCCTGGGTGCCCCGGCCCTGGCCGGCGCGGACGACAGCGCCACCCCCAATCCCGACGCGGGAGCTAGCGCACAGGCCAACCCTTCGGCCGAGCTCGCGGCGGCCGATGACGATGCCGACGGCACGACAGTGATCGGCGCCGACACCGACAGCACCGACGGTTCGGCCGACGCCGACGGAACCGCCGTGGTGGGCGCGAGCGTCGCGGTCTCCGCTGACAGCATCGCCGCCGACAGTGTGGCCGTCAGTGGCGAGTCTGTCGTCGGCCCAGATGTCGCCGTCAATGGCGACAACGCGAACGCCAACGGCACCGACACCGGCGCCAACGCAGATGCCAACGCAGACGCCGACGGCACGAACGCCCTCGGACCGGACACAGACGGTGCCAACGCCAACGGCAACGGCAACGCCGGAGCGAGCGCGAACAGCAACGACGGCAACAGCACCGGTGCCGACGGCGGTGGAAACCCGAGCCCGGCCGCCAATGACCCGGTGCTCGCCAACAACTCCGGGATCGTCCCCGCCGCCAACCAGAACACCGATCGCCAGATTCCTGAGACCGGTGGGCCGGCCTCGATGATCGTCCTGATGACCGGTATCGCGCTCATCCTCATGGGCATCGTGTTCTTGGCGTACGGCCGCGGCCGCGCTCTTGCCCGCCACCTCGCCTGACGACGGACCTAGATGGCTAGCAAGCGCGACCTCGTCGAGGCACACAGCTTCAACCGCAGTCGCCTGGTCACCGCCTTTTTGAGCGGTGCACCGGGCGGCCGCGAGGTCGAACCCGCTCGCTATGGCCGGATGCTGGTGGGCGGCGTCGTGCTGGCAGGTCTCCTGCTGGCCGGCGCCGCCGTGTCGGGCAAGCTGTCCCAGCCGGTCGACAAGAACTGGCTCGACTCGGGTGTCATGGTGGTCGGCAAGGAGAGCGGCTCGCGCTTCCTGCCGGGTGACAAGAGGAACGGGAACGCCGGCACACTGTTCCCAGTCCTCAACACGGCCTCAGCCCGACTGGCCTACGCCGGGAAAGACGGGACGCCCCTCAAAGTCATCTATGTTCCCGATGACGAAATCGCCAAGCGCCCGGTCGGCGTGACGGTCGGGATTCCCGACGCACCGGACGTCCTGCCAGGCGGGTCCAAGTTGATCGACACCGGCTGGACCGCATGCACCAACGAACAGCGTGGCCTTACGGTGCGACTTGCCAGCAAGCCGGGCGCAGAGGCCGCCGCCAACCGAGCCATCCTGGTCCGCGGAGGTGCCGACAACGCCCTGTTCGTGATCGCCGGCAGCCATCGCTACCCCGTGGCGAGGAACAGCGCCGGCGTCGACGTCCTGAGATCGTTCGAGCTCGACGGCACCCCCGCCTATCCCGTCTCGTCCGCGTGGCTCGACCTCGTGACGCCTGGGTCGCCGCTCAAGCCGTTCCGCATTCCCGGGTTCGGCGATCCGGTCAAGAACCCCAAGGACAAGCTGGACACGATCGGCACGCCGGTCTCCGTCGACGGTCGCGGGTATGTGCTGGTCGACGACGGCGTGCTGCCTCTGAGCGACTTCGCCTACGCGCTCTACAAGAGCGCCGCCGAGGCGCACGGACTGCAGGAGGTCCACCTCAACGCAGGCGCCCTCACCGGCATCAACACGATCTCATCACCGTCCAGGCGTCCCTACCCAGCAGACTGGCCCCGACAGAGCGTCACGCCGTTCAACGGCTCAGCACCCTGCCTGTTGCTACGCGCCGGCGAGGACCCCGAAGATGTGGCGAGCGCCGTGCTCGCCCGGCCCACCAATGACGCCGCGCTTGCCAAGCGCAACGACGTCGTGACCGATGTCCAGACCGGCCATGGGGCACTCGTGCGAGCGACCGCGACGGGCTCTGCCACAGACTCGACGCCGCTCTACCTGCTCGACTCACTGGGCACCCGTTACGCCGTGGGTTCGTCGGCTGACCCGGAAAGCACCGACTACCGGCCCGCGACCCGCCGCGCTCTCGGCTACCGCGATGTCGATCCGCAGGCCGTTCCACAGGCCTGGGTGGCTCCCTTCGAGGACGGGCCGGCGCTTCTGCGCAGCCTGGGCGGGAAGCCGGCCACCCCGTGAGACGTCGCGCATGTGCGACCGCCCTCGCCCTTGGCGTCATTCCCATCACGCCACTGATGGTGACCATGCCGGCGGGCGCGGCGGAAAGCGATCAGCCCTGCGAGGCAGGGGTCACCCAAAAGATCGGCGATCCGTCCGCTGCCCGTAACCTCACCCAGCTCGGCTTTCCAGAAACCTGGAAGATCGCGACCGGCAAGGGCGTCCGGGTTGCCGTGGTCGACTCGGGCGTCAACGCCAGCAACCTGCATCTGACCAACGCCGTCGAGAAGGGCCGCTCGCTCGTCGGTGGTGACGCCAGACAGGATGATTTCGGTCATGGCACTGCGGTTGCGGGCATCATCGCAGCGCGGCGGGTCGACGGCTCGGTCCTGGTCGGCGCCGCCCCCGACGCCACGATCATCCCGGTGCGTACGTACCAGAAGGTCCCGGACACCGCCGGGCTCGCCCAGGGCATTCGGTGGGCGGCCGATCAAGAGGCCGATGTCATCAACGTCTCGGTCAGCACCGGCCCCAACGACCCGGCTCTGCCCCAGCTGCGTGCTGCCGTGAAGTACGCCGTCAGCTCGGACGCGGTCATCGTCGCCTCGGGTGGCAATCAGGGCGAGCTCGCACCCTTGACCCAGAAGCGGTTCCCTGCGGCATTGCCGGGGGTCATCGGCGTCGCCGCGACGCGAGCCAACGGCACAGTCGATGACTGGTCGATCCATGGCCCGCAGAACGATGTCGCCGCCCCCGGCGAAAACGTCCTCATCACCTACTTGGGCGATGGCGACTGCCTGGCCGGGTCGAACGGCCGTGCGTACACCAGCTGGGCCACCGCCTACGTGAGCGGCCTCGCGGCAGACCTGCGTCAGGAGTTCCCCGACGCCACTGCCGAGGAGATCAGCAACCGGATCCTCGACACGGCTTCCCGGCCGGTGCGCAGCAAGCGGGACGATGTGCAGGGCTGGGGCGTCATTCAGCCGTATGCCGCTCTGACGACGTCAGGCAGCAACAAGCCCGGCACGACCCAGGCCGACGAAGTGAAGAGCGTGCGAGGCGGCATCGATCCCCTGGACCTGCACTCGGACCCCATGCAACCGTCCCGCACCGCGATGCTGTGGTGGGCCATCGGCTCGCTCGGCGTCGCAGGCGTGGCCCTCGTGCTGCGCCCGTGGATGCGCGCTCTCCGG
>Ga0190273_10000377_pt1 | contig 17616 bp, 16 predicted proteins | sample Popmic504IS_FD_134513 | JGI IMG/M metagenome (GOLD analysis project Ga0190273, IMG submission 134513) | Populus adjacent soil microbial communities from riparian zone of Shoshone River, Wyoming, USA - 504 IS | ecosystem: Environmental > Terrestrial > Soil > Riparian zone > Trees stand | place... | reverse complement strand
CGGGGCCGATGTCCTGATTCTCGATCGCTACGAGATCGGCGAGCGCCAGACCTCCGCCTGCGGCATCCCGACCGAGTGGCTGCGGCGGCTGGGGCTGATGGCGGCCGAGCGCCAGCGCTTCGACTCGCTGCTGATGCACACCCCCCACGGCGACGCCCGCTACCGGCTCCCCTGGACCTTTTCCACCTTCGACTACCGCGAGCTCTGCCAGCTGCTCTGGCGCGATTGCGACGCGACCTTCGAGACCGCCAAGGTGAACGGCAGGGCCGCTCCCGCCAACGGCGGCGGTGGGATCTCGATCGAAACCGACCGCGGCGTCATCTCCGCCCCCTTGGTCGTCGACGCGCTCGGCTGGCGGCGGGTCCTCGCCAGCGGCGACGGCTACCAGCCTCCCGACGCGCCGCTCTCGCGCGGGCTAGAGGTCCACCCGCCCGGAAGTGGCGAGGATCTGGAGATCTGGATCGACCGGCGCTACGTTCCGGCCGGTTACGGCTGGTCGTTCCCGGCCCGCGACGAGCTGCGGATCGGGATCGGCTCCTTCGACCCGCGCTTCCACGTCAAGGAGACCACCGTCCTCCTCACCGAGGATCTCGGCAAGGCCCCGAACGAGTACCAGGGCAACTGGATCCCCCACAAGCTGCGGACCGCGACCGAGGGTGGCGTCTTCTTCGTCGGCGACTCCGCCGGGCACTGTCTGCCGCTCAGCGCCGAGGGGATCAGAACGGCCCTCTATTTCGGCATCGCCGTGGGACGAGAGCTGCGCGCGGTGGTTGAAGGCAACCAGACCCGCGAAGAGGCCGCCGCCACTTACGCCTCCTTCCACGACTCGCACGAGTGGAAGTTCCGCTGGATGCTGCGAGCGCAGAAGCTGGTCCCCCGAGTGCCGCCGCGCCTGCTCGCCCCGTTGATCAAGCTGATGGGGAGCAAGCGCTTCGTCGACTGGTCCTTCAACCACTACCTGGCGATCGCGCCGCCGGAGTACGCCGGCTCGCGGTGGGCCACCCGCTCAGCGGACGACCAGGGCGGTCCCGGCCATCAGCAGGACGACGCCGACGATCCGCTCGGGCGAGAGCGGGACCTGGTCGAGGCCAAAGAGGCCTAGCCGGTCGATCACGATCGAGGCGGTGAGCTGGCCGAAAACCGTCGCCGCCGCGACCCCGCCGGCGCCGATCGCGCTGACGGCGATCAGCGCGTTGAGCACGTAGAGGGCCCCGAGGAGGCCGCCGAGCAGGTAGTACCAGCTGACGTCGAAGGTCGAGGAGAGGCCACCGGCCTTGCCGCTGAGGATGACGACGGCGGCCAGCGCCAGGGTGCCGATCGAGAACGAGATCAGCGCCGCCGGCATGCTCCCCGTCGACTTGCCGAGCCCGGCGTTGATCGGCGCCTGGGCGGCGATCAGCCCGCCCGCGGCGGCGGTGAGCAGGACGGCGACGCCCCTATCCACGGGCTCTTTCCTGGATTCGCGTGATCTTCGCTCTGGACATGTGTTGACCGCCTGAGGCGGATTGAACCTCGCCGCCCTCATATCAGTAACGCAAGAGGCCTACCCGGCCGAACCAGGGAGAACCAGCTATGCCCCCACCCCCCGCCGAGCACCTCGCCGCCCGCATCTTCATGGGGCCGGCGCTGCGGGCGCAGCCGGACCGCCGGCTCGTCGACCTCGTCCGCGACGGCTACGACGCCGCCTTCGAGGAGATCGTGCGGCGCTACCGACACCCGCTCGACCGCTTCGCGGCGGCGATCGTCGGCGGCCGCTTCGAGGACGTAACGCAGGACGCCTTCTCGAAGGCGCTGCTGGCGCTGCGCGGCTCCGAGGCCGAGATCGAACTGCGTCCCTGGCTCTACCGGATCGTCCGCAACACGGCGTTGAACGACCTGCGCGACCGCGCCCCCGCGGCGGCCGAGCTTTCCGAGACGCTGCCCGGTGCCCGCAGCGCCGCCGCCGAAGTCGAGGCACGCGAGGAGCTGCGCGACCTGATGACGCGGCTGCAGGCGCTGCCCGAGACGCAGCGGGCGGCACTGGTGATGCGGGAGCTGGAAGGCCTCGGCCACGAGGAGATCGCGGCGGCGCTCGGGGTCAGCGGCGGCGCCGCTCGGCAGGCGATCTTCCGCGCCCGGGCGACCCTGCGCGAGGGCTTCGGCCTGCTGGTGCCACTGCCGGTGCTGAGGGCGCTGGCGGACCACGGCGCGGAGGCGGGCGCGGCGGGCGGCGCGGTCGCGCTCGGAGGCGGCGCCTTGAAAGCTGGAATGGCGACGATGTTGATCGCCGGCGCCGTCGGCACCGGCGTCGCCGTCGAGCACCACCGCGGCGATGCCGGCGGCCCGGCCGCGGCCAAGGCGGCGCCACTAGTCAGGGCCAAGCAGCGCGGCACCGAGACGTCGGGCCGGATCGGCGCAGAGTCCAGCTCTCACATCGGTGGCGATGACAGCGAACAAGGCGGCGGCCGGGGCGGCGGCGATCGAGGCTCGGACGACAGGAGCAGCGCCGGCAGCGGCTCGTCCGGCGAGGGCGGCCGCAGCGGATCCGGTGCCTCCAGCGACTCCGGCGATGCCTCCCGCCTGAGCGGAACGAGCCCCTCCGGCAGCGGCGCCAGCGGGCCCGGCCCGAGCCCCAGCTCGGGTTCGGGTGAGGACTCGGGATCGGGCGACCGCCGAGGTGACCGCAGCGGCAGCAGCTCGGACGACTTAGGTTCCGGCTCGGACGACAGCGGCGGCAGCTCCGGCGGCAGCGGCCCGGGCAGCTCCGAGAGCGACGACGGGCTCACCAGTGGCGGCGATGGCAGCAGCTCCGGCCCCGGTGGAGGCGAGATCGAGAGCGAGAGCGAGCCGACCGCCCCGGTCAGCGAACCGACGCTGAGCGAGGACAGCAGCGGCAGCGGCTCGGGGTCGAGCGGCGGCAGCTCCGGCCAGGACAGCGGCACCAGCGGCAGCGGCGACCTCAGCACCAGCAGCGGCGGCGACTCGGGCACGGGATCGGACGGAAGTCCATAGTCGCGTGATCTTCGCCTTGCCCTCGGGTTGAAGCCCCAGTTGTTGAACTTCGAACTCAGGAGGAAGGCATGACCCGCAACGAAGAACGGCGAGCTCGCCTCGACATGACCTGGTTCGCGCTGGTGCTCGGGGCGCTCGCGCTCCTGGCCATGCCCGGACTGGCGGCTGCCAAGGACCGCAACCACGACCACATCTCGGACCGCTGGGAGAAGCGGCACCACCTCTCCCTACAGGCGAATCAGGCGCACCGCGACCAGGATGGGGACCACCTGCGCAACCGGGGCGAGTTCCTCGCCGGCGACAACCCGCGCGACCGCGACAGCGACGACGACGGGGTGATGGACGGCGAAGAGCAGGCCGGGACGATCGCCTCCTTCGACGCCGCGACGGGACGGCTGGTGATCGATCTCTTCGGCGACGAGACGATCTCCGGTCTGGTCACCGACCAGACCGAGATCGAGTGTGAGGACCACGCCAGCGCCTCGGCCAGCAGCGAGGGCCCGGGCTCGGGTGAGGTCGAGCCGGGGGACGACAACGGCGGCGAGAACGAGATCGGAGACGACAACGGTGGCCAGGGCGAGGAAGAGCCGGGGGATGACCGCGGCGACGACGAGGCCGGCGAGGACAGCTCGGGGCCGAGCGACAACTCCGGCCCCGGCAGCGAGAACTCCGGTCCCGGCAGGGGCGACGAGAACGACGACGCGGACCGCGTCTGCACCACCGCGGAGCTCGTTCCGGGCGCGGTCGTCGAGGAGGCGGAGCTGAGGATCGCCAGCGGCCAGGCGGTCTTCGAGGAGGTCGAGCTGTCGGGCAAAGAGGCCTGACGCCCCGTCAGGCCATCGGCCAGTCGGCTCCGATTACTTGGCGCCCAGCCAGTCGGGGCCGACGCCGACGTCGACCTCCAGCGGCGGATCGAGCGGGTAGGCGGCGCACATCTCGCGCTCCACCAGCTCGGCCGCCGCTTTCATCTCGGACGGCGGGCCCTCGAAGAGGAGCTCGTCGTGGATCTGGAGGACGAGGCGGGTCTCCCAGCCCTTCTCCGCCAGCGCCCGCTGGCAGCGCACCATCGCCACCTTGATGATGTCGGCGGCGGTGCCCTGGATTACGGTGTTGACCGCGAGGCGCTCGCCGAGGCGGCGGGTGTTCGGGTTGCCGGAACGCAGCTCGGGGATCGGTCGGCGCCGGGCCATCAGCGTCTTTACGAAGCCTTCCTCCTGGGCACGCTCGATCACCTGCTCGCGGAAGGCCCGCACCGCCGGAAAGCGCTCGAGGTAGCGGGCGACGAATTCCTCTCCCTCCTTGCGGGGGATGTTGAGGCGGTCGGAGAGCCCGAACCCGGTCAGCCCGTAGACGATGCCGAAGTTGACCATCTTCGCCTTCGAGCGCTGGCCGACGTCGACCTCGTCGCGCCCGATCTCGAAGACCTCGGCGGCGGTGGCGGCGTGGACGTCTTCGCCCTTGTGGAAGACGTCTTTGAGGACGGTCTCGTCGGCGACGTGGGCGAGGACCCGGAGCTCGACCTGGCTGTAGTCGGCGGAGAGGAGCTCCATGCCCTCCTCGGCGACGAAGCAGGCACGGACCGGGCGGCCGATCTCGGTCCGGATCGGGATGTTCTGCAGGTTGGGGTTGGTGCTGGAGAGGCGACCCGTCGTGGTCGAGGCCTGGTTGAAGGTGGTGTGGACGCGACCGGTCTCGGGGTCGATCAGCTCCGGCAGCGAGTCGAGATAGGTGTTCTTGAGCTTGGTCAGCTCGCGCCAGGACTCGATCTTCTCGACGATCGGGTGCTCGTCGCGGATCTGGGCGAGGACGCGAGCATCGGTCGAGAAGCCGGTTTTGCCGCGGCGCTTGCGGGTCAGGCCGAGCTTCTCGAAGAGGATGCGCCCGACCTGCTGGGGCGAGCCGATCGTGAACTCCTCCTCGGCCAGCTCGTAGATCTCCTTTTCCAGGGTGTCGATGCGCTCGCCGAAGCCGGCGCCGACCTCGGCCAGACGCGCGGCGTCGAGCTTCAGCCCCTCGCGCTCCATCGCCGCCAGCACCCCGACCAGCGGCAGCTCGACCTCGCGCAGCAGCTGCTCCAGGCCCAGCTCCTCGATCCGCGGCGCCTGCACGGCGGCGAGGGCGGCGGCGAGGCGCGCTTCCTCGGCCGGGTCGAGCCCCGGCTCCAGCTCCTCCCCCAGGGCCATCTGCCCGTCGTCCTCGTCGGGCTGCGCGGCGGCGACGCCCTCGGCGAGGCCGATCCCGGCGTCGGCGGCCAGCTCGACGAGGTCGTAGGTGCGCCGCTGCGGCTCCAGCAGGTAGGCGGCGATCATCGTGTCGTGGTCGAGTTTCGGCTCGACCCCCTCCCGCGCCGCCGCCGCGAGGAGGCCATGGCGACCGCCGCCGATCGACTTCGCGTCGTGGGCGACGAAGGGCTTGCCGTCGAGGGCAACCGCCAGCTCATCCAGGGTGGAGGTACCGGCGAGGAGGCGATCGGCTTCCGCCGCCGCCCAGCGATCGCCGGCGATGCCGAGTGCGACCGGCCCCTCCCCCAGGTCCCGCGGCTTCCCCTCCACCGCCTCGACCTCGAGCTCGGTCTCGACCTTCCGCCCAGGCACCGCCGCGCCCTCCGGCAGCGCTTCTTCCAGCCGCTCCAGCACCGCGCGCAGCTCGAACTCGCGCATGAACTCGCGCAGGGCGCCGCGGTCTGGCTCGCTTGCCATCGCTTCGCCGAGGTCGACGCCGGTCTCGATCTCGTACTGCAGCGTCGCCAGCTGCTTGGAGAGGCGCGCGTTCTCGGCGTGCTCGACCAGATTTTCCTTGCGTTTCTTGCCGGAGATCTGGTCGACGCTTTCCAAGACGCCCTCCAGCGTCCCGAACTGCTGCAGCAGCTGAGTTGCCGTTTTCTCGCCGATGCCGGGGACGCCGGGGATGTTGTCGGAGGTGTCGCCGCGCAGGCCCATCAGGTCGGTGATCAGCTCCGGCGGCACGCCGTAGCGCTCCTCGACGGCGGCGCGGTCGTAGATCTTCGTCTCGGTGATTCCGCGCGAGGTGCTCATCACCCGCACCCCCTCGTCAACGAGCTGGTAGGCGTCGCGGTCTCCGGTCACGACCATCACCTCGATCCCCTGCTCCCGCGCCTGCTTGACCAGCGAGGCGATCACGTCGTCGGCCTCGTAGCCGTCGACCTTGACGTTGGTGTAGCCGAAGGCCTCGACCAGCGGCATCAGGTGCGGCCATTGCTCCCGCAGCAGGTCGGGGCGCGGTTTGCGCTGGGCCTTGTAGAGGTCATAGGTGACCTCGCGGCCGCTGTAGCCGGCGTCCCAGGCGACCACCACCCCCTGCGGATGATGTTCGTCGATGATTTTCACCAGCATCGAGGCCAGGCCGTAAATGGCATTGGTCGGCCGCCCGTCGCTGGTCCCGATCGACTCCGGCAGAGCGAAGAAGGCGCGGTAGGCGAGGCTGTTGCCGTCGATGAGGAAGAGCTGCGGGGCAGCGGCGTCGTCGGACACGGCCGCGACTCTAGCCGCGCGAGGTGCTGGACACCGCAAGCGCTGCCGCGACGTCCGCAGCGACGCGCTCGGGTTCGTCTTCGAGCTGCGCATCGGTGAAGCGCAGGACGGTGTAGCCGAGCTGGCGTAGGTCGAGGTCGCGGGCGTGGTCGTCCTCGAAGGAAATCGAGCCGCGGTGGTAGAGGAAGGTGTCGACCTCAACCACCACGCGCTGCTCACGCCAGAGGAAGTCGCCCTCCCAGCGGCCGAGCTTGACGTTGACCTCGGGAGGTGGGAGGCGGTGGTGGCCGAAGAGGGCGAGGAAGGCGGTCTCGAGGTCCGAGCGGGTCCCGACGCTCTCGATGCCGTCGAGGTGCACACCTTTGTGCTCGGCCTGGCGGATGGCACGGCGGAGGAGGTGCGGAGCGAGGAGTGATGAGTTCCTGAGGTCATCGACGGTGCGTTGGATGGTGGTTACGGGGATTCGGTGGCGGTAGGTGGTGAGGAGCCGTCTCCCTCGCCCTCCTTCTTGATGCAGGTAGGAGGGCGAGGGAGACGGCTCTCGGGGCGTGATGAGCGAGGGACAGCGATGGAGGTGGATTCCGCGGTGGGAGGCGCGGCCGGAGGTGGTAGGGACGGAGACGTGGATCGAGCCGTTGATCGGGCGCAGGAGCTTCCAGAGCGCTGCGGCGGAGTGATGGCTCAACACCGCTCCCTCACCGCAAGCGAGAACTGCCGCCATCCAGCGTTGGTGCCAACTCGGGGCACTGTGCCCCACCGCGTAGACGCCGCGGTGAAGGCGGTGGAGGCGCCCGCTCCGCACACGTCCCGTAATCGCTTTCGAACCCACGCTCGCCGCTTCGACCTGCTTCCGCGTCACCACCCCGTGTTGCCGAGCGGCTACTTCAGCCACCCGCCGATCGGGCGTGTCGACTTTTGCGTCCATTTGGACCTATAAGTCGACAGGGTCCCGGACTCGCCCCCCTGCAAGCGGGCGTGGCGAAGGTGGACCTCGAAGCCGGCACCGGCCAGAGAGACATCCGAGTTGCCGGGGAAGTCGACGGCGAGATTTCCAGTCCAGCGGTTCGCCGGCTTGGCGTTGCGACGGAAGCGCGCGGAGCCGGCGAAGGGCGCGGGCGGAGCAAGCAACGCCGAGCGGAGCCTCGGGTCGAAGTGGAACGCCGAGGCGGGCAGGGTTCTCTGTATTTCGCGGTCGATCAGGAGCTGGCCGCGGTTTTCGTTTATCGAGACCTGCATCTTCACCCGAGCTCCATGACGGTTCTGGTTCGCCTGCAGCGAGATCCTGCCGTCCTGCCCTTGTGCCCTGGCGGTGAGCCGGACGCCGGGAATGCCGTGCCCGAACGTTTCCCCGATACCGAGGCCGCCACATAAAAAGTCGACGAAGGGATGGAGCGAGAGCGGGACGCTCGTGGCATCGGCGTCGGTGTATCCCTCCTCGCCGCGGAATTCGATGACACCTACGTAGGAACCCTTGTCGTAGGGAGTGGCGTCCTTCGGTTCGCAGGCCGGGGCGACGCTTCTCCTCTCTCCCGAGGGCTGAAAGTCGAGGTCGAACGAACCCAAGCGGCCAAGGTCGGCCTCGACCCTCGTATCGGTGACCGTCGCCGGCGCGAAGTAGGAAACGAAGCCCTGCTTGCCCGTCAGCCAGATCAAGATCTCCCCGTGCCTGTATTCGGGCCTCGAGTTGGCGATGACGTACATCGAGTACCCGTTGCTCGCCTTCAGCCTGAAGGCGCCGAAGCCGCCGGTGTCGCGTTCCCCCAGGGCCGACACGGGCACCGCCGCGACGAGCGCCGACAAGCACAGCACCAGCGCCGCAGCCGCGAACTTGCTCCACCTCGCCCCCACCATTTGGCGATCCTATGGAAGGAAGAGGCGGGCCCGCGAAGCGAATCTGATTCGATAGCCGCCCATGGCCGTCAGCGCCCAGTACAGCGTCACGATTCGCGTCGAGCTCGATGCGCGGCAGGAGCCGCTTGGGCGGCTCACCGCTGCGATCGCGGAGGCGGGAGGGCAGCTGCAGGGGGTCGACCTGGTGCCGGGAGCCGGGCCCGAGGGGAAGCGGGTGCGGGAGTTCACGATCGACGCCGCCGACCGCGACCACTGGGAGAAGATCCTGCGGGCGATCGGGTCGACGCGGGGCGCCCGTGTTCTCGACTACGTCGACCGCACGATGCAGATGCACCGCGGCGGCAAGATCGACATGCGCAACAAGTACCCGGTGAAAACGCGCGACGACCTCTCGATGGCCTACACGCCCGGCGTCGCCCGCGTCTGCATGGACATCCACGCCGACCGCAGCAAAGCCTTCGAGTACACGATCAAGAAGAACACGGTCGCGGTCGTCTCCGACGGCAGCGCCGTGCTCGGCCTCGGCAACATCGGCCCCGAGGCGGCGATGCCGGTGATGGAGGGCAAGTGCATGCTCTTCAAAGAGTTCGCCGAAGTCGACGCCTTCCCGATCTGCCTCGACACCCAGGACGCCGACGAGATCGTCCGCGCGGTCGAGCTGATGGCCCCCACCTTCGGCGGCATCAACCTCGAGGACATCTCCGCCCCGCGCTGCTTCGAGATCGAGGAGCGGCTCAAGGAGAGCCTCGACATCCCCGTCTTCCACGACGACCAGCACGGGACCGCGGTGGTGACGATGGCGGCCCTCTTCAACGCCCTCAAGATCACCGGCAAGCCGATCGAGCAGCTGCGGGTGCTCGTGGTTGGCCTCGGGGCCGCGGGGGTAGCGGTGACCAAGATGATGCAGGAAGCCGGAGTCAGCCACATCATCGGCTGCGACCGCAAAGGCGCGCTCTCGACCGAGCGCGAGGACTACCAGGCGGGCGAGATGAACGCGACCAAGCGCTGGTTCGCCGAGACCTTCAACCCCGACAAGGTGAGCGGCTCCCCCGACGACGCGATCGAGGGCATGGACCTCTTCATCGGCCTCTCGGGTCCCGGGATCATCCAGGCCGAGTCGCTGGCGAAGATGAACGACGACGCGATCGTCTTCGCGATGGCCAACCCGACTCCCGAGGTGATGCCGGAGGACGCCGCGCCCTACGTGCGGATCATGGCGACGGGCCGATCCGACTACCCGAACCAGATCAACAACGTGCTCGCCTTCCCCGGCATCTTCCGCGGCGCCCTCGACGCCGGCGCCGCGTCGATTACCGACGAGATGAAGCTCGCCGCCGCCAAGGGGATCGCGATCGCGGTCTCCGAGGCCGACCTCGCCGAGGACTACATCATCCCCAGCGTCTTCAACCGCGAAGTGGCGCCGAAAGTCGCCGAAGCGGTGGTCGAGGAGGCCAAGCGCGACGGCATCGCCCGGCTGAACGAGGAGACCGGGACCTTCGCCGCGGTAGACGGGGGCTAACCGGTGCGGGTCCTCGTCACCGGAGCCAGCGGCACGATCGGCACGGCTCTGTGTGACGCCCTCTTCGCCCGCGGCGACGACGTGGTCGGGCTCAGCCGCGATCCCGGCCGCTCCCGCTCGTCCAACCCCCGCGTCACCTGGCACCGCTGGGAGCCGACCCTGGAACGGCCCGACCCCGCCGCCTTCGAGGGCGTCGACGGCGTTGTCAACCTGGTCGGCGAGCAGGTCGACCAGCGCTGGAACGAGGAGTCGAAACAGCGGATCATGGAGAGCCGCCGTCAGGCCACCCACAACCTCGCGCAGACGATCGAGGCGCTGGAGGAGTCACGGCGGCCGAAGGTGCTGGTCAGCCAGTCGGCGATCGGCTACTACGGCGACCGTGGCGACGAGGAGCTCGACGAGAGCTCGGCGCCCGGCAGCGGCTTCATCTCCGCGGTGCCGCAGGCCTGGGAGCAGGCCGCGCATGAGCTGGACAACGCCGGCGTGCGCGTGGTCATCGTCCGCACCGGCCTGGTGCTGACGACGGAGGGCGGCCTGCTGAAGGAAATGCTGACGCCGTTCAAGCTCGGGGTCGGCGGCCCGCTGGCCGGCGGCAAGATGTACTTCTCCTGGATCCACATCGAGGACGAGGTCGGGATCCTGCTTTGGGCTCTCGACAACGAGCAGGTCAGCGGCACGGTCAACGCCACCGCCCCCGAACCGGTGACGAACAAGGAGTTCTCGAAGGCGCTCGGCCGGGCCGTCAACCGTCCGGCGATTGCGCCGGTGCCGGGCTTCGTGCTCGACCTCAAATTCGGCAGCGAGTTCGGCCACGTCCTCCGCGGCGGCCAGCGGGTCCTCCCCAAGCGCACGCAGGAGCTCGGCTACGGGTTCCAGCACCCGCGGCTGGACGAGGCCCTAGCCGACCTCGTCTAGAACGGCCTCACGAGGGGTAGATCCGTTCTCTTCGAGGACTCGGAGGATCCGGTTCACGAGGGTGGCGGCGGAGCTCGTCTTCACCCAGGCGATGTCGGCGGCTTCGACGATCGGCCGCGTGTATGCCGCGGCGCGACCGGGAGCTTCGAGGAAAGCGACCGAGCTGGAGTCCTCGGTTGCATGCCGCGCGTCGAGACCCGCCAGCGCGAGGTCCACTCGTGCTCCGGCTTGCACCCGACGCAGGCAGAGAACCCGCACCCAGAGATCGCCCGCCCTGCGGCCGGCATCGTCCACCTCCCGGCGGGCTTCCGTGCACAACGGCGTCGCGACGTAGACAGAGACGGTCGCGCCACTCCGCGCTCCACCTTCGCCGCAACCTCCCAAGGCGCCGACGATGGTCGCGACGAGGACCGGGCAGAGGACTTGAAGGCGGCGCACGAAGAGCGATCCTAAACTCGGACGCGATGCGTATCGGTGTGCTGACTGCAGGGGGCGACTGCCCGGGGCTGAACGCGGTGATCCGCGCCGTCGCCCGCTCGGCGATGCAGCGGGGCGACGAAACCGTCGGGATCCGCAGCGGCTACCGCGGCCTCGCCGAGAACGACTACACGCCGCTCGGCATGTCCCAGGTCACCGGGATCCTCCACCAGGGCGGGACGATCCTCGGCACCTCCAGCTATGAGCCGATCCGCGAAAACGCCGTCGACGAGGTCGCCGCCGCCTTCGCCCAGGAGCGCTTCGACGCGGTGATCGCGATCGGCGGCGAGCACACGATGGAGATCACCCGCCAGTTGCACGCCGAGCGCGGTCTGCCCCTGGTCGGCGTCCCGAAGACGATCGACAACGACGTCGGCGGCACTGACTTCACCTTCGGCTTCGACACCGCCGTGCAGGTGGTAACCGACGCGATCGACCGCCTCCACACCACCGCCCAGTCGCATAACCGGATCATGGTGGTCGAGGTGATGGGCCGCAACACCGGCTGGATCGCCGCCTACGCCGGCATCGCCGGCGGCGCCGACTGCATCGTCATTCCCGAGCAGACGACCACCGTCGAGGAGATCTGCCACGACGTCACCCGCCGCCACGAGCGCGGCAAGGACTTCTCGATCATCGTCGTCGCCGAGGGCGCCAAGCTCGCCTTCGCCAGCGGTGAGGAACGGCTGATCCAGCCGATCAAGGACTCCGACGAATACGGCTATCCCCGCCTCGGCGGCATCGGCGCGGCGCTGGCCCACGAGCTCGAGCGGCTGACCGGGTACGAGACCCGGGTCACCGTGCTCGGCCACGTGCAGCGCGGCGGCACCCCGACCTCAACCGATCGTGTCCTCGCCACCCTCTACGGCGCCCACGCCTACGAGATGGCCAAAGCCGGCGAATTCGGCCGCATGGCGGCAATCCACGGCACCCAGATGACCTCGGTGCCGCTGGAGGAAGCGGTCAAGGTCAAGCACATCGACCTCGGGATGCTGGAGATAGCCAAACGCTTCTTCACGTGAGAGGCTGGCCGACATGAACGACGCACCGGATTTCCAGGCAGCAACCGCGGTCCAGCAGGCGACCTGGGCGAAAGGCGACTTCGCCGAAGTGGCCCACCTCGTCGTCCCCGTCGCCGAGACCCTCGCCGGCGCCCTGCGGCTCCTCCCCGACGAGCGCGTACTCGACGTCGCTTGCGGCAGCGGCAACGGCGCCCTCGCCGCGGCGCGACGGAACTGGGGCAACGCCGTCGGGGCCGATTTCGTGCCGGCGCTCCTCGAGCGCGCCCGCGAGCGGGCGGCCGCCGAGCGCCTGGATGTCGAATTCGTCGAGGCCGATGCACAGAACCTGCCCTTCGGCGACGGCGAGTTCGAGGTGACGATGTCGATCTTCGGCGTCATGTTCGCCCCCGACCAGCAGCGGGCCGCCGACGAGCTGCTGCGGGTGACCAAGCCGGGTGGCCGAATCGGAGTGGCGAGCTGGTGCCCGGATGGGGGGCTGCAGGACTTCTTCGCGACCGTCGTCAAGCACACGGGCGGGCCGCCGCCGGGCTTCACCCCGCCGGTCCTCTGGGGGGCCGAGGACCATGTCAGGGGCCTTTTCGGCGACGCGGTCACCGATCTGCGCGCCGAGCGCCTGAAATCGCGCCAGGCGTTCCGTTCGGCCGACCACTACCTGGAGTTCTTCCGCAGCTACTTCGGGCCGGTCAAATCGGCTTACGAAGCGGTCGGCGACGAGGGCGAAGCGGCTCTCACCGGCGACTTGAAGACGGTCCTCGAGAACCTCAGCGTCGGCGGCGACCGCGCACTAGTGGTCGAGCCCGAATACCTGCAGGTCGTCGCGACCCGGGCCTAACGGATCAGGAGTCGGCCTTCTGCGGCTGGACGACGCGAATCGCCGCGCCGATCAGGAGCACGCCGAAGAAGATCATGCCGGCGACGCCGCCGCCCTGGCCGAAGGCGGCGTAGCCGATCACCATGGCGGTGATCGCGAGGAAGAGGGAGACGACCATGCTCATATCGCGCGCATCCTATTGGATCGTTCCGGTGGAACGGCCGGCCGCGAGGGCTTCCCGCGTCTCGCCGAGAAAAGAGGCCACCGCGTCGGCGGCGCCCTCGGGTGAGCCGCCCTCGCCGGCGGCACGGACCAGGCGGCTGCCGATGATCACCCCGTCGGCGATCCGGCCGACCACCGCGGCCTGCTCCGGGTCGCCGATCCCGAAGCCGACGGCAACCGGGGTCTTGGCCTCCGCCTTCGTCGCATCGACCAGCTCCGTCAGCGCCGGCGGCACCTCCGCCCGCTCGCCGGTGGTGCCGACCGTGGAGACGACGTAGACGAAGCCCTGCGCGGCCTCGCAGATCTGCCGCCGCCGCTCGCCCGGCGTCGTCGGCGCCAGCAGCGGCACCAGCGCCAGTCCCTCGGCGGCGAACGCCTCCCGCACCTCTCCGGCCTCGTCGAGCGGCAGGTCGGGCACGATCACCCCGGCCGCCCCCTCGGCGGCGGCCATGCGGGCGAAGCCGCCGGCACCCCCGTGGGCGAGGACCATGTTGGCGTAGGCCATGAAGACGACCGGGACGCGATCGGAGATCGCGCGGCAGACCTCGAGCGCCGTCGCCAGCGTCGCGCCAGCTTCCAGTGCTTTGGTTGCGGCGTCGTGGATTGCCGGACCGTCGGCGAGCGGGTCGGAGAACGGGACCCCGAGCTCGACCAGGTCGGCGCCGGCGTCGGCGTAGGCCTCGGCGACGGCCAACCCCGTCTCCCGATCGGGGTAGCCGGCCATCATGTAGGGCATCAGCGCCGCCCTGCCTTCGTCGGCGGCCACCTTGAAGGCCGCCGCGATCCGCTCCGCTCCGCTCACGGCAGGATGGCGGTCGGTGGTTTCAAACGAGCCGTGGCCTCGGCCATGTCCTTGTCGCCGCGGCCGGAGAGGCAGAGGACGTCGAAGCCATCCGTGCCCGCGTTCTCCAGCAGCCAGGCGATCGCGTGCGAGGACTCGAGCGCGGGGATGATCCCCTCCAGGCGCGAGAGCTCGGCGAAGGCGGCGAGTGCCTGCTCGTCGGTGACGCCGACGTAGGTGGCGCGGCCGCTGTCGCGCAGGTAGGCGTGCTCGGGCCCCACGCCCGGATAGTCGAGCCCGGCGGAGATCGAGTGGGCCTCGAGGATCTGCCCCTCCTCGTCGGCGATGATCGAGGAGAGCGAGCCGTGGAGGACCCCGGTGGTGCCCGCCTGCAGCGAGGCGCCGTGCCGCTGGGTGTCAAGCCCCTCGCCGGCCGCCTCGACCCCGACAAGCGCCACCGCGGCGTCGTCGACGAACGGCGTGAAGATCCCGATCGAGTTGGAGCCGCCGCCGACGCAGGCGATCACCCGGGCGGGGAGCCCGCCCTCGGTCGCCAGCGCCTGCTCACGCGCCTCTTCGCCGATCACCCGCTGCAGGTCGCGGACCAGCGCCGGGTAGGGCGCCGGGCCGACGGCTGAGCCGATCACGTAGTGGGTGGTGGCGACGTTGGCGACCCAGTCGCGGATCGCCGCGCTGACCGCCTCCTTCAGCGTCCTAGCCCCCGCCTCGACCGGTGCCACCTCGGCCCCCAGAAGCCGCATCCGCTCGACGTTCGGTGCCTGGCGGCGGATGTCCTCGGTGCCCATGTAGACGACGCATTCGAGCCCGAGCAGGGCGCAGGCGGTCGCGGTGGCGACGCCGTGCTGACCGGCGCCGGTCTCGGCGATCACCCGCGGCTTGCCCATCCGCGCCGCCAGCAGCGTCTGCCCGAGGGCGTTGTTGATCTTGTGGGAGCCGGTGTGGGCGAGGTCCTCGCGCTTCAGGTACACCCGCGAGCCAACTCGCTCGGATAGGCGTTCGGCCAGGTAGAGAGGCGTCGGCCGGCCGATGAAGTCGCGCCGTAGCTGCTCGAGCCGGGCCATGAACCCGGCGTCCTCGCGCGCCTCCGCCCAAGCCCCGGTCAGCTCGTCGAGCGCCGGGATCAGCGTCTCCGGCACGTAGCGCCCCCCGTAGGGGCCGAACCTCTGCTCGATCGCGCTCATGCCTCGGCGCCTACGGGATTGGCCGCCTCGAAGAAGGCCGCCATCGCCGCGTGGTCCTTGCGCCCGGGCTCGGCCTCGACGCCGCTGGCGACGTCGACGGCATACGGGTGCGTGATCGAGATCGCGGTCGCAACGTTCTCCGGCCGCAATCCGCCGGCCAGAATCGCCGGCACTTCGGACCGGTGCCCCCGCAGAAGCTCCCAGTCGAAGCTCCGGCCGGTACCTCCCCATTCCCCCTTGGCGCGCCGGTCGAAGAGGTGGAAATCGGTGCGAAACGCCTCCGCGCCGTGGATGTCGGCAGCACTGGCGACGTGGACCGCCTTGGCCACCTTCACCCCCGTCCGCCGCTTCACCTCGGAGCAGAAAGAAGCCCCCTCGGCCCCATTCAGCTGCACCATCGTCAACCCCTCGTCCTCCACGGCCCGCGCAACCTCCTCGAGCGTGGGATTCACGAACACCCCGACGACCTCCAGCTTGCGTCGGAACGCGGCCGCGATCTCGGCCGCTACAGCGCGATCTACGTCCCTCGGACTTCCGTGGAAGTGGATCAGCCCGATCGCCCACGCGCCGAGCCGCACAGCCTCGGCCGCATCGTCCATATTCGTGATCCCGCAGAACTTGACGCGCACAACCCCCAGCGTACGGGAAGACGGGCCCGACCCTTCGGCCAGGCCCGCCAGGAGAAAGGGACCGCTATTCGCTGTTCTTGGGCTGCGTCCCGAGGGTGACGTCGGCGGTCTTCTCGTCGCCGCCGCGGAGGTAAGTCAGTTCGAGCTCGTCGCCGGGCTTCGAGTCCTGGATCGCTTCGACCAGTTCATCCATGCTCTTCACCGGCTTGCCGTTGGCTTCGGTGATGATGTCGCCACCGAGACGGACTTCCTGGCCGTTGATCGTCGCCGAGGTGCTGCCGGCTTCCAGGCCGGCCTTGGCCGCCGGACCGTCCTTGACGACCTGCTGCACCAGGACCCCCTGCTCGACCGGCAGGTTGACCGCCTTGGCCAGTTCCGGCGTGATCGTGCCGCCGCTGATCCCGAGGAAGGCGTGTTCGACTTCGCCGTTGGTCTTCAGCTGCTCGATCTCGGCTCTGATCGTGTCGATCGGGATCGCGAAGCCGATGCCGACGTTGCCGTTGCCGCCGCCGCCGGTGGCGATCTGGGAGTTGATCCCGATCACCTGCCCTTCGGCGTTGATCAGCGGGCCGCCGGAGTTGCCGGGGTTGATCGCGGCGTCGGTCTGGATCACGTGGTTGATCGAGAAGCCGTTGGGCGCCTGGATCTGCCGTTGCAGGGCGGAGATGATGCCGCTGGTGACGGTGCGGTCGAGCCCGAAGGGGTTGCCGATCGCGACCACGGGGTCGCCGACTTCCACTTCCCCTGAATGCCCCAGGGTCAGCGGGTGCAGTTCCTTCGCCGGCGCGTCGACCTTGAGCAGGGCGATGTCGGTGCCGGGATCGGTGCCGACGACTTCGGCGGGATGCGTCTTTTCTGACTTGCCGAGTTTGACCGTGACCTTTTCCGCTCCTTCGATCACGTGGTTGTTGGTGAGGATGTGGCCTTCGTCGTCGACCACGAAGCCGGAGCCGGTGGCGAGGCCGCCGCCTTCGGATTCGGGTTCGCCGAAGGGGTTGAAGAATTCGCTTTCCTGGGCTTCGAGCTGGGATTCGATGAAGACGACGCCCTCGCCGTCGGCCTTGTAGATCTGGTTGACGACGTTGCTGGAGCCGTCTTCGGCCTTGGCGTCGACGGGGGCGGTGAGCGGGGCTGCAACGGTCGTCGTCGAACCGCCGCCGGAATCGACCACGCCTGCGGCGATGGCGACGAGTCCGACGACGGCGACGACGAGACCGCCAAGGAGAGCGGAAAGGAAGGGGCTGCGGAGCTTTGACTGTTGCTGAGGCATGAGACGAGGATGGCCCAGGGGCGTGACCGCTCCCTAAATGCTCTTCAAAAGTTTTCTAAATTTGCGGCGGCGGTGCGCGCCGCCTGCTCAAACGAGGTGTTCGCGGGTGCCTTCGTCGCTGCCGGCCAGCTCCCGCACCTTCGCCTCCGGGTCGGAAGAGGTCATCAGCGCCCCGCCGATGAGGACCGCGTCGACTCCGACCCGGTCGAGCTCGGCCAGCTCCTCACGGCCGGAGATGCCGCTCTCGGCGACGACGGTCTTGCCGGCTGGGACGTCGGGCATCAGCTCGTAGGTCGTGCCGATGTCGACGCTCATGTCGTCGAGGTTGCGGTTGTTGATCCCGATCACCTCGGCGCCGGCCTCGAGTGCCAGCTCGAGCTCCTCGGCGTCATGGACCTCGACCAGGCAGTCGAGGTCGATCGAGCGGGCCTCCTG
>Ga0190273_10000376_pt1 | contig 17644 bp, 13 predicted proteins | sample Popmic504IS_FD_134513 | JGI IMG/M metagenome (GOLD analysis project Ga0190273, IMG submission 134513) | Populus adjacent soil microbial communities from riparian zone of Shoshone River, Wyoming, USA - 504 IS | ecosystem: Environmental > Terrestrial > Soil > Riparian zone > Trees stand | place... | reverse complement strand
TTAAATCGGAGGAAGCGGCCCATGTAGATACCTAGGCCTGAAAGAAGGCATACAAATACCATTGTGGCCCATGCAGACCGTTCGGTGAGCTTAGAGGCAAGGATGCCAAACATATGGTTCATTGAGGCAAGGCCAAATAGCAGTCCGCTCGTAGAGAAGGATATCAGTAGCAATACATCAAACCATACGGGTACCGTACTTTCCTTCTTAAGGTGAATAAAATCGGTAATAATGTAAGGCGCGTTAGGCAGCAATAGCAGCCATGCAGCAAAGAGAGGGTAGAAGTAGTGCTTCTTTTCAATCAGGGCATCTTTGCTCAGCATCAGGGACGAAAGCACAAAGGGTGCATAAGCAAGAAACAAGTTCCAGGCCAGAAAGAAGTAGAACAAAGAATGTGTAAGGCGGGCTCTTACCAATAGCAAAGCCACGCTAAAGCCCGCAAGCAAGAACAGGGTTCGGTGTTGCAGGTAGGGCCGGGTGAGGGTTAATCTAATTGTTTTCATATATGTAAAGTACTTTGTATTTCAAAGTTAATGAGTAAAAAAAAGGTTCTATCCTTTTTGTATTAATTTTTCGAGGGCGTCAATATGTTCTTTGAAGGCTTTCTTTCCCTCTTTTGTTGCGATGTATCTTGTATTTGGCTTCTTGCCGATAAACTGTTTTTCGATCATTATGTAATTCTCGGTTTCCAATGCCTTGGCATGGCTGGCAAGGTTGCCGTCGGTCACGCCCAGAAGCTCTTTCAGGGTTGTGAAGTCGGCCGACTCATTCACCATAAGTATGCTCATGATTCCGAGGCGGATCCTGTGATCGAATGCTTTATTTATATGTTGTAAAATGTTTTTCAATCTATTCCTTTCGGTCGTATTTGTAGTGCATCATAGCCCCATAAATAATGTGGCATACGCCAAAACCCAGCGCCCAGAATTCCAGTCCGTACCCGATGAAGTATGTCGCTACTAAACCTATGGCAGTAATTGTCAGGCCAAGGTAACGTATGTCTCGCATGGTGTACTTACTTGCATTAACGCAGGCCAGGCCGTAAAATATAAGCGTTATGGGTGCAATAAGCCCGTAGTGCTGGCTGCGTATAAGCAGAAGGGCAAACAGGCCACCCGTTACAAGCGGTATAAAGAAATTTATTGCCAATCGTTTTGATGTTGAGTTCCATATTGTATCTCCGCTTTTCCTGGCTTTTTTGAGGGTCAGGGCATAGGCTGTCGCTACGGAGAGGAAAAGTACGGCAGCACCGATAACCAGTATGAGCTGAAACGAATAGCTTTCTACCGTTATGCGGCCATAATTAATGGTTGCAATCTTCCTGATAGCAAAAGCCCCGATCAGGGCATAGATACCTGCCATTACGCCCGATAAGCCACTTAGGGACAGGAACTGGGATGACTTGTCCATCATCTTTCTTATGTCCCGGATATCTTCAAGATAATCTTTTTCCATTTTAAAGTACTTTGAATTACAAAGTAAAGTATAAAATTTCAATGTGCAATGCTATTAGAAGATTTTTTTTTAAAATTTTATGAAAAGTAAATTATCTGCAGCAAAGCAAAAATATTTATGGGTCAGTTTAATTTAAGCTGTTTTCTCAGATCAAGAATCAGATCATATTGTTCTTCTACAGGCACAATGGTACGCGATAAGATGTTAATGTCCTTTCCTTCCTGAGACCATAAGTAAGGGTAAAAGCTGTACACCGAGTCTCCCGGCAGTTGCTCTAAATCTGACTTCCAGTTTTTCCATCTAAGGCCATCGTAGAATGAATCAAGGTCACCATTAAAGCAGAAATGTAAAAATTCTGAATAAGAGAGGTCAAGGGGTTCATACTGTAATGTGTTAGGTGCGAGGTAGTATACTTTACCAATATCACTCCCAAGGCCTCCACCGTTGAGAATAAAGAAGCCACCTACGACATCGTCCGCAATTAGTAAAAACCGTAGGACGTCACCTAAATTTTTGCTTTTATTCCAGCCGGGAAGTGACCTGTTGAGCTTGGAATTGCCTGAGCCCAGGATGCGAATCCAGCCGCCATCTACCAGCATGCCTCCGGAGTTATAGACCATCGCTCCCATAGGAGATTTTGTCGTCACCTGGATGTTATATAGCGCATCTGCAGCTTGTACCGGATCTGCAGACAATATCTCGACCTTGTTTTCGGCTGCCGTCACCCATTCCTGCACGAGATCCCAACCGGACTCATCTTTATTAATAAGTTCGTTTAGCAGCCTCATTTTTCCTTGTGCAGCGAGTAAAGACGGCATAAGCCCAAAGAGGAGAAATAAAAAAAAGTGTTTGATACGTACTTTACTTTCCAACAATTTAAAACTGGTTAACTGTCTTTCGTATCGCTACAAGTTTTTGCATCAGGCCTTCAAAATAGTCCAGGTGTAGCATGTTTGCTCCATCACTCTTAGCATGGGCCGGGTCAAAGTGGGTTTCTATAAAGATACCGTCAACACCCACAGCTATACCTGCTTTAGCGATTGTTTCGATCATATCAGGCCTGCCGCCTGTAACGCCGGCGGTCTGGTTGGGCTGCTGTAGCGAGTGGGTAACGTCAAGAACTGTAGTGCCAAATTGCTGCATGGTTGGTATGCCTCTAAAGTCCACAATCATGTCCTGGTAACCAAACATGGTCCCACGGTCAGTGATCATCACATTCTCATTGTTGCAGTCCAATACTTTTTGCACGGCATGCTTCATGCTTTCGGGGCTCATGAACTGGCCTTTCTTTAAATTCACGGCCTTACCTGTATTGGCGGCAGCTACCACCAAGTCGGTTTGCCGCACCAGGAATGCAGGTATCTGCAACACATCTACATAAGCAGCAGCCATGGCGGCGTCTTCGTTGGTGTGAATGTCTGTTACTGTTGGCACGCCGAAAGTTCTGGATACTTTTTCGAGTATTTTCAGCGCCTTCTCATCGCCTATGCCGCTGAAGCTGTCAATACGGGAGCGGTTGGCTTTTTTGAATGATCCTTTAAAAACGAAAGGTATCTCCAGCCTGTCGGTTACTTCTATGAGCTTTTCTGCAATGCGAAGGGCCATTTCTTCGCCTTCAATGGCGCATGGGCCGGCGAGAAGGAAAAAGTTTCCGCTGCTTGTATGCTTTATCTGTGGTATGTTCTGTAAGTTCATGTGCTGTATTTAAATGTAGTGCAAAGATAAAAGAAAAAGCCTTCTGCTGACAGAAGGCTTTTATACTGTTATGGTATCACGCGGATACCAAAACCTGCGGGTGCCATCACTTTACCTTTTTCATAAAGGTTGATGTGTATTCGGACCGGTTCTTTAAGCCCTTCCCACTTTACTTCGTAGATATCAATTATGCCGGCGCCCATCTCATTTTTAGCCGATGGGAAAGGACAACAGCTATCGACCCTCTCATAGGCAAGCTTTTCGCCTTTAGGCCCGGAAAGCGCCCCAAAATAGCGTTTAACGTTGATCTCAGCGGTTTGGATCGGGAGGAAGCCGAGATTCACAGGGTAATCCTGATCGTACCCATATTTTCTATCACCGGCGATTTCGGTAATTATAAATGTTTTCTCTTTTGAGAGCGAAGGCATGGGGGCCGTATCATCAATATTCCTGATGGTAGACTTGGTGCTTACACAGGATGTTGTGAGCGCTAATGCAAGACAGGAGAGGAGCAGGTACTTTTTCATAAATTGGAATAATATCCAAAGTTAAAAAAAATGTTACCTTTTATAACATGGATTATAACAGATTTTAGAAATAGGATGCTTCGCGCTGCTTATTTACTATTTTTGTAAAAAAATGTATCATGTATAGTTTTTACGGAACATGGCCCTGGTATATTTCGGGGTTTCTTATAGGAGCAGTCATGCTGCTGCTCATTTACTTTGGGAAGACCTTTGGCATGTCGTCCAACCTTCGCACCATGTGCTCTGTGCTGGGTGCCGGAAAGGCTTCTGAGTTCTTTCATTTTGACTGGAAAGCGCAGCGATGGAACCTTGCGGTAGTACTGGGCGCTATGCTGGGCGGATGGCTTGCGGTAACTTACCTAAGCGATGGGTCAGGCGTGAACCTGAATCCGAAAACCATAATCGAGTTACATCAAATGAATATTGATGAGCCACGGGGAAAACTCCTGCCCGATGCGCTCACCAGTGGAGAAGCCCTGCAGTCTCCTAAAATACTGGCCATACTGCTACTGGGTGGGGTGCTTGTTGGTTTCGGTACGCGTTACGCGGGCGGCTGTACGTCAGGGCACGCCATTACAGGCCTCAGCAACCTGCAACTGCCCTCACTTATTGCAGTGATAGGTTTTTTTATAGGGGGCCTAATTATGTCGTGGCTATTACTACCATTAATTTTTTAACCGAATCACATGAAATTTATAAAATTTTTACTGGTGGGCCTTGTGTTTGGCATAGTGCTCACCAAATCAGAAGCGGTGTCCTGGTACCGCATCTACGAAATGTTCCATTTCCAATCCTTCCATATGTACGGAATTATAGGGATGGCTGTTGTAACAGGGGTCGTGGGACTGCAATTTTTTAAGAGGAGGAAAGTAAAAGACATTGCGGGTCAGCCAATCGTCATTGCCGATAAAGAAAAGCTATTTACCAGTTATATGGTGGGTGGGATAATCTTCGGGCTGGGATGGGGGCTTGTAGGCACTTGCCCTGGGCCCATCTATATTCTGATAGGTGCAGGCTTCTGGGGAATAGCCATAGTATTGCTTGGCGCGTTGCTGGGTACTTTCATTTATGGCCTGGTAAAAGCCAAGCTCCCGCACTAGGAGATTATAGTTGAAAAAAGGGCGCCAAAGGCGCCCTCATACAATAACTAACTCAACATGAAACTAATTAATTAGAGTAAACCCTAACGTAATCTATTATAAATTCCTGCGGGAAAATGGAATCGTCCACTTCAGGGCCTCCAAAATTTCCTCCCACAGCTACGTTTATGATAAAGTAAAAAGGCTGGTCAAAAGGCCATACCTCTACCGGTTTTTCTTCAGGCGCAAATGTGAATACCAGCTTATCATCTACGTAGAATTCAATCTTGTCCTCTGTCCAGTTAGCGCCAAAGATATGCCAGCCCTCTTCAATGCCTTCCATCGCTGTTTTTTTTGAGCTTGCATGATCGCCATGTGTGGCTGTGGTATGCAAGGTCGTATACACCTGACCCGGCTCTTTGCCTACATACTCGAGTATATCGATCTCACCTGCAAGAGGCCAACCCACCTGCCTGATATTAGAACCAAGCATCCAGAATGCGGGCCATATACCTTGGCCTGCGGGCAATTTAGCACGCGCTTCCATGTAACCGTACTTAAATTCTTTTGTACCAGCAGTAGTAATGCGGGTGGAGGTGTACTTATCGCCTTCCTTTTTAACTTTGATAATCAACTTGCCATTTTTCAGCTCATGGTTCTCTTTGGTATAAACCTGCCGTTCATTGTTTCCCCATCCGCAAATGTTTGGGCAGCCGTTACCTAATTCATAGTTCCACACCTTTTCGTCCAGGGCTTTTCCATTGAAGTTTTCCTCCCAAACCAATTTGCCTTTCTTAACCTGCGCCGTACAAGCAATACCTGCCAGCACAAGCATTAATGACATTTTTTTCATACTGCTGTTATTTACCTGTATAATTAAAACCGGCTTCCAGCTTAGTGTAGGAGCTTCCTCCTACATAAACCTTAAAATCACCGGGTTCGGCTTCCCATTTGTTGTTTGCCGAGTAAAATTCTATCGTCTTTTCGTCTACAGTAAAGCTTACATTCTTTGTTTGCCCTGCTTTTATTTCTACGAGCTCAAATCCTTTAAGCTCTTTTACCGGCCTAGTTACCGATGCAAATAAATCCCGAAGGTAGAATTGTACCACTTCTTTGCCATCTACAGTGCTGCTGTTCTTTACATCTACGGTAATGGTCACTTTACTTCCTTTATTTAGGTTGTGCGAGCTTACTTTCAGATTGGAATAATCAAACTTGGAATAACTTAATCCGTGGCCAAAAGGGTAGATGGGTGTGTTAGAAATATCATTATAGTGCGACCAAAAAACACTTTCAGTCGGTTGTCCGTTACCCGGCCTTCCTGTGCTTTTGTAATTGTAATAAATAGGTACTTGCCCTACACTACGCGGGAATGTCATAGGCAGTTTACCACTTGGGTTGTAATCACCATAGAGTACCTGTGCAATAGCGTGTCCGCTCTCTGTCCCCAGATGCCATCCTTCCACGATTGCAGGAATGTGCTCTGCTGCCCACGGAATAACCAAAGGCCTTCCGTTTTGCAATACAAGCACAATATTTGGATTAACCTTGTAAATGGCCTCCAGAAGTTCCTGTTGCACGCCCGGCAAGCCAAGGTCGCTTCGGCTGCGTCCTTCCCCGGTTTGCAGCCCGTGTTCTCCCAATACCATAATAACAACATCTGCTCCTTTGGCTGCGCTTACTGCCTCAGCAAAACCGCTCCTGTCTGTGTTGTTTATATGGGTATTAAGACCCATTACTGTTGAGCCTATAGCAACATCGGCACCTTTTACATATGTAATCGTATTGCCGTTATATTGCGCCATACCTTCTAGAACGGTAACAGCGGTGTTATCATCAGCCCCAATTCTCCAGTTGCCCAGGGGACTTGTTTTGTCATCTGCCAATGCACCTATTACTGTAATTTTTTGACCCTGCTTTTTAAGCGGAAGAAGGCTGTTATCATTTTTAAGGAGCACGATTGACTTTTTTGCCATATCCAAAACTCCGTCATGAAATTCTTTTTTACCAACAGTTGCCTTCTCACGGGCCTCATTGCAATATTTGTACGGGTCATCAAAAAGGCCAAGCTCAAACTTAACCCTAAGAATGCGTCGTACTGCGTCATCTATTTTATCAGGGGAAACTTTGCCTTCCTTCACCAAATTTACGAGATGCCCTATGTATCCGGAAGATTCCATATCCATATCGGAACCTGCATTTGCAGCAAGTTCAGCTGCATGGTTCAGGTCTTTGGCATACCCGTGGGCAATCATTTCACCCATTGAACCCCAGTCAGATACTATAAAACCTTTAAAACCCCATTCACCTTTCAATATATCCCGTTGCAGGAACGAGTTGCCTGTGGCAGGTATGCCATCAAGTTCATTAAAAGAATTCATGAAGGTTAATGCACCAGCTTCTGCCGCCGCCTTGAAAGGCGGAAGTACAACGTTGTAAAGCGTATTGCGGCTAATATCAACAGTGTTATAATCCCTGCCGGATTCGGCAAAGGAATATCCTGCAAAATGCTTTACGCAAGCTGCCACGTTGAATTCTGTAAAAGAATTTCCCTGAAATCCTTTTACCCTGGCTTCGGCAATACGGCTGCCAAGGTATGGGTCTTCACCTGCACCCTCCATTACCCGGCCCCAGCGCGCATCACGCGATACGTCTACCATAGGGGCAAAGGTCCAGTTAAGTCCGGATGATGCTGCTTCTGCTGCTGCAATTTCAGCCGACCTTCTCATAGCTTCTAAATCCCAGCTTGCAGCCTCGGCCAATGGGATGGGGCTTACCGTTTTATAACCGTGTATTACATCATATCCAAAAAGCACGGGAATGTGCAGCCGTGTTTCTTCAACAGCTATTTTCTGTAGCGCCCTTACATCCTTAACACCTTTTACATTAAGCATGGAACCGACCCAACCTTTCTTAAGATGCTCATATTTGGTAGCCGCTTGGCCATTTATCGGCACCGGTCCGGTAACTTCCCAAAAGCCGTTGTATTGGTTCATTTGGCCTACTTTTTCCTCCAGGGTCATGAGGCTTAAAACCGAGTCAACCTTACGGTCAACAGGCAATATGTTCTTGTTTGCAGTAAGGCTCTGTTTTTGCGTGCTGCATCCCATGGCAATCGCTAAAGACGCCGCTAAAACATAGTGTGGTAAGGACAATTTCATTATAAACTTTTAAAATATTTCAATAAGTAAGAAGGTTAGTCGCAACTAACCTTCTACTATTGAAATAAGTGAATACTAATTCTATGAATACTATTGATATACTTTTACGTAATCAACTTCCATTGACGATTGTACAAACGCCGGGGAAATTGCTCCACCGAAAGTACCGCCCATAGCAACGTTAAAGATCAGGAAGAAATCAGCGTTGAATGGTGTAGCGGCTGTATTATTGAATGTATAATATTCATTTCCATCTACAAAGAACCTTAGTGTTGTGGGGCTCCACTTGAACTCATAAATGTGGAATTCTGAAGAAACCGTTGGTACAGTAGTGTTTCCATGAGGGCCATTACCGCCCGAAAAGCCCGGATAGTGAAGCGTAGACTGAATTACACCGGGGTTATTACCCGCATATTCCATCATGTCAATCTCTCCCGCTGCAGGCCAGCCTACCTCGGAATAATTGGCTCCGAGCATCCACAGCGCCGGCCATACACCACCGCCTTCAGGCAGTTTAGCACGTATTTCTACCCGTCCGTAAGTGAATTCAAACTTGTCCTGAGATTTCATTCTGGCGGAGGTATATTCAAAACCACCGAAATTTTCTTTTTTAGCGGTAATTTTAAGATTTCCGCCTTGCACTACTGCATTTTCTGCCCTATAGTATTGGGCTTCCTGATTTCCCCAGCCATTGTTATTGGTAAGCTCCATCGTCCAGTTATCAGGATCGGGGGCACCGTCAACATTAAATTCATCTGACCAGATCAGGTTAGTATATTCCGGCTCTTGTACTTGTGAAGGCTGGATTGTTGTGAAAGTATGGTACCATGCAAGCGAGTTATTATTGCCCATAATTGCCCTTACCACCATTTGCGTGTCGCTTATCGAAAGTATTTCGTAGGTGCTTGTACCTATAAAATAGCCCATAAAACCATCATCAGAAAAATTCATTGTAGTACCTGTCGTAAATTCAGGAGCAACAAGCGAGTTTGAAGGCGACAAAGAAACTATTTTTTCGCCACCCGTATCATACGCTTCGCACTGATCCGCAGGTGCAGTGGTATAGTCGTTATTAAAGAATGTACTGCCACCATTGTTAAGCGTATATCTTATTACACCATTATCATTAGTAAATGTGAGCTCATTGTCATATAAACACGCACTGTCAGGCGAACCGGCTTTCTCCCATGGTGCCGCGCCATAGTAGGTCGGAAGATGGTTTGTAGCAGTGTTATTATCGTTTGGCCCTACACCCAGGTGGCCCTGTGTAGCTGCCGCCCAATACCATGTACGCGTACCGCTGCCGGTTAAAGCCGCTAACGTTACAGGGTCAGAGAAATTACTGAATACAGTAACGTCCTGTGTAATATTTGTGGCAACTCCACCCCTTCCATAAGCAATCACCGTAATAGTATAGGTGTTAGTGCCCGTGGTTGTAAATTGCTTGGTAAATTCTCCTGATGGAGAGTTTTGTGACGACTGGTCGCTAAAAAGGAACTTATAGCTTATTGCATTATCTGCATGTGCTTTAAGTATAACTTTACCTGACCCATCTCCATTTGGAGCCTGAACCGCATCATACCCTACAATCTCGTAATCTAAAGTAAGATTGGTAGGTGCCGTAAGATCTCCAAAACTCTTGTCGTCTTCCTGACAGCCGGTGGCAAACACCAGCAGTATAAGGAATGTCGCGAAATTCTTCATTGTTTTTTTCATAGCATTAATTTGAAAGATTTATATCGTCAAAATAGTATGTTTCTCCTGTTCCCGGAACATTGAAGTTAAAGAACAACACTATTTGCTGATAATTGTTTGAATTGTCTATTCCTGTAAAGTCAAAAGTTAGTTCTTCCCACTGATTAGCGACTGTTGTCGTAGTCTGCTTTTCAATATCATCGCCGGCGACATGGGGATTCATGTTCTCAAATTTCATTAGTACAATAATACCTGCCTGTGGAGACCAAACTTTCATTTTGACATGCTGCATATCAGAGAAATCAATAGGTGTTGCAAGCGGTATGGCAACGCCCGCCCATGTTTCCGATCCTGCATTTTTGTAATATTGGCCTACCCTCGCACTGGTATTGATACCATTTGCCTGAGGATTTGCCACTTCATTTCCAATGGCACCACCAAAGTTATTCCATGTGTAAACAAGGTCTGATTCGAAGTTTAGCGGTAGTACAGATGCGCTAAATTGCTCAATATCATCAAAGTAGTAAGTGTCTCCGGTACCTGCATTTGCTGCATTAAAGAACAATACAATTTTTGAGTACTGTTGTGTCGCGCCCGCAAAGTTGTAGGTAAGCTCTTCCCATGCATTTGCGGTAGTAGTGGTAGCGCTAACTTCAGATGATATGGCTCCATCAGATACATTTTCCAGTTTAAGCAATACAGGAACACCTGCTTGCGGCGACCATACCTTAATCCTGATGTTTTTGTGTGTAGAAAGATCTATTGGGGCACCCAGGGTAAGGTAGCCACCCGTCCAGGGCTGGCCTGCTGCAGGAGTCATACTGCCTACTTTAGCGCTGGTGTTAATTCCTGAAGGATTCGGATTATTAACCACTGATGCTGCTGCTCCTCCAAAATTAGTGAACTCGTACTCCAGTGATGCACTTTCGAAATCAATAGGGAGCAACAGAGGGTTTGTAATTGTAACTTGTGATGTTACGGTAGTAAATGTAGTTCCGCCGCTGTAAGCTGTTACAGTAACTGTGTACGTTCCAATGTTCGTGTAGTTGTGGGTTACCGTTTCACCTTCCATAAACTGAACAGGCACTTGGTTAGGATCTTCTCCATAAGTCACTGTAAAGTATGTTTCAAGATCAGCGGTAGCACCTACAGTTACGCCAAAGGAGTTGCCAGGTGTATTCACTACAGTTGCCACTACATTAGTGGGGGCAAGCAACGACACTGTTAAAGGTAGCGAAACCTCAGTAGTTTTGCCGTTTATCCCTACAGCGACGATAGTTACGCTATATACTCCTTCATCATATACATGTACTGTTGATCCTCCTACGTTTAAGAGGGCAGGTTCTGCAGTTCCATCTCCATAATGTACTTCAAAGCTTACAACACCCTCGCCACGAGGCCTTATTGTAACTGTGCCCGTGTTATCCTGTGTGATGGTAAATAGCGCCGACACATTTGTAGGTGCAGCCGCATCTGCCAGTACATCAAGGCTATTGTTCTCGTCTTCAGAGCAGCCAAAAAGCATGGCCGCCATTACGAATGTTATTAAAATTTTAATTTTTTTCATGATATTTTTAATTTTTTAGTAGCCTGGATTTTGTGCCCAAAAATTACCGGAGAATTGTATCTCTTCCAATGGGATAGGGAAGACTTCATTTTTATTGGGAGTAAATCCTGTTATTTTTGAAGCTGCCTGCCCTGTTCGCACAAGATCAAAGAAGCGGTGGCCTTCTCCAAATAATTCCCTTCTTCTTTCTTCTAGTATGGCGTTAACAAGGTCTGTTCCGCTAAGGCCATTAATATTCTGTGATGCATTTCCAAACGCTCGCTCTCTAACTGTGTTCAGGTAAAGCGATCCTTTTGCCGCATCGCCTGTCCTTGCAAACGCTTCCGCAGCCATTAAAAGAACATCAGAATATCGTATTGCCCTGTAATTGTTAGGATTCGTTAGGTTAAGGTCTCCCATTGCCGTACTGCTACGGGTCCTTGGGATATACTTCCTGTTGAAGTTTCCGGTATCATTATATCCAGGGCCGTAAGTACCTGCCCAAGTATCCATATTCAATATCGTAACATCTTTCCTTAGGTCACCCGCTTCAAAAATATTTGCCGCTTCATCGGTAGGGACATTAAAACTGAAACCGGAAGTAAATTGAGGACCTACGTAGTTACGAGGCCCGCTAAATCCTACAGCTACATTTCCTTCCACACACTGAAGACAGTCAAAACTAGCGCCTTGGGCATCAGTATACTGCACTTCAAACACTGACTCCGAATTATTTTCGCCCTCATGCTCAAAAATTGAGTTATAATCGGAAACAAGTGAATAGCTGCCTGAATTTATGACCTCTTCCAGAACCTCTGCAGCTAAAGCAAATTTGCTTGAGTCATCAGCGCCATGATAAAGGTAAACCTTCCCCAATAAGGCCTGTGCAGCTCCTTTGCTAGCTCTGCCCACCTGTGGCGCTACAACATTAAGGTCAGGAATTGCAGCTATAAGGTCAGCTTCAATAGCGGCAAAAACTTCTTCTCGTGAAGATCTCGGTATTGTTTTCTCGTCACCTAATGCAAACCTCGTATCACCTTTCAACGGAATACCTCCAAACCACTTTAGCAGTTCAAAGTTGTAATAAGCTTTAAGGAAACGGGCCTCTGCAATTATCTGTGACTTTCCTTCAAAATCAGTTTTATCTTTAAATTCCAGTATATATGCCGCGCGATTTACACCGGAGAACATCCAATCCCAAATATTTTTGAGGTTAGAGTTAACAGATGTATGTGTCATCATATCTATCTGTTGCCAACCGATAACATCATTAGCGCTTTCTCCACCCGCTAAGGTATTATCTCCGGCGATCTCACCTAATATCACTTGCTGATAGGTTGCATGGAGAAGATCATATGCTCCTATCAAAGCGTTATTATAGTCCTGTTCAGAATTAAAATAATTTTCTGAACCTATTAGGTAGTAAGGTTCCCTCTCAATAAAATCATCACCACAGGAAACTGTGCCCATCATCATGCTTATAGCCACCATGGCTGTTATTATACTTCTTTTCATCTTTTTCATTTAAAAATTAACATTTAACCCAAACATGTATGTTCTCGGAACAGGATAGAATCCAAAATCAATGCCCTGATTTAGGGTAGTGGGATTGTCCGCAGAACCAAAATTAGTTGATCCCGGGTCAAAGCCTTTATACTTGGTAAAAGTGTAAAGGTTATTAACCCCTGCATATACCCTTACTTTGTTAAAACCAACTCTTTTTGTAAAGTCAGGATTTATAGTGTATCCTAATTGTACATTTTGTATCCTAAGAAACGATGCATCTTCAACAAAGTAATTGGAAAAAATATTATTTGCAGTCGCCCCCGTGGTAACCCTTGGCACTTCGTTACTCGTTCCCGCACCTGTCCATCTATCTAAAATATAAGAATGTCTGTTAATGTCTGTAAGCGTCCTTTCATAGTTTCGTACCATATCATTGCCCAGTGATGCAAAAGCATAAGCAACAAAGTCAAGACCTTTCCATTCTAAGTTTAGGTTAAAGCCCATCGTTGCATCAGGAATAGGATCACCTATCTGGGTTCTGTCATTTGCGTTTAGTACCCCATCGCCGTTAACATCTGCAAAACGGATATCTCCCGGCTGTGCTTCCGCCCCAAGTGCTGTTTGTGATGGATGCGCATCGACCTCAGCTTGCGTCTGAAATATACCGGCGGTCTGATATCCATAAAAGTATCCCATCTCATGCCCGACTTCCATACGGGTAGGGGCGGGCTGGCCAACGCCAAAAGCACCCCCTTGTAGAAATTCAGCACCCTGTATCTCAGTCACTTCATTTTTGATAAAAGTTACATTATAGTTTATCCCAAAGTTGAAATCTTCACCAATCTTATCCTTGTAACCTATGGCAAACTCCCAACCGCTATTTTTCACAGTACCTGCATTCACAGTAGGAAATTGCCCCCCGGGGCCACCTGCGCCTACTATTCCTGAAACAGGAAGATTTTCTATAAGCAGTCCCTCGCGGGTATCAATAAAATAATCGGCTACTATGTCTACTTTATCATTAAACAGCCTTAAATCAGTACCAACGTCAAATTTACGTGCTTCCTCCCATGCCACATTTGGGTTAGCCAGAGTACCGATAGCTACACCATTAGCAAGTTGCCCGTCGAGAACATAAGTAGCCTCCCCATTTAGTGAGCTAATATAGAGATTGGAACGTATTGCATCATTACCAAGCACTCCATAGCTTGCCCTAAGCTTTGCAAAACTTAAGAGCTTTTTTGACTCTCCAAAAAATGGTTCATCGGAAATTATCCAACCACCTGTGACTGAGGGAAAGTAGGCGACCCTATTTTCCGGACCGAATTTAGTTGACACATCCCTTCTGATCATACCTGAAACTAAGTAGCGTCCTTTGTAGTCATACTGGAGCCTCGCAAAGTACGAAAGCCTTCTCTCATCATACTTATAAGAACCGGCAGTTTTAGCATTCACGAATCCTGTTGTAAGGGAAATATCCGCAAATTCCCACGCGTTGTTTGGTACATCAAACCCTGTAGCAAACAAGCCCTCACCAAAGGTTTTAAATACCGTTGTGCCTAAAGTAGCTGTAAAATTATGTGCTTCAGCAAGCGACTTCTTGTACGTTAAATAGGCATCAAATGTATAGTCATTCTCATTAATTGCATTTTGATCTACACTGCTTCTCACATTATCAAATACTTTTCCTCCATACGATACTTGGGGATTAAAAGTCCTTCCTCGGCGATCCTGGCTGTTAAAACCCATTCGTGTTGTTACCGTAAGATCTTTATAAACATCCCAGTCTAATCCAACCGTACCGCTTACCCTTCTCAGGTCAAAATCATTCCAGGTGTTTGCCAGTTGTGCCAGCGGGTTTATGACCTCATTTCCAAGATTACTTCCCGGTATTGAGGAGTTGCCTGTAGGCAATACTGTAAATGCACCATCCTCCCCATATGGACTGTAGATCGCAGGCGCGCTTATGGCATTGAACAATACTGATCCCAATCCATTCTCATTAAACGATTGCCTGTTAAGGTCAGTATATATTACGTTAGAATTGAAGCGAAGGTTTTCTAAAAGGTCCGCCGTCATACCCAGACGTATTGTATTACGGTCAAAATGTGATTTATCACCCCCAATTATACCTCCCTGATCTAAATGTGAAGCGCTTACGTTGTAGGTTGTTTTCTCTGAGCCTCCCTGAAAAGAGATGTCATGGCTCACAATAGGCACGCCTTGATCAAATACTTCTTCCTGCCAGTCAGTCCCCACACCAAGCGCAGATGGATTCGGAAAAGGCAAAGGCTGACCTCCATTGGCATAGCTTTCATTTAGTAGCAGGGCATATTCAGTCGCATTTAAGAGCGGCAATTTCCTTGAGGTTTCCTGTAAACCAAGATAAGTATTATAAGATAAGGAAAGCTTTTGGTTCTTTTTACCCCTTTTTGTTGTTACAAGCACAACTCCGTTAGCACCTGCAGTACCGTAAATGGCTGCTTGCGCATCTTTTAGCACAGTTATACTTTCAACATCGTTGAAGTTAAGGTCGCTCAGCGAACTTATATAGCCATCAACTAGTACGAGTGGAGATGCATCCCTGTTAGTAGCAATACCCCTAATCCTTATATCAAGGCCAGCGCCAGGCGCACCCGATTGTGTTGTAACATTAACCCCTGACACCGTTCCTTGCAGCGCTTGCTCAATTCTTACAGGCCTAAGGTTCGCAATAGTTTCAGAGCTTACAACGCTTACTGCACCTGTTACCTCTCGTCTTCTTTGAGTACCGTAGCCGATTACAACCACCTCATCCAGTGTTTGTGCGTTCTCTGTAAGGTTGACAGTCATACTTTCAGATGTAGCCTGCATTTCCACCGAATCAAATCCTATATAACTAAATACAAGTATTGACCCTGAAGGAACAGAAAAACTAAAGTTCCCGTCCATGTCGGTAATTGTGCCTACAGTAGAATTTTTTACGGTAACATTCACGCCGGGAATAGGCAGCCCGGTGGCCGTTTCATTCACTCTACCGCTAACGACCAGGTCCTGCGAATAACAGAAGGAAGAAATTAGGATAAAAGCAATTAAAAATAATTTTGACTTCATGTTTTAAATGGTTTTTGTGATTTTCTAAAATTAGTCACAATTCGTTACGTAAAATAAAAATAACCTCAACATAAATTATACATATCGAAAATAAACGATGCACTACGGCAAATATTCAGTGTTATCGCGCAATGGCTTTAAAAGTGCCCGTATTTCTTACCCTTAAAAATGCGACGCAAACCTTGTATCTTCCGTTAATGTTGTGGTGATGTATAGGTAAAATCGTATGCTGTTGTAGTTTATTAAATAGATAAGATATACTCAACAAGGCCAAGTTCGTGCAATAAATCCATTTTTTTGCGCAAACGATATCGCTTTATCTCTACGCTCCTAACTGAAATGTTGAGCAAAGGCGCGATTTCTTTTGACGAGAGATTCAATCTCAAGTAGGCACAGAGGCGTAAATCGTTTGGTGTTAGTGACGGATGGGCTTTTTTTACTTTCTTTAAAAAGTCTTTATCAGCGTTGTTAAAAGCCTCTTTAAACATGTCCCATGTGTCATCTTCATTTATGTTTTTATTAATAGTAGTGATTACAGATTTAATATTCTTATCACTGCCTTCGCCGGTCTTTTTAAGATCATCCTTGATCATGGATAGCAACTCATTCTTCTTGATAAGGTTCATTGTTGAAACCGCCAGTTCCCTGTTTTTACTATCAAAATCCTGTACCAGTTGCTCATTCTTGATCTTCATTAATTCCTGTTCATTTTCAAGTTCCTTAATTTCAAGCAACCTGTTATTTTCTTCAATCAATTTTTCTTTCTGCCGGTGATAATAATTCTTGTAGGTCCGGTTTATCAGGTACGCGGCGATTAACGCCAGGATGAGATAAATAATAATAGCAACATTAGCGGCATACCAGGGTTTCATTACCGTAAAGGTAAACTCAGCGGTGTTGGTAGTGATCGTATTGCCAATTTTTGCCCTTACCCTGAACACATAATCTCCGGGAGAAAGATTCCTGAAGCTTGCGGTGGGGCGGGTGGTCCACTCACTCCATTCCTCCTGCATTCCCTCAAGCTGGTACTGGAATTCTGCATTGGCATATTTATTATATTCAGGAACCGTGAAATCGAAGCTTATGTTATTCGTTTTGTAATGGAAGCTTCCGGCGGAATTTATCGTTACGTGCTGCAGTTCCCCGTTTAGTTCATTACTTCTGACATTCGTGATGGTAATGGCGTTATTGTTAAATTTGAGATCATTTACATTGATTGTGTAATAACCGTCAGTTGTCCCAACCAAATAAATGCTGGGTGTAATCTGGGTAATGTTCTCATATCCCAGCATGGAATTAGTTAATGAGGAAGGTATAGGTATGGTATTTTGCTTCAGCTCAGTGCTCAGCTTACCGAAGGAAAAATAGTTTATATAGTTTTTCGTGAAAAACCATAGTTTATTGGAATTGTCAGATATAAGTTTTCCCGATATGTAATCGTCTTTGAGGAAAAGTTTTGAAAGCTTTTCATCCCGGTTGAATTTTTTGGTCTTCGTGTCCAGGCGATAAAACCCTTCTTTCGACGCATAGTAAACAGTGCTTCCAAACTTTGCAAGACTCGCGTTCTTACCTTTAGTGGGCGACTGGTACGTTTCGAACTCAACAGCTTTATTGTATCCCTTATCGGTTTTTAACCTGAAAACACCTTTATATTCGTGGCTAACGTAGATATCATTCTGGCCGCAGATAGCAAAATACCGGCTGGAGTAGTTAAACCCTTGTATCATGTTCCTGAATTTCCATCCCGTAGTAGTTTTTTCCAATATAGACAGCCCATGGTAATTGCCTTGTAGAAGAAAGTTCGGGTTATAGGGATGTTTCTCAAACTTCCAGGTACCGGATGCAGAGAAGATTTGGGTAGCTGCCACACCGTTTATGATATAGGTG
>Ga0190273_10000375_pt1 | contig 17660 bp, 18 predicted proteins | sample Popmic504IS_FD_134513 | JGI IMG/M metagenome (GOLD analysis project Ga0190273, IMG submission 134513) | Populus adjacent soil microbial communities from riparian zone of Shoshone River, Wyoming, USA - 504 IS | ecosystem: Environmental > Terrestrial > Soil > Riparian zone > Trees stand | place... | reverse complement strand
CTATTTGTCGATGAGCTAGGCGGCACCGTTATGGCGGGTGCGCAGCTAATAAACTTTCCTATAATAGGTGACACGTCCCCATTTGCAAACTAGTAGCCGTCTAACGCCCGAATTAACCGGGCGGGAATCAACCGCGAAAAGCATCCAAGTTCTTGATGAGAGGCACGCTATTTCCGCTCCGGTTCAATGAGTTGTTAGGCGCGGCCTAATCCAAATAGAACAACTCTACCAAAAGCTTTTCGCCTCTTCTCCATCTAACCCATCCAGATTCGTACTTTGTATCCTTGCTCTCTGTTCCACTAGTCACATCCCACTTAATTTTCAACCACTCGCCTCTGACTTCGACAGGATGAAATGGGGCGTCTTGCCTAGTAACCTTCTTCACTCGACCTTGAGGAGCTTCAAGCACCGGGTTTACTTTTCGATCAAATCCAACAGCAAAGACTTTTAGAATATGATTCTCCCATGTTTCGAATTTCAGGGACGGATCATCTGCTTTCACGTACTTCTTTAGTCCTGTTTTCTCATTAGCAATCACTTCATAGCGATCAACTTCTTTCCTGATGCATTTGAGGGCTAGCAGAAAATAATCTGGATGAAATGCGAAAGGATGAAAGTTTTCGTTAGCATACTCAAACTTGCCATCACTATCATCATAATAAAACGTGAATTTGTGCCAAAGGCTGCCATCCTCATTATAGATTTGAATGAAATCTTTATTGCTATATACATCACTTAGCACGATTAGACCTAGAGAATTGCTGGTCGTCGAGACCTGTTTTTCTGCGCCATTCACGAAGAAGGTAAATGTCAGCACGAGCGACAAAAGTGTTCCAAATCGTTCCATTGCAATTCCATCCTATTTCCCCAAGAGACAAGCGCCTAACGCCCGAATTAACCGGGCGCGAGCATACAGCCTTCAATATCATCGGAGAAGACAACGATGAAAGAAATACTATCGAGCGCTCCGGTTGAATGAGTTGTTAGGCATCGTCCTTTGCGCACCTAAGCCATTCTGAATCTTTATCTTTACGACACGCATACTCAACCAGGGGGCAAATCAGCTATCCCTCTGAGGGTTTCATCAAGCTTTAGCGCCTCTGCCATACAAATTAGTCTGCCGTAATTTTTATAATCATCCGTTGTACCACACACGAAAGCCCAAGAGTGATCATCTTCATAATGAACGACCTGCAAGATAGGCAAGTGTAGGTCGAGCACTTGTCTAGTAGTAAGAGCAGCTACGTTCGGCGCTTGATCGAAAGGCCACTCTGTTTTCTTAGTCATTCTAACTCCTCACGCCACGGCTTATTATTTCATTCTTCGTCAAAGAGTAGAAGCCTAACGCTCGAATTAACCGGGCGGGAAGAATTGCCGAGTAGCATTCAAGTTGACGATCAGAGACAAGCTAAATCCGCTCGCGTTGAATGAGTTGTTAGGCGGGCCTCATACACTCTAGCAGCCTGATTGCCTTAACATTCCGCATCTTACACTGAATCTCAACTTGCTACGCGAATAGCTGGGCCATGAGGGCTTCCATCATCTCGAATGAGCAGTTCACCTCTATCGATCATGTTTTGAATCTCTTCCTCTATCATACGTTCTCCAAAAATAGGAGATAACCTTTCGATCACGACAGACTTATATGGTTCTCTTCCTCGCCTAATACGATTGCGGATAGCATTACGGACACTGGAGCGAATTCGCTCAATTATTGCTTCATCACGCACTTTCCCTGACTCTTCAATTGCGCGCGAAACAAGTGCTCTTAGCTCCGAGACGGTACTCTCAAAATCAGTCTGTGAAGTAGTCTTATGTTCAACAATATGCTCAATTCTACCCCCAATATCTTCTCGTAGTTCACTAAGCTTTGTTTCTAGAAGTTGTTGAGACTGTACGTCCTCCTCCTTAATTAATTCGGGCCAAATATGACGCCGCATGTCTGATACTGTGTCCCGCATTAATGAAAACGTATCTGAGTAAAGACGGTCAAAGAGTTGTTCGAGACGCTCTACTATCTCACCAATATCCCTTTCGGATTCTTTAATGGCTTCAGAATGTCTTGAGGACATTTCAAAGAACTTAATAGAAATCCAGATTGCAAATATCCCAAGAGCCACAGAAATCAAAGAAGCTACAAGTGAAATTATCGTAAGAGCATCCATAATGATAACTATACCTGTAAATCCACTTCTTTGGCACGCCTAACGCCCGAATTGACCGAGCGCGCAGACAACGCCGCGACGAACAACTTGACGATGAAAGACTAGCTAACTCGAGCTTCGGTCGAATGAGTTGTTAGGTTTCGTCCGTCTGAGCCATTCTGCCTCCCACGGCCACACAAGTCCGATTCTACAATTCAATTTACGAATTAACTCGACGCCGCACGGCGATTCAACGGCGGGTGGGCTATTAGTGCGTTGCTAGCCTCTTCAGGTCGTTTGGACATCAATTTTGGGTTTTTTATAAAAGAACATTATCTGCCCATCCCACGCCACAACGCTAACCAGTTCCCAGCCGCCCTCGGCAATCGGCCCGGAACTCGGTACATAGTCAGTCACGGTTGGGTTATTCCCCATTGCAAGGTAAAATTGGTCATAAGGCATCATCATACAAAGATGCAGCCATTGCTGATTATCCGCCATAGTTTTTCTCCTGTGAAAAGATTTGGGTCGCAGGCCTACTCCTAATAAGATTGAATAGGCAATTGAAACAGGCGCTCAATATTGGAAAATGGCTTTCAAGCGACCTAAATCCCAGCGCCGAATTATTATCTCACCACCCAACTGCGCAAAAGCATCAACAATAGAATTCGAGCGAGGTGCGAGAGCATTTAAGAGACATCAGCATTAAACGATTCCTGCGCCGCTCAGGGTGCAAGACAACTCATTCAATATTGTGAGCTAAACCATTCAACAGAAACCTAACGCCCGAATTAACCGGGCGTGAGTCAACTGCATCGTGCGACAAGTTGACGATCAGAGGCAAGCTGATTACGCTCCGGTTGAATGAGTTGTTAGGCGGCGGCTTCAGAGATTGATTAGCTTACTTCCACCTTCACAAAACCAGACTTGGCTAATTCTGTAGTATTGGCGCAATCCAACAGTTTTTCAAATAATTTCTCTTCTTGAATTAGCTCCCCCAAGTGTTTGTACAATTCACTAGTGGGCTTGATATCTTTACCATACTCGCTAAAGAGTTTGATGGTTTCTTTATATCCGTAGACATTGATGTACGTCAGTAGAGTACATCTCCACTCCGCATCTCCTTTGTATTCTTCTATGTTGGCGCTGGCTATGGTCTTGACCCAGTAGATTAGATAGGGTCTGAATTCCTCTGCCTCTACCAAACCTGACTTAATAAAATTCGCAAACCGCTCCAAGTGATCCAGGAAAATATCAAATGTGTCTCTTATTTTTGCCTCCACGGGAGTAAACTTAGTTTTAGCGCCGCTCTGATTGCTCATTTCTACACTAGCATCGGTAGAAAGACTTGGGTAATCAGACTTAATGGTATGCGGTAATAAAGCACGCCATAGAGTTTCCCTCGTAATCTTGACCTGATCGGCTTCAGTTGGCTTTTCTACAAGGAAGAGATTTATTCTCCGCTCTCCCCAGTCAATCATCAGCAAGGCATTGCGTATAGTAGGATTCGACTCAAACTCCTTTATCTCCCTGGCCACAAACTCGCTTCTTTTCCATTGCTCCGAGCGTTTGTATTGACGCAGGGCGAAAAGTAGGGCAGCGATTGTTCCGCTGAATCCCAAAATAGAAACTACAAGTTTAATAATCTCCAGATCAGAGTCAGACATTATAAGTTCTCCATATCTCTTGTTGTCGTTAGGCAATAGTGAGACGCCTAACGCTGGAATTGAGCCGCCGCGCACACAACCTCGAAACTATCCAAGTTCTCGATGAGAGACATGCTAATTCGCGGTCGGCTCGAATGACTTGTTCGGCGGCTGCCGCCACACTCACTTTAGCAAATGTTACTTCTCGGGTTGTCAGTACGAGAATAGAGAGACGAGCCTTCGGTTTGCGTTGAATAGCCAGATCGTGTCACCAGTGTTGTTCAGAATAGGTGCGCCTCTGCCCGCGAAAAACCTGTCTGGACCATTCGTTCCGCTTCCTATGAAGACAAGCAACGACTGATCCGGCAGTAATGTGTAATCCCCGATGATGATTTCATGTTGGGCCTTATCCTTAAGCACCCAGCCGTTGATATTGGCGACGCCTGAGCCGTTATTCTTAATAACCACATGCTCCCCCCTACCTGGGGCGAGATCATTCGGTTCCTCTGTATCGGCGACGACTTTCTCAATCATGACCTCAGCCTCTAAGTTCAGCCTTCGCGTAACTTTAACCTCGCAGGTAAAGCCTCCGTTGCCGTTACCGGGAGTATCGTCGTTCGTTCTCAGAAACAGTCGTCGGCTGCTTGCTGAGTCCAACAGCTTGGTGCAGGCCTCACCGACATAGAAATAGTCGCCGTCACTGCCAAATTTTCCTATCAGACAGTATGGGTGCGCGTTGTCGCCCTGGTTCAGAGGAAACTTCGGATCGTGGTCAACGTTGTCCCAGCCACGAGGGCCACTGCGACCGGGGACCCAAACGCCCGCCCAGATTGTGCCCGTTGCCGAGATAACCACCTGATCCCAAGGCTCAACATCAATATTAGTATCCACATCCTCGGCGCCTTCTCCCACGAAGATCGTTGCCTCCACATCCGGCGGGCTCGGTTTGAGGCTGATCATTTTCGCCTCGGAAGGAATTCCGTCCTCATCGAGGATGACAACCATATAGTGCCCCGGAGGGGCAAGCGCGCCGCTCATGGGCGCGTCAACCCCGAGAGTTTCATCGTCAATCAATCCAAAATCGAGGGTGAGATAACGCTGATCCATATTGTTGGTGTGAGTCGTTGACGAGGCCCTGATAAGCGCTACTTTTTCAATCGCCCGCGCATTCGGTGTGGAGACCTGAAAACGCGCACCGTATAAGATATCCTCCGGCACTTTAGTCAGCTCCGGGCGCGAATCAGAGTCTACATAATCAGGGATGAATAGTTCTATAGACTTCTCTTCGACCGGATTGTTTTCATTCCACCTTTCCGTGTTACCGGCGATCAAAACCTTGCCGCTAGGTAGGAGCAAGGCTGTAGAGTGATACATTCGCCTTTTCTCCAATTCCGCAGATGTCTCCCACGTTTCCGAAACAGGATCGTAGATTTCTGTTTCCATGACGGGCACGCCTGAATGGTCGGCCTCCCCTTCCTCGGCGCCGTTCACAAGGAGAATCTTGCCGTCCGCCATGATTACAGCGTCGCCCATAAATCGTTTGTTCGCCATCACGCCGCCGAAAGGCTCGCGCCAGCCGCTATCGCTCGGCTGTTCCCGGTCGTACTCGAAAATCTCGGCGGTGTCGGTTGCCACACCATGGCTTGCTCCCTCGCCGCCGATGACCATTATTCTGAAGTATCTTTCAGTTACATGGAAAGGCAGTAGGACACAGCTCCCTTGACTATGGTAGTTCCTGTTCTTGTTCGAAAGCGCCGGGAATTCCCCGCTTCGCCATTCCCCCCTATTCAGATTGAAAAGCCGCGCCCTGTTCTTTGAGAACACGAAGAGTCTGCCGAGTCCATCCTCGGCAGGTAAAACTTGCAGGAAGGGATACATGGTTTCGATGAAGCCGGGGTTAAAGGTGAAAGGGGTGCCCTTAACGTCCGTCTCCCAATAGAAGATTTCCGCCTCGTGATTAATCGAAGGGGAGAGCTCGAGCGCATCGCTTCGGCTCCAAGCACCACTACAAATTAAGGCGTTGCCGTCTGGCAACGTGACGCATGTCGGGTAATAGCGCGCCCCGGGCATGTTGTCGTGCCGGGTGAACTCTTCGCTGTCGAAGTCAAACGTATGAATGTCATGGTCAGCCCCATCTTCCGGTAACAATGAGCCGTCGGCGCCTGTGAACGCGGTATTCCAAGATTGTCCGCCAGCAATCAGCAATCGCCCGTCCGGCAGAAAGCAATGACCACTGCAAAACAGGTTTCTGCTTATCTCCTGACTGCCGTCCTCGTCGGGGCCGTTTTCCTCGTCCCAAAGCTGGAACAGGGACACGTTCACGTTATTTTCCCTGGGAGGGTCTGCGGCGAAAAAGAGCACTCTGCCTTCCGGCGAGAGCACGGCATGCACACCCGCCAGATCCAATTCATCTTCAAGTAATTCGATTCTTGCCATGACACTCTCCTTTATAGGTTTGTATTTAACAGATTGCAGATTGATGAAGCTTACGATGGCGCGAAGCAAATTGTCGAGACAATCTTCAGCCTCACCTACTGATGACATGCTATCTGCCGCCGAACGCTCGAATTGACCGGGCGCGACAAACCCCAATCACAACATGGTCTCGCGCATGAAAACAACTTTATTCGCGCTCCGGTTGAATGAGTTGTTAGGCCGCCGATTAGATTTAATCATTCAACCTGCGGAGGCGATTTTGTCAAGTATCGTTACCACAACCTTAACTCATTTCACAGCGGAGCGGCCCAACGCTCGAATTAACCCGCGCCGAGCGCCAGCGACAATTTACAACGCGAGGAAGCATCATGAAAGAGCTGCTATCGAGGCGTCGGGTTGAATGAGTTGTTAGGCGTCGTCGTGAGGTATCACACTGCGTGATAAACCTGAGTTACTGCCACCAAAAGGGATTCCTCAGCCAAAGCCTCAACCGCCGCTTGTTTCAACTCATCCGCATAACGAGCCACACTCTCAAAATTGGTGGACAGTGCAAGCGGCAAATCCGTATAGATCAGATTGATTCGATCTGGAGTTTTCATACCCGCTTGAGATAGATAATTGCCATCAAGCCCGCGCATAATAGTGCAGCCGCCGAACGCATACGTGAATTCTTCCTCGAATGACAGAAGCAGATTGCGATAGGAAGCGGCTGGCAAATCAGGAACGTACACTTCGACTCTTACCCGTTCGAGCAGCGGCAAGAAATTGCTCCTTTCGTTTGGAGAATTCTTTCATCCGCTTCAAAGCATCCTTCTCGGAAACTTTGGCGCGCGGGGGACGTTCAACTTTAAGTTCTTTAATATCTTTCGCTCTTTTCATAACACCTCCACGCTCATTTTCCTATATCTGAGGAATATGTCAACACAGACGCCTAACGCCCGAATTAACCGGGCGCGCACACAACGCCGATACGGCCAAGTTGACGATAAAAGGCAAGCTAACTCGCGCTCCGGTTAATGAGTTGTTGGGCGACGTCCGTTCTTTATATATGAATGTTGTTAGAACTGTGCCGACGGATTCCAGATAATATACCAAGAGCAATTCCTTATTTGGCATAAAAGAGTTATTTCTTTTCTAAAGTAAAAGTTGTGCATCTGCTGTCGAGAACGTCGCCTGACATTTTGGTATTTCCCTGTGATACTTTCCCAACCAAGTCAACAGTCACATAACCCGATGGTTGATTAATCCAATCGGTAGCTCTTAGTGTTATTTTGTTGGTTTTGTTGTCATAAGTTCCAATCATTCTATAACTGCCTGAAGGAACTGAAGGATTGCTTCTGTTGGCGGAAAATTTGAAAACGGCACTAATTTCAGATGAATTAGTTTGAGATATTGATAGATTGAGATTAGTCAAACCTTGAGCGCAAGAGTAAGTTCCTTCCCAGTTGCCGGTCAAGGAGGACGGAACTGTTGTAGGTGTTGGTTTAGCTTCGGCTTCAGAATTTCGCTTTGACGGGCTTACCAATGGCGTGGAAGAAATATTTGGAACACTTGAAGGCTTAGACGCGGAAGACTCAGCCGTAGAGGTATCTCTAGTTCCCGACCTGAGCAACTCCACAATACCGCCACCCACAATTAAAGCCAGCAGAGCGATAATAATGTAAATTGGCAAGGGATTTTTATTAGGTCTGATTTCTTTGGAAGGTAGCAAATTAGAAGGCAAGACTTCCGTTGGAGAATTAGTAATTCGTGCAGGTGGGATACGCTGGGTCGCCTCAGGATCGTAAGGTGCAGAGAGAAGCGAGCCGTCAGCCAAGCAGTACGTTAGCGATTCATCAGCATAAGTGCGGTTACAGGTGGGGCATTGTTTCATTAGAGTTCTCCACAAGGAGTAATCAACAAGCTTTTATACTAACTCTGACGGTAAATCAACAATTTATTGCTTCCAATAAGCGAAGACGCCCAACGCCCGAATTAACCCGCGCCGAGCATAGAGCATTCAAGATGAGGGAACAAGACAGGCATAAAAGGAATGGTATCAAGGCGTCGGGTTCAATGAGTTGTTAGGCACGGTAAAGTTGTGAATGCACATGAATGATATGCAGTCAAATTGCTCTAATCTTAGGTATTGTCCTGGCGCACACGGATGATATGCATAATACAGGCACATATGAATCCTACTGAGTAAGGTTGAACTCCGTATTTACTAGAGAATTGTTCGATTTGCTTATGTCGTAGGTAAGCAGATTTGGAGAACCCCAAACCGTCGAGAGCATCTGCTAAAAAATCGTCGAATGAAAGTTTTTGCGGCCAATTGTGTAGCATACTGTCAAAGTCTTTAACGAAAATATCAGAAACATTTTCTGGGATTTGAAATTTTTCCTCTAATGCCATTAATAGCTCAGCAACATGAATCGAGTGTAAAGCCAGATCATAATATAAGTGTGTCTCTAAGGAGATTTCTTCTGGCGATATACCTAAATTCTCATCCATCACATCGCACACGATTACAAATATATTGGAGAGTGATAGGCCCATATCTCTATAATAATTTTCTCAAGTCACAATTGTTGCGCACAAGCGCTCTTAGTGAATCGGCAACCATTTCAAGCTGCAACAAATCCTGCGAACAATCATCCAACACTTGAGATACTTTACTCTTATCACTAAAATCTATTACTTCATAGACTAAGCGGCCCTCTTTAAAGTGCTGGTCTAAATCTAAAGAAATGTGCCCCAGCTTATTCACGCTAACTAGCGAGTGTTCAGTTTTACTTACAGCTAACCTCAAAACATATCTAGCACCAGACTTATCAGCGATTAATCTAGGGGCCAGATCTTCAACAAAATGCTTTTTAAATAGTGAATAAGAAGACTCAGGGACTTCGGCAAGTTTAATTGATAGATCACTCTCATCTAAGAGTTTAAGTTTCAAAAAAACTTTCTTCAAGTGCTGTTCAAAACGTTTTAGATAAGCTAATAGTTCTCTTGCCTCATGTCGCATAGCCCGTCGGTACTCGACATCATTCTTTAATACATCAAAATTATTTACATACTCCTCTAAGACCTGATAAGCACTTGTCGCCTGCTGGAGTAGTTCTTCAAGGACTACATATAGTCGCAACAGATCGCGACACACATCCTTGCTTGATCCGATAATACTTACTAACCTTTTCGCAATTTCTGATGTGAATGTCTCGAATAGCTTTAATAATATCGTGAGCATCTTAATATCTTCTCATATAGAATAAAATTCATCCAATTTAGAAGTGCCTAACGCCCGAATTAACCGGGCGGTAGACATCTAACCAAGCCTTCAATCCTGCGGATGAAAGGCAAGCTGATTTCGCTCCGGTTCAATGAGTTGTTATGCCGCTTTGTCAGCAGATTTTACTACCTTGGAACTAACTGATATCAATGAATGCCTTTCATCTGTTGGTGCTCTTTTGCCGGTTTCAGCATTTCATTGATATCAACTAAGTTATAACCTTTCACGAAGTTTTTATTTGTATCCAAAAGGGGATCAATAATTATCCCCATGCCCTTTTGGAAGGTGGCCTTTACTCTCGTATCAAATTCCATATCAGTAGCAACAATTTTAAGTTCGTAATCCTCTATTTGTATGCCCGCTTTTTCCCAGTTTCCCAAGAAATTCTTCAAGGACAGAGGGTCTGTTATAAAAACCACACAATCATTAAGGGAAAAAAGCTCCCCTGAAGCCAAATCGGCCACGAGACACAAAGGGGCATAGAAGTTAGTATTTGTGTTGTAGATTTTTCCAAGAAGCTCAGTGTAGCGTGCCGGTGTTGCACGGATACATTCCAAAAGTTCTTCGTCAGAGTCTTTCTGGCTGAGAAGCGTGTCATAAGCACCGAAGACTTTATTCTTAGACGTATAGCAGTAAGGATTTCTCTGGGCTTTCATCCGCTCAATGCCTTTATTGAACGCTTCGGCTCTCTGCTGCGCACTGCTTTCGTCGAACCTCTGAATTTTTCCCCTGCGTTTAATATACTCAAATAAATTACCTTCGAGGCTTACTTTTATACAATAATCACAAGCAATCTCGCACTCAGTTTCCGAGTCCCATGCCATATTAGCAACTGACTGAAGTTTCATGTTTTTCAAACCGCTGAATGCTCCCTGTCCGTCTTTCAGGCACTTAACCCACAAGCCAGCATCAAATCTTCTCAAGTAACTATGATTTTCAAAAAAATCCGACTTCATAAGCCCGAGCACACGGTCTATTGATCTTAGGCACTCTTTATGAACTAGACCAATGGTTTGATTAAAATGGTTATCATCAATTTCCACTACTAACGATTTATCTTCGGAAATAGCTTTCCCACAGTGCAGACACTTTAGGAGCACTCTGTTCTTTTGAAGCACTTGAAGGCAAAGTTCCGCATACGCCATTGCACATGGCGTCGCCTCTACATTCTCAATTTCCTTTGCTGGAGCAATAACGACATCCTTATCATTAAGGAGGCTGAGATTCTCTTCTATGAACCGTATCATTCCATTCAAGGTTGAGCATCTGTGCAGCACCGTCCAAGTTGTCTTCTTATCTGCCAGCAAACATCTGTTATCAAAGAACTCTAATTGTTTAGAGCAATCTTCACTAAACCTGGACAGTTCGGCAATAAGATAGCTGTTTTCACCTATAGGAGATTCTACCAGTAAAACTTCTTTACCAGACGCCGCTAGGCTTGAATTTTCCATGATTATGTTCGCTATATCACTCTCGCTAACTTCGTTCAACTTACTATCGTCTGACGACCTGAGATATTTTTTATAGTTTTGCAGAAGCCCAACTACATTTATGGAGAGCCGCTTAGAAGCATACACCAATGACGATTTGATTAAATTAGCCCAGATAAGACTTGGATTAATGGCTACTCTAGTTCCCAAAAGGAGGAGCACGGCCTTTTCGAGAGGCATACCTTGTTCAATATCGAAGACAGACACATACATTTTCTGTGAAAAACTTTTAAAATCATCGTGGGTAATCTCTTTTCCAGTAAATTTTTTGTGGATTCTACGCAAACAAGTCTTATATTTTTGAAGGGTGTCCTTCTCAGATTTATTAAGGGGGTTTTGCATGAACCCTTCATCATTCAATCGGATGCTGTCAGTAATCTTTTTCAGCTCTCGAATGACTTTCGAGGATGCGTCAGAAGATGTAGCAAGTACGTAGATTTCTTTTTCACACTCTCCCAATAAATGCTGCTTAAAGAATTGTTCAATGGTTTTATAGAAGGGTGTGGACGAATCGGTTGATAGCTGTATAGTTCTTTTAATCTGTAAATAAATCTCCAATTCATTACAAGAAAGTTTGAGGTCATCAATAGGGGTGGAGGTCTCGAATGCAATCTCTCGGATAGTTGCCGGAATATAAAATCCAGCTATGTCTGAAATATCTAGCTTCAAAAACATAGCTGCCAGAAACCACGCAGATACTCTCTGTTGAAAGTCAATCCCGGCATTAGTAGCAGCGCCTGATGCTATCAGTCTCGACATATTAACCCCCTTACATAGCTACTGCATTAAGATGAAAGGCATAACGCCCGAATTAACCCGCGCCGAGCATGAAGCATTCTAGCAGAAGGAACAATTCAACGATGAAAGAGATGCTATTGAGGTGTCGGGTTGAATGAGTTGTTAGGTTGCGGTTCCTTTCTCTTCAGCATACATCGTTAGTTAATTATGAATAGAACATTGCTCTTATGCCAGCGAATACAAGACATGTGTAAGAAAGGGTAATGGCTGAACTGAAGAAACATATTTCTCCGAGTCGGAGTTCTCTGTTGTAGGCTTCATGGCTATTCTTAAAAATTATGGCGAAGTAAAGTAGTGAAGCTCCCGTAGTAAGGGCGATAGGAATGAATGTAAATCCTAACAACAAATTCTTATTGTACGTCTGAATAAGCCAAAGTGCAGTAGCGACCGCTAAAACAGTGCCGATTGCTGAGTAAACAACCCCCCAAGTTCTCTTTGCTGGAATACGGCGAAAGGTTCCCTTCAAACGTGTACGATGAAAGGCTGCGAGAAACATCCAGCAGAGTGCACCAAGCACTACCGTCGCGAAGATCACAAAGGAAATCAGGTTAATACTAGCGGCAGTTAGATTGTCAAATTGAATATCAAATGCCGTCGGCAGCAACATTAAGGCGAACAGTACCAGAACTACTGCAACGAAAATGTTAGTGCTAGCTAATAAGAATAAGCGCTTACCCAACGGGACTCCCGATGGCGGTATTTCTGCTTTTGGATTTGCTACCTTTAGCCTTTCTTTTGAATATTGAATGAACGCTGCCGTTTCTGCCATCATGTGAGATCCAATGAAGCAGGAAACGGTTGCTACAACCAAAGCAAAAACCAAAAACGGCCCTGACTCTCTTTTGTTCAATGTGGAACCCAAAGATAAAACAAGGGCTAGGGCCGTGATGCTAACGCCACCGATTGCCACCAGAAAGCTGGCATACTGTTCAGATAATTTCACGTAATCTACGTCTTTCATCTGATATCACCTCATATTTTATGTAAGATAACAGACAATCACTCCCTCCCAGCAACCTAACGCCCGAATTAACCGGGCGGAAATAATCGTATCAAGCCTTCAATCTTGCGAATGACATGCAAGCTGATTCCGCTCCGGTTGAATGAGTTGTTAGGTGTGCGGTCATTTTTTACCTTTTTTCTTAGCCACAATATCAGCAAGCTTCCTGACAGATAAATCATCTTTGAGATGCCCCTCGGGATTGCTAATCTCTTCATCTTTGATCTCTACGCCAAATGATTCTTCAACATTCATTATTATTTCGACTACATCCAACTCATCAGCAGCTACTTTTTGCTTCGATAAAGGAGCATCAACATCGACGGCGCTCGCATCAAGGGTTAACTGTTTGGCCACAATGCCCCTGACCTCGCTTAAGATTTGCTCGTAATCAGATGAAACAGACTGGGTTGGTTTATCACCGTCAGCTTTAGGATTTGAAGTTCGAGAATGCGATTTGTTATCACAGCCAGAAAGAAGGCTCAAAGTGGTGATAAGAGCCACAGCTAATCTGATTCGCAGCATGTGCGTTAAGTTTTGTCCAGAACACCTTTCTTTATGAGTTTGATAGTTCATAGTGGCTTAGCGACAAGCAGCACACCTAACGCTCGAATTAACCCGACGCCCGACGATAACACACAAACCCACATCGCAGGACACAAGGTTGATGGAAGGTAAGCTGAGGGCGGTCGGGTTGAATGAGTTGTTAGGCGTCGCCTTCAGCATTCAGATTTATCTTGTAAATTGCTTGTCCGCCATCTTTCCCGATTCGATCTACCAAACCATTAGCGAGCATACGGGAAATTGATGTGCTTACATAAGGGTGCTCTTTTTTAAGTCGGGAGGCTAATTGAGTTATAGTTAGGCCACTTTTCTCCTTGGCTAAAATTTCCAAGATGGCATCACTAACAGCTGATATAGGTGAGTAACCTTGCTCTATCGGAGATACTTGTGTTGACTCTCTAGTGCTCAGCCTACTTAATATATCTTCAATCTTATCAAGACGAGTTAGGAGATATTGTTCTGTATCTCCTTTAGCTACAACTTCTCTCATAATCTTTGCCTCTGCGACTCTGTAAATCGGATTATCAGGTTCAGTTTCCTTCAAAGCTTCATGTATGGCTGTTTCCAAATTGGGTATTAATTCTTGCACTCCTGCCATATCGTTGAAGAAAAAGATTGTTCGTTCATCAGAAATATCAAAGGGTAACCTTGTGCCATATTCAGCCAGGGTAACAATAGGAAGTCTAACAGCATGACGGACGGCCAATTCGTACATAACATTGGGATTCAGTCCTGTTAAATTTGCAATTACTAACTCATCATATAACAGATGCTCAATTACTTGCTTCGTTATAGAACCGGGCGCAGCAATTTTATGTGCTACAAACACATTAAATCCGATTGATTGCAATGTGGGTTGAATAACTGAGCCGATGAGTCCATCAGCAGCTCGCCTAATTGGCGACTCAGTGTCACCAATAGGAGTTATAATAAAGCATTTATTACTAGATGACGTTGACTTATTATCGCGTGCCATATCACTTCTCCTTTATATCCGTCTGTTGCTAGACGCCTAACGCCCGAATTAACCGGGCGGGAATAATTGCCGAGCAGCCTTCAATCCTTGCGAATGACATCCAAGCTGATTCCGCTCCGGTTGAATGAGTTGTTGGGCGGCGATGGCGATAGAAAATCCTCTTTGCTAATGCGCAACTCAAACCAAAGACATCACCTGCGCCATTTGCTCATTGCTGAGAAAAGGCGAAGAATGAACTGCGCTGTCAAGGTTAGCTTTAAGAAGCTGTCCGTTGGCAGAAACAATCACTCCAAATATGTAGAAGAGAACGAATACAAAGCCCCCTAAAATAACGGCTAAGAAAAATGCCACGATTGAAGCCCCGTCAGAGCCGCTCCCGCCGCCCATTCTGGCAAACGAGCCAAGCGACATAACCAATAACCAAGTGAAAACACTCAACACTGCTCCCACAACTTTGATAATTGTGCCGACGGTTACGATTACTTGCGCTACTCGGTACGCATCCGTATAGCGTTTCATCACGGGCGGAGTTTCGCTAGTTATTGCTGATGATGGACTGCCGTAAGCCGGAATCTGGGACCCCCTATTTGATTCACGTTCGGCTTTCAAAGGCCGTACTGCTGCAACTTCTTCAATTGTTACATCTCTCTTATTCAGCAAGGCTCTGATCTCTGAGGGTAGTTCTTTCTGACAATGGTGGCAATGTGTTTGCCCAGAACCTCTAACGAGGGGCTTGGAGCAAAATGGACATTGGATGATTATTTGGGTAGAAGCATCAGACATGGTGGAATCCTTTAAGTCGATGAGGTTTAGAAGAACTATAATGGCGAGGGACGCGAATTCTATCACTCAAGCCCCTAATAACGAAATTCTTTTATCACTAGGAAGACGCCCAACGCTCGAATTAACCGGGCGGGAAGTATTGTATCAAGCCTTCAAGCCTCACGAATGAAAGACAAGCTGATTCCGCTCCGGTTGAATGAGTTGTTAGGCAGCAGCGCCATCATCAACAATTCCCTTATCAGGTTAATCGCCTCCGCGCATCATTCGATGATGTAGAGCTTCGCGCGCTCTGCGATAAGCCTCTTGCCTCATACTAGGTTCGTCCGATGCGGTTACTTTTTCGACACGCTCTAAAGACATACGTAATCTATCAACACTACTTAATCTTTCCAATGGAACATTAGCATTAGCCTGATCTTTAAACATTTGCTGATATTCCCATTCGGCATACTCTCTTACCTCACGATTAAAGTAGTGCGAGAATGAGACTCTGCCAACGATCATCCTTATTATCAGCGCAACAAGACCAGCCCACAAACCATAAAAATATCCAATGCCGATGATACTGCCGTATGTGAGGATAAATGTGACGACCATATAAATTGTTCGGTTAGTCATCCTATGAAGGATAAGAGGTAGGTTAAAGGATTCGAGTACCATCCAAAAGTTCTGATACCAACGCAACATAAGAGCGATGACATATATCACGACGATAACTACAGCAAGAATATTCATGCGTGACTCCTTTCGTGAATGCCTTTTTATACCATTCAATCTGCTGCCTAACGCCCGAATTAACCGGGCGGGAAGTATTGAGAGAAGCATCTAGGTTCTCGATAACAGTGGAGCTATTTCCGCTCGCGTTGAATGAGTTGTTAGGCGCGGGTCATGGGTAATGAGACTAACAGAATAATCCACAAGATTATTAAGATTAATAAGCATAAGACCTGCGCGTTAAAAAGGCTGTACCGCTTTAACCCAACCTGGCCGTGCAGCTTATAAAGCGCCATCTCATCTTTAATTCCCCACTCATCTTCAATTTTCATCAAGACTCGACGCGCATCTGCAGCACTCGCTCTATAAAGTCTGCCTACATAGACCCAAAGCGCGAAAAGAAAGACTGAAGCTGGCGCAAGGAAAAACTTTCGCTCCGGGTACTGTAGAGCTAACCCAATACATGCCGCAGAAAGCGGAACCAGGAAGGTGCCCATCGTCCAAATGATTGAATTACACATTCGGATCCACTGGCTGGCTTCAATATAAATCTTATCCAGATGTTCTGTATTTGGATTTCCACTCATAAGCCCTAATTTTAAGCCCAATCGCTGAAGCTGAGAAGCGCCTAACGCTCGAATTAACCCGCCCCGTGCGAGCAGCATTCGAGCAGACCGGAGAAGAGGACGATGAAAGGAAAGCTATCGCGGGGTCGGGTTGAATGAGTTGTTAGGCATCGAGCGTAAGAAATCATTTACTAAGTAAATGCTTCTTAATCATTTCAAACTTCTCTAAGGTTTCTGCGGCGTACTTTACGGCCTGCGGGTCTGATTGGGGAAAGGAATGCGGGCTTGCTCTCGTTTGATTCACCGTATCATACAGAGAACTCCAATTTTTAAGCTCTTCTTCAGCCCGTTTGAGCCATTTAGAGCGATTTGATTTAGATTCACCCAAATATGTATAGCATAACGCGATTAACACAGCACAAATGGCTGACCGCATATATAATTTTGTTTGATGGTGACCGAACCCCGGTGTGATCTCTCTAAAAAACCGAGATACTGAAGCTTGATATCGTGGGGACAAAAGGGTGAAGGCTTCTGTTAAGGAGTTAGCCGCACTATTTATTCGGTCTCTTGGGTGAGGACTTGCTGTCGAATCCTTTAGTGCTAAAATAGCAGCTTGCACATGACGTGTTCCAACTTCGCCAAGAATCTGTATCAGTCCGCTTCCCGTCACAAAGGAAGCAATGTTACTAGCGGTTTTACTAATTTTGAACAATGTGCCGAAGGTTACGAGAAGATCGCTCATAAATTCTTCTCCAATTCATTCTTCATAAGGTAGAGATATTCTACCGAAATTGGGTAGTGCATTGAAAGTATCTTCCGATGCCTAACGCTCGAATTGACCGAGCGCGCACACAACGAACCAAGCCTTCAATCCTCGCGAATGAAAGAAAAGCTAACTCGCGCTTCGGTCGAATGAGTTGTTAGATTTCGTCTGACGTGGCCATTCAGCCTCTCCTGACCTGCCACCTTTGATTCCATCATTCAACGCGACCAGCGCCGTCTGGCGATTCATCCAACCAAATCATCAACGATCCATTCTGGCGCGGGCTCACACCATTCAAGCAACATCAGCACTCAACTACTCTTGTGCCTCTCAGGATTCAAGACGGTTGATTCGGGCATTTGAGCCACAGCATTTAACAGGAATCTAACGCCCGAATTAACCCGGCGGGAAGAATCTGACCAAGCCTTCAATCTCGCGGATGACATGCAAGCTATTTCCGCTCGGGTTGAATGAGTTGTTAGGTTTCGTCGCCCGTCACCACTCTGCCG